>Ga0118677_10000134_pt1 | contig 149495 bp, 149 predicted proteins | sample AliMusrvi5mmetaG_FD_86154 | JGI IMG/M metagenome (GOLD analysis project Ga0118677, IMG submission 86154) | reverse complement strand
GAAACATTGATTACTTCACAAGGATAATAGACCCTGCTTCAAATGATATTTGCGGAATGTGGCAGATTAAAGTACTTGATTTAACCTCAGGAAAGAATGAAACAGCTCAAATTGAAGTTTTAAACCACTGATAAAATTATGCAGATGACACAAGAATTAAGACTTGATGACAGAGACTTATTTGCAAGATAGGTTTTATCCTGTGGCATAAAAATGAAAAAACAACGAAATAAGATGAGGTAGTATGGCAAATAGATCAAGTATTTTTCGCAATCAACTCTTTGTTATAGATGTTGCTGAAAATGGATGTGTTGACAAAATTAGTCCAGTTGTAAAATCGGTTACGGCTAAAATTGAAACCATTGGCGCGATTGCGGACGAAACCGCCAAGCCAACAGAAAAATTAACTACTTTTTTTGACCCGCAGATTAATGGGGATTGTCTGGTTCACGATAAATTTACCCATAACGTATTTTCTTTCCGGCATCACAAGCTGCAACCTGAAAATTGGTGCGCCACGCAAAAGTGGTTTGACCAGAAAGATTACTGGGAATGGAATCTTGAAATCAGGCACCTTGATGGAGCAGAAAGGGAAATGAGTGTCGAATTACTGCTGCCGCATCCCATTTTTCCCGGAGCGTCAGGGCCCGGACACAGTAAATGGAAATTATGGCTGCCGATTTCACAGGAGGCATTGGGCAATGACTACGGCATCAGAAAAGTACATCATTGTAAATGCGTAGATGAAAAGACAGATATTCCGCTGCCGCTTTGTACGTTGTTCCATTCGACACCGGATATAAGCCTGGGGTTGTCATATCTGTTGCCGCCGGATCAGACATGGTATACCGATTTTGAAATTGACCAGCGGAACTGGCTGACTAAAATCACGTTCAACAACCTGGGACTGGTCAAGGAAGGGAAGATAAATTTAAAGCTGTGGATTTTCAGCCACGAGGGCGACTGGCGTCCGGCGCTGGGCTGGGTGAGAAATAAATTCCAGAAGATTTTAGGTCCGGTACCCGGACAGGAAAAGCTCGAAGGCAATATGGCCTACACCATTCCAATGATTCCGGAAAAACGGATCAAGGACTGGTCACAGAAAATGCATCTTCGATGGAACGAGCTTTTCTATTGCAGGAATTTCGGGGATTATTTCCCGGATGAGCCTTTTGATTCCAACCACTTCAAGACACCGGAGCATCCGGAGTGGTCTGCGGACAATCTGACCTATGACAACATCAACCGTTATATCGACATGTGCCACAAGCATAGCGTAAAGGTTATGCCGTATTTTAATATCGGCGAATGCGAGTCGGAAATTGCCCGCAAATATTTTCCTGAATCAATCATAAGGGGTCTGCTGGCTAAATAAATTCCAGTAATGACAGCACCTGCTGCAGGAGCTGCTCGCAAAATTCCTAAAATCTCTGGCCCTGCATGAAGTACTTCTTTGACAAAAGCAGGCAATATCGAAACGGCTCCGCCAAATAAAACGGCAAACATATCCAGAGCCATTGTGCCGAGAATAAGTTCATGTTGCTTCACATAATGAAAGCCCTCGAGAAAACTTTTCAGAAAGTTTCCTGAAAGATTGCCAGTAATTTCTTGTTTAACATTAATCAAGCTCACACCGTATAAACCAAGAGCGCCTGCAATTGCTGCTGAAAGGTAGGTCCATTCAAGGCCAGCAAACCCAATTAAGAGACCGCCTAAGCCAGGACCTGCAACCACACAGATCTGAAAGGCCGATGAAGCGTAAGCGGTGTAGCGGGCTAGATGCTCACGTGGGATCACTTGACCAAATAGGGCTTGGTACGCAGGCCGCATCACTGCGCGACCAACTCCAATCAAAGCGACTGCGGTATAGATGAGTGGTACGGGAGGGCTTAACCAACCCAACGCGATTGCCGTAAGAAATAAGGCAACACTCATGTGAATGAAGCAAGCTAAAGCCGCAATTTTTTTGCGGGAGTAGTGATCAACTGCATGTCCGGAGTACAAGGCAAATAAAAAATAGGGTACGAGCTCAGCAAGACCCACGAGACCCAAAGAGACAACGCTATTCGTAATTTCATAGAGGTGCCAGCCGACAGCAACCATCATGATTTGATAGCTTAGCGTATTGCCAACGCGATACAGCAGAATCGTTTTAAAGCCCTTACTAGGCGACATCGAGTTCAATTAAAAAATCATCCGCAAAGGGGTCATGAGCAGATCAATCAGACGCATAAATAGATTACTCAATGGCTGCATCCACAACTCTCCAATAATGCCAGTAAATACCAGAGCCAAAACAATGAAGAATCCCCAGCGCTCTAATCGGTCAAACGCAAGCGATTGGCGCGTTGGCAGTAGGCCAGATAAAATCCGCCCGCCGTCCAGGGGAGGAATGGGAAATAAGTTAAAGACAAGGAGGCCGATATTCCACATCACCCCGGCTTGAGCCATGCCTGTTAGGAAGGGTTCCTGGATGCTAAGCCCCTGAATCACAATCCAAGCCATAGCCCATAAGATAGCCTGAATAAAGTTTGCCCCAGGCCCTGCAAGAGCCACCCAAATCGAGTCTGTTTTGGGGTGACGCAGACGATCAAAGCGAACTGGGACGGGTTTTGCATATCCCACCAAAAAGGGTGAGCCAGCCAAGATGAGCATTAAAGGGACTAAAACAGTACCTATGGGGTCAATGTGTTTGGCAGGGTTGAGGCTAACCCGTCCGAGGACGTAAGCGGTGTTATCGCCGAAATAACGGGCCGCATAGCCATGGGCAGCTTCGTGGATCGTAATAGCGAAAATCAAGGGAATCGCATTAATTGCGATAGCTTGGATAGAATAGTCAGTAATCATGGCAATATGATATCGATAGGAGACCATTGTGACCGATGACAAAAAGCCCGTAGTAAAAGTTCCCGCTAAACCCTTAACCGCAAAGCCTGCACTACGCCCTCAAGTTTCTAAGGGGCCTGGGGCTGGAAGTGGACGCCCACAGGCTGGCTTTGGGGGCGGTAAAGGCATGATGCGTAAGGCCGGCCGCGGCCGATAGTGGATAATTAAGGGATTAATACGGTATTTACTAAGGATTTGGTATGAATGAATGGCAAAACGAAACCAAAGAAGTGATCAATAAGAAGATCATCACCCTCGTGGTGATGTTGGCAGTCGCTACCAGCCTAGCGATTTTATTTGCCCTCGTTGCCGCTCATATCGGCTACGTATTCGGTTAAAAGAAGCGATTAGATAGCCCCCGATGACTGCCCGCCAGCCTGCAATCTTTGTAGGCCATGGTAGTCCGATGTATGCCCTTGAGCCCAATCGCTATACAGCGGCTTGGGCTAATTTAGGCAAGTCACTTAAAAGACCCGATGCGATTCTGATGATCTCTGCGCATTGGGTTACACGAGGTGTCTGGGTCACGGCAATGCCAAAGCCTAAAACCATTCATGACTTTGGCGGTTTTCCGCAAGCCCTTTTTGAAATTGAATATCCCGCCCCTGGAAGTCCGGCACTAGCAGACCGTATCCAAGAATTATTAAGCACCCCAGTTGTTCTTGAAGAACATGAATGGGGGATTGACCACGGTGCTTGGTCGGTACTGAAATATCTTTTCCCTAAGGCGGATGTTCCCATAGTACAGCTTAGTCTAAATGGGGCAATGAGTGCACAGTCGCATTACGATTTGGCTAAGCAGTTGCAAGCTTTGCGTGATGAAAATATTCTGATTGTTTCGAGTGGCAATGTGGTTCATAACTTACGTACTATCCACTGGCAAGATGATGCGCAGCCTTATCCTTGGGCGCAATCGTTTAATCAATTCTTTATTTCACATATCCAAGCTCGGCAACACCAGCCCCTGATTGATTGGGAGCAATTTGGTGAAGCTGCGCATTTGTCGATTCCAACCCCCGAGCACTATTGGCCCGCGCTTTATACCTTGGCATTACAGGCTGAGCAAGAGCAGGTTGAGCTACTGGTCGATGGTATTGAAATGAGTTCGATTAGTATGCTCAGCTTTTATTTACAATAGAGACCATTATGTGGCTATCGATATTCGCAATCTTTGTTGGTGCAGGCTTCGGTGCTTTACTCAGGGCAGGCTTTAACTTTTGGACGATCAATTCACCTTCGGTGATTCCGATGGGTACTCTGCTATCGAATATGGTTGGTGGTTACTTGATCGGCTTGGCGGTTGCCTTCTTTGGCAACAACCCTGGTCTTTCTCCCGAGTGGCGCCTTTTAGTGGTGACAGGTTTTCTGGGCGGCCTGACTACATTCTCGAGTTTCTCTGCTGAAGTAGTTGGCTTTATGCAGCGCGGCGAGTTCACCTGGGCACTGGGTACAGCAGTCATTCATCTAGTGGGTTCCCTAACGCTGACCTTCCTTGGCATCATGACGTTCCAGGCATTGTTTTCTAGGTAAGACTTTGTCTCATTCTGGCTTGATGTTTGCCAGCTTGACTACAGCGCCCCATTTAGCAGACTCTGATTTAATCAAAGCAGCAAAATCCGCAGGGCTGCCCCCGCCGATTTCATTTCCCTGAGAGAGCATTAGATCCCTGAGTTGAGGATCCTTCAAAGCTTCATTAGCCGCCGCATTGAGCTTATCAATAATTACTTTAGGCGTTCCCTTTGGCGCTATCAGACCTTGCCAATTCAGAACAACAACCTTGGGATACCCCACCTCTGCAAAGCTTGGCACATCGGGGAGCAAGGGGGAGCGTTTTTTACTGGTGATCGCAATTGGACGAAGTTTATCTGCCTTAATGCTTGGCATTGCTGAATACATTTGATCGAACATCATTGTGACATTACCCGCCATGAGATCGGTTAAGCCAGCAGATCCACTTTTGTATGGAACATGAATCATTTCAATGCCGGCATTTTGCTGAAACAATTCAGCAGACAATTGATGGCTACCACCAATACCACCAGAAGAAAAAGTAAGACTGCCAGGTTTTGCTTTGGCAGCTGCCACAATATCTTGGACCGTTTTATAAGGCGAGTTGGGATTAACAACCAATACTAGCGGGCCTTTTTCAACCAAGACAATGGGTGTCAAGTCAGCTTCAGGGTCATAACGCAAATTACCAAAGAGGGTTTTGTTAACCGCCATTGGAGCAAAGTTCCCCATGCCGATCGTGTATCCATCGGGGTTAGCTCTGGCTATGTACTCGGTACCAATGTTGCCGCCAGCACCAGGCTTGTTATCGACAATGATGGGTTGCTTCAAAATGACGCTCATCTTTTGCGCAATTTGACGGCTTCGTGCGTCTGCACCACCGCCAGCGCCATAGGGCACTATGAAATTAATCGGTTTACTAGGGTAGTTGTCTGCCCAAGCAGAATGAAGGCCAAAAATGATCAGGACCAAGGAGCCCAGTTTCCAAAGATTCAATTTACTCATGCAGTTCACCTCTAAATTAAGCCACATGCACCCAGGAGGGCGCCCAATCCAATTAAATATAAAGGATGCCAGCGTGTCAATAAAACTATGGCAATAGTGATTCCACTCAATAAAAAGGCCATAGTGCCATGGTTAATTTGTAATGATATTTCGATGGCAGAAGAGAGTACTAGACCAATTGCTAAAGTAGCAGCGGCATATTGCACTGTTTTCTTCCGCATAGGATCTTGTATCTTCAAGATAAAACGTTGCAAGAAAAATACCAGAATCCCAGCGGGCCAAATAATAGCAAAAGTGGCCATAAATGCACCGAGAATTCCGCTAATATGCCAACCAATTAAGGTTACTGTCATAAAGTTTGGACCGGGCGCAGCCTGAGCAATTGCAAAGTAATCCGAGAAGGTTTGTAAATCCAACCAATGCTCTTGATAAACAGCGAGTTCTAGTAATACGGGAAGTAGAGCGTTCACACCCCCAAAGGCAATTAGGGAGAAAGCCGAAAACTTCAGAAAAAGAGTGATCAGTGTTGGCATTATCTTTTTGCTTTATGCCATGCTAAAAACAGTGCGACTGGTGAAGCAATGAGTACCACCCAAGCTAATCCTAGATGAAAGTAACTGGCTGCAATGATCACTACGACCACAACCAGTAGACTCGGTGGATAGTGAAATTCATCTTTGAGCATCTTCAAGCCGGTAGAAGCAATTAAGCCTACGCCTACTGCTGAAATGCCTCTTAAGATACCGCGCACAGATTCTAAATAGCTGAAATGATCGTAAAGCAGGGCTAGAAGTATCACGATAAAAATTGGGCCAAGCGATAAGCCTAAAACCGAAGCGATTGCACCCCTTACACCACAGAATCGAGAGCCAACACACACTGCTAAGTTGGTTACATTTGGGCCTGGGACAATTTGGCAGATGCCAAGCATGGCACTAAATTCCTCTGAAGTGAGCCATTTCTCTTGTTCCACAATCGTGCGTCTTGCCCAAGGCAGAACACCCCCAAATCCTGACAAGCCAATCCTAGAAAAGCCGATAAATAGTTGTAGAGGAGTAAGGGTTTTCAAGGGGGAAAAAATTGTTATGGCTTGAAGGGCATGGGTACTGGTTTCTGATCTAACCATGCTTCCAAAGTTTGCGTGATGCCTTTGGAGAAGGTCTCAAAAATCGGTTCTGCAATAAAACCCAGGTGAGGGGTAACCAGCAAGTTAGGCGTATTGCGAAGTGGGTCGTTTTGCGGAAGTGGCTCTAGATCAAAGACATCGACCGCAGCTTGACCTGGCTTACCAGCAGCCAATGCCTTTTGTAGATCAGTCATGTTAATGAGTGCTGCACGCGATGTGTTCACCAAGATCGCATCGGGGCGCATCAGTGCTAATTGATCTGCGCTAATAAGACCTTTCGTGCCAGGACCTGCGACTAAATGCATCGTCACCACTTTAGAGGTGCTGAGCAATTCTTCCAAACTAACGGACTTTGCATTTTCTGCCGCAGCTCTTTCAGGAGTCATGCGAGGACTCCAAGCAACCACTTCCATCCCAAATGCTGCGCCTACTTTTGCTACTTTACTGCCAATCGCACCTAAGCCCATAATGCCGAGACGTTCTCCAGAAAGCATTGGGAGTAGCGATAAGGAATCTCGCCAACCACCTGAAGCAATCAGATGATTTTGTTCTATCAAGCGTTTGGATGCACCTAGAATCATGGCCCAAGTCAGTTCAGCAGTCGTCTCTTTTGAGGGGCCACCATGGGTGCATGCCATGGGGATATTTCTCTTGATTAAAGCTGCCGCATCGAGCGTGCCGTTGCGCTCACCCGTAAACATCAGAAACTTCAATCTCGGTAAGCGTGCAATCATCGCCTCATTAAAAGGAGAGCGGTCACGCACAATCGCAATTGCATCTGCATCTTTAACAGCTTCATAGAGTGCCTCATCCCTCAAGGGTTCGTGATGGATGGTGAGATTCGCGCGCCGGTCGAGTTGATCCCAGGATGAGAAGCGCCGCAGTGCTTGCTCGTAATCTCCGAGGACAACAATCGTAGGTTTAGTAATTTCGGTCATTACTTTAATTGGGTGTTGAGAGTTGAATAATTTGCTTGAGATCAGCGGCTTTACCTAAATTCCAGAGAGCAGAAATTAGTTGAGCCGTTTTTTGTTTACCAATGATAGGCTCAGCTAGGCTAGTAAATTTTTGCTCCAGATTAGTATCACTCATTGGGTTTTCAACAGAGCCAATGGCATTCTTCACAAAGACGTGAACTTCTTTGCCGTTCCTCAAAATGGCTTTGACATCCACTGATGCCTCGCTAATAGCGCTATCGGTGGTGGCATTGACTTTTGCTCTCAGCGCTACAACGTCAGGACGATTCACGATGTCATCGGCGTACTCACTCTCACCTGCCTGCCCAAAAATTAAGCCCATGGCACAGCCGTGGTACACACTGAACTTGCCTTCCAGACCTGTCTTCGGTGTCTTTTTGCCAGTAAGCTCAAGCACGAGAGGGTGAACACGCAGCTCAATTCGCTCAACCTCATCCGCTTTAACACCCTGGGCGCGTAATTGCGCACAAGCATCAATCGCAGGATGAATCACAATGCCGCAAGCAAAAGGCTTGTAGGTATTGAGTGAAATCTCAAACGATTTGCCGAGATCACGATCAATTTCTGACCAATCATTTTTAGTGGAGACGGTTTGCATATAACCTCGACCTGCCTCTAATGCACGCAAGCTCGCGGTAAAGCCATGTTTAGCTAAGAGGGCTGACATTTGTCCTGCACGGGCAGCACCTCCCGGATGAAAGGGTTTAGTCATTGTGCCGAATTGCTCACGCATGCCAATGGGTTGTGAGGCGGCAATACCTAAAGCCATCATTGTTTTGTGAGTGTCTAAACCCAGAATGCGAGCACAGGCTGCAGCAGAACCTAACATGCCGGTAGAGCCGGTGATATGCCAGCCACGATGGTAGTGATCTGGGTACATTGCATTGCCCACTCGACATTCGACATCTATACCTAGAACCATCGCATCAATAATTTGACGACCGTTCGTATTGATGTGTTCACCAAGCGCCAAAATGGCAGAGGCAACTGGGCCCGCTGGATGAATAACAGTCTTCAGATGGGTATCGTCAAAGTCAAAAGTATGTGAGCTGATGCCATTGATTAATGCAGCGCCACCCATATCCACGCGCTCTTTCCGTCCCAGGATAGAGGCTTGCGGTGCTGGTTGAAACTCTTGAACAGCTGCAAGGGAAGACGTTACGCTCTCGTGCTGGGCTGCGCCAATTGCGCAACCTAACCAATTTAAAAAAGTGCGGTGAGCCTCGTGCTCAACTTCTGCAGACCATCCCTGAGATGGGTGAGTGCTGACAAAGTCCGCCAAGGTCTTGGTGACTGGTGGAGCGTTCAAATCGGCTGCTGCGGCGATAACTTGTGACATAAGAATTCCTAATGAGAAGTGAGGAGTGAGATGGGTTATTCAATTTCGATGTGACGGTCTTTAGCTACTTTGCTCCAGCGTGCAATGTCATCCTTAATATAGGTAGCGAATTGTTGTGGATTCATTGGCAGCACGGTAAGCGCCTCTGCAGACATTTTGTCTGCGAACTCGGGACTCGATAACACCTTATTAAGTTCGGTATTTAATTTGGCGACTACGGCTGGTGGCATATTGGCAGGACCTGCAATGCCATACCACTGTTGACCTTCAAAGCCGGGATAACCTAATTCTTTAAAGGTGGGAATCGATGGATCAGCAGGGCTGCGTTTTACACCGGTGACTGCTAAAGGGCGCACACGGTTTGTAGTGATGTAAGGCATGGCTGCAAATAAGCCTGGGAACATGGCATCGGTTTGGCCACCAATCAAATCGGTAAAGGCTGGAGCAATGCCGCGATAAGGTATGTGAACCATAAAGATCCCAGTCGCCATTTTGAATTCTTCGATCGACAAGTGCGTTAGGGTCCCAGGACCAGAGCTACCGTAACTCAGCTTAGACGGATTCTTCTTTACATAGGCAATAAATTCACCCAGTGTTTTTGCTGGCACCTGAGGATTCACAATCAAAACATTGGGGGTTGCACCAATCATACCGATTGGTGTGAAGTCTTTTATCGCATCGTAGTTGAGCTTGCGAACTGCTGGATTAGTGCCATGGGTTCCCACATAGGCAATCATGAGGGTATAACCGTCTGGATTTGCTTTAGCAGTAGTGATGGCTGCGATTGCGCCACCACCACCGGAGAGGTTATCAACAATGACGCTTTGACCTAAATTCTTCGATAGGCGTTCTGCGACTGCCCTGGCAATATTATCTAATCCGCCGCCAGCAGATACCGGCGCAATCAATCGAATGGTTTTCGTAGGATAGGCACTCTGACTAAAAGCAGAAGAGCTGATTGCCAAGATGAATGAGGATAAAAAAATCGGCAGCAGCCGATTGCAAAATTTAGACATGTCTCGCATCCTTGGGTTTGGATTAATGTATCGTTATGTAGGAATTTTACTATTTAGTGAAGCAGAAATAAGGGAACAGTCATGATTCTAGAAGTTGCCGATATAGAAATTGATCCAGCCAAGCAAAAAGAGTTCGAAGAGGCTATTTTGCGGGGCATCCAGACCGTCATTTCAAAGGCCAAGGGCTTCCAAGGCTTTAAAGTGAATCACAGCCAGGAAAGCCCTGGACGTTATTTACTCATGAACTATTGGGACACCCTAGAGAATCACACTGTTGATTTTCGGCAATCTCCTGACTTTGCAAAATGGCGCTCGATTGTCGGACCTTTTTTCCTAAAGCCTCCAGTGGTGGAGCACTTCGATTTGGTAGGAAAGTCAGCCTAGTCAGCTTGCTAGTTAGCTGGCTTGAAGTTTTTTACGTATTGAGTGTTCCGGGGGAATGATATCTAGGCTGGGCTCGAGTGCTTCACGTTCGTCAAAGACAAAACAAGACCCCTGGTAATGGGCTGAACCAACCTCTTCAAAGTATTTCAGAATTCCACCCTCAAGTTGGTAGGTATGCTCCATTCCAATTTCACGCATATACAGTCCAGACTTCTCACAGCGAATGCCGCCAGTACAGAAACTCACAACCGTTTTGTCTAGCAATGCTTCTTTGTGCTTTGTAATCGCCTCTGGAAATTCAGTGAACTTTTCAATATTGAAGTGCAGGGCATTTTCAAAAGTGCCGTAGTCAACTTCGAATGCATTGCGCGTATCGAGCATCACGACTGGCCGTCCTAAATCATCAGTACCCCGATCTAACCATTCTTTTAACTTCTGGGGGGGAAGGAAATTAGCCCGGCCCTTTTCTGGTTGAATAGTTGGATGATTCATGCGAATAATTTCGCTTTTGAGTTTGATGAGCATTTTTTTAAAGGGCTGCTCATCTGACCAACTCTCTTTTGACTCAATAGCACTAAAACGCGAGTCACTGCGTAACCAGCTTAAAAAACCACGCATCTCCAGCTCTGTACCGGCAAGGAATAAATTGATACCCTCGCCAGTGAGCAAAATTGTCCCTTTTAAATGGCGCTGTTGACACTCTTCGAGCATGAGCGCGCGCAGGTCTTCTAGCCCGTCAAGGCTAACAAACAAGTAGGCGGCAATGTTCAGAATGGGTTTCATGGATTTTCTTTCTACTACGCCCCTCTATTATCAAACAAGGCGCTGTAGGAGTGGTAATCTTATGTCCTTAAGTGGAGGAGACCTGTCAATGAGACACCTATTTAATCAAATCACTAGAGCCCTATCGATGGGCCTTATTTTGTGCGGTATGAGTAGCCTTGCGCTGGCTGCAGACTCGGGGGTTGGCACTTGGCCTACCCAGAAACCCATTCGTTTAATTGCCGTTTTCCCGGCAGGGGGATCGGTTGATCAGGTTGCCCGTATTTTGGCCCCCGCATTGCAGGCAGAACTCAAGCAGAACGTGATTGTGGAGAACGTCGGTGGTGCCTCTGGTGTGATTGGAACGGCTGCCATGACGCGAGCTGAGCCAGATGGTTACACCTTTGCAGTGGTCTTTGATACTCACGGCGTTAACCCCAGCCTTAAAGACAAATTACCCTACGACACGATCAAAGATATTGCTCCTGTGAGTTTAATTGGAACTTCTCCAATGGTCTTAGTTGCAAGTAAGGCCTCGGGTATTAAAACCTTTAAGCAATTGGTGGAAGAATCAAAGGCAGGTAAGAAGTTTAGCTATGGCTCAATTGGTATTGGAAGTCTTGGACATTTGGCGATTGCCCGTCTAGCGAAGACAGCGGGCTTTGATTGGATTCACGTTCCTTATCGTGGCGGCGGCCCCTTGATGCAAGATGTTTTGGGTGGCCAAGTGCCCCTTGGGATTGGCTCGCAATTTTTGGTCATGCCCCATATTGAAAATGGCGGGGTAGTGCCTTTAGTCATCACTACAGCCAAACGATCTCCAGAGCTACCTAATGTGCCCACTGTTGCTGAAAGTGGCTTCCCAGGATTTAATGCGCCAGCATGGTGGGGATTACTTGCGCCAGGCAAGACACCTCCAGCCATTGTGAACGCGATGAATGCTGCAGTTAATAAGGCTCTCAAGAACCCGGCTGTTTCTGAGAAATTTAAAGCACAGGGCATTCAAATTGTGGGCGGCAGTCCAGAGGTATTGGGCGATTTTGTTGGTAAACAAATTGCGATCTGGGGCAAGTTTGTGATTGAGAACAATATTAAAGATTCTCAGTAACGCAAGTAATGAATAAGCGCTTAATTGATTACCAGCCGATGGATTTGGCCCAGCCTGCAGAGTTGGTTGCTGCCATTCGGAAACGACGTGGCGGCAAATTTATCAATCTGGATCGCATGCTTTTACATAGCGTGCCAATTGCAGAGGGCTGGAATCATTACATTGGTGCAATCCGAAATCAGCTTTCTTTAGATCCCAAGTTGCGTGAACTGGGAATGTGTGGAGTGGCCGTTTTAAATGGTGCTGAATATGAATTTATTCATCATGCACCCCCCTTTAAAGAAGCTGGTGGAACACAAGAGCAGGTTGAGGCCCTTCGTTTATTAGGACAGGCAACTTTCCCTAAGCACTTATTCAATTCTATTGAGCAAGATGCTGCAGAGCTCACTCTACAAATGACGCGCAACATTCAAGTTCACCCAGAACTGATGAAGCGCCTACATACCGAACTTGGAAATACTGCAGTAGTTGAGTTGGTGAGTGTCATTGCGGCATACAACATGGTGTCACGTTTCCTCATTGCCTTAGACGTAACCCCCGAAGATCATTAAGCTAAGTTGAGCTCTGATCAATCCATCGGCTGGGAGGAGGATGGTGTAACCCATTCTGCTCTGTGGCGCTCTGAAAATGGGATTCGACCCCATCAAAAACTGGTGATTGCTGACGACACTCTGACCGCAGACGCAGCTTATCGAATGGCTTGCGAAGGAACTGCCATTTTATGGCGTGGCGATTTTCAGAATGCGCGTCAGCTATTGCAAGCCTTAGCAAGACGAGTCGATAAACCATCTAAGAAATCGGTACGTAGCAAAAAAGATTTTCATCAGAGCCAGCTAGACATCTTTAATTTGCATCGTCTTGCGCAATCACAACGCGCTCGTACTTTAGGCATGCTCTTAATTGAATGTACTGCTGAGCATCATATTGATTTAAGACGAGCGCCCGATATTGCGCAGGCTTGCGAAGAGGCTTATGGCCCCACTCGATCGTCATATCTTGTCTCGCTAAGAGAGTTGCTAGGTGTAGTTGGCGCTCACGAATGGCGCAAGAAAGGCGTTCTTATTCCGGCGCTAAGTGGAACTCAAGCATTTCACATTCATCCTCACTACGGTGTGTTCTCGCCGATACGAGGTGAATACATTGACCTAGTTAATCAAGCGCCTTTACCTGGAATCCTGGATTCATATTCCATTGCATTTGATATTGGGGTGGGGACTGGGATCTTATCCATCGTCCTAGCCAGTAGGGGTATAGCAAAAATCATTGCAACAGATTTGGATCAAAGGGCGCTGGATTGCGCCAAAGATAATATTGAGCGATCGAACTTTGCTAAACAGATTGAGCTGCTTAAAACCAATCTGTTTCCAGAAGGTAAAGCCGCTCTGATAGTTTGTAATCCCCCCTGGCTGCCTGCGAGGCCTAGCTCGCCCCTGGAGGGTGCGATCTACGATCCTAATAGCCAAATGCTTACAGGGTTTCTATCGGGATTGAAAGATCATTTGTTGCCTGAAGGTGAGGCTTGGTTAGTTCTGTCTGATCTAGCTGAGTATTTAGGTTTGCGTAGCCGAGAGCAATTACAAGCCTGGTTCGATGACGCTGGGGTCAAGGTAATTGATCGTATGAATATCAAGCCACATCACAAAAAAGTCTTTGATCAAACAGATCCTTTGCATGTCGCCAGAAGCAAAGAGGTAACTTCTTTATGGCGTCTAATTTTGAAATAAATTTCAGGTAATATCGGAAATATCAGGGATTAAATTCAGGGGATTGTTGATGAAATTCGCTATGCTTCGTTCAATCTTGGGCTATCGCCTCTTGCTTGCTTTAAGCATGTTTGCTTGCATGCTTTGCTTAGCTGCTTGTGCTACTAAAAATGAGTGGCATAACACTAACAGTAATGCAAACCTAGAAGCTGATGAGGCACATTGCGATCGAGTTGTACGACAAAGCGCGCTCCCCGATCAAGGTAATGCCCTGTTTCAGCCTATGCGCAATACTGGACCTAAGGCAGACTTATACAGTCGCTGCATGTTAGAAAAAGGTTGGTATAAAGTCAAAAACGAGAGTGAACAAAAAACCCCTTAAGATTTTCACCGTAAGGGGCTTTTGCTGAGGCTACTACTAATAATGGTGGAGTCGGCGGGAATCGAACCCGCGTCCGCAAATCCTCCACAACAAGTTCTACATACTTAGTCTTATCATTTGATTTAACCAGCTAGTCACGAATAGACACGTTACTGACTGGCGATTCACTTGATTTTCGAACTATCACTCGTGACACGAGATAGTCTTATCTCTTGTAAATGACCCTGATGTAGCTTGCGCTACCTGACCCAAGAGAGAATCAGTTCAGGGGCAACCGCATTTAAGCGGCTAGTGCGTAACGTTCGTCGTTAGCAGTTATTACATTCCCATTGATTTACGAGATAACGGGTCCTCGGTATGCCCTTGATGCTTTGTAATCCACGTCGAAACCATGTCGACCCCGAAGACTGTGCATTGGGAGATCTATTTTAAGGCGGACGGCTTAAAAAAGCTCGTTATCTTTTCCAAAGACCTTAAGGCTGACCAGGAAAGATGATTTCCATTAGTTCTTGTGGGGTTTTCACCAAAAAATCGGCTCCCCATGCTTCGGGCGGCTCTGCGCAGCCGCAATAGCCATAGGCTGCAGCAACCGTTTTCATGCCTGCTGCTTTACCAGCAACAATATCGCGGATGTCATCGCCAACATAAAGTCCTTTTGTGGGGTCCACTTTAGCTAGCTTGGCAGCATGCAAGATCGGCGCTGGGTGAGGTTTTGCATGAGGTGTGGTGTCACCAGAGACTGTTGAAGCTGCACGCTGACGTAGGCCCATCCCCTCAGTAAGAGGATGCGTAAAGCGCTCATGCTTATTGGTCACTATGCCCCAAGGTAGTTTGGCTTGGTCAAGCTGATTGAGTAACTCATCAATGCCGTCAAATAAAACACTATTTACTAGCAAGGCTTTTTCATAGTTGGTAAAAAACTCATCGCGCAAGAGACTGAAGTCAGGGTGCTCTGGGTTAATACCAAAGGCGCCTGCGATAAGACCACGAGCCCCAGCAGAGGCCCGAGGGCGCAATATTTCATAAGGGAGCGCAGCTTGCTTGCGGGCAATGAGTAATTGATTTGCAGCGGCAACTAAATCGGGGGCAGTATCTGCTAGGGTGCCATCTAAGTCAAAGAAGACCCCGCGATAAGGACTCTGCATCAAGTGCATTTACGAACAGCAATCATGTAATTGACATCCATATCGCTACCCAGTGAATAGACTTGAGTAAGTGGGTTGTAGCTCATCCCTTTCATGCCTAGCAGATCTAATTGCGCTTCACGAGTAAAGGCAATTAGCTCAGATGGCTTAATAAATTTAGCGTATTCGTGAGTCCCTTTAGGGAGCAGTCGAAGAAGATATTCAGCGCCAAGAATGGCGAATAAGTAGGATTTGGGATTGCGATTGAGTGTGCTGAAGAAAAGGGTGCCACCGGGCTTTGCAAGCGCCGCACAGGCCCTTACAACCGATGCCGGATCTGGAACGTGCTCAAGCATCTCCATGCAGGTCACAACATCATATTGGCCAGCATTCTCTTGCGCGAGTGCTTCGGCCGAAATCGCGCGATAGTTGAGTTTGGCTCCTACCTCGAGAGCATGTAATTCAGCGACCTTGAGGGCCTTCTCTGATAGATCGATACCAGTAGCACTGGCGCCAGACTGCGCCATGGACTCTGCCAGGATGCCACCACCACACCCGACATCCAGTACTTGTTTACCCTCTAGGCTGATAAAGGACTTAATCCAGTTCAAGCGCAGCGGATTAATGGCGTGCAGAGGCTTAAATTCACTATTGGGATCCCACCAGCGATGGGCTAGGGCGCTAAATTTAGCGATTTCGGATTGATCGACGTTCATGTAAACGAATATAGCGGAAATAAAAAAGCCCGGCAGAACCGGGCTTTTTTAGGTTTGAAGCGAATTACTTAGCTGTACCAACAACTTCGATATCGGTACGGCGATTCTTAGCGCGGCCTTCTTCAGTTGCATTGCTTGCAACTGGATTGCTCTTGCCTTTAGATTCTGTGTAGATGCGGCTTGCATCAATACCCTTAGCTACGAGGTATGTCTTAACAGACTGTGCACGACGCTGACCGAGGGCCATGTTGTATGCATCTGTACCAACGCTATCAGTATTACCAACAGCGATGATGACTTCCAACTTGATCTTGGAGAGATCAGCAGCGATCTTGTCCAAAGTTGCTTTACCTTCTGGTTTCAAGTCAGACTTGTTGAAATCATAGAGGGTGTCAGCTTGCAAAGTGATCTTGCTTTGGCTAACGCCAGCAGAGTGACCTTGCAAAGCGCCGTCACAGCCAGGAGCTGCGGAAGCAGGAGTCCAAGCGTTATCACGCCAGCACAATGTGCCGTCGCCGTTTTTCCAGTTCAGGGAGCCGTCGCCGTTTTGCCAGTTATCAGAAGCCATTGCTGCGGATGCAGAAACGGTAATAACGGAAGCGAGCAACAGTTTTAGGGTTTTGTTCATTTTTAGTCCTCAAAAATCTCTTTTTAATTAAAGTCAAACTTAAATGTAATTCGCCCTACTTTGAAGCAAAAACACCGCAAAGCGACACATCTCAATTTCGTACAAACTGACAGAATCTTAGCATAGGGGCCTTCCGTCATCAAAATGATATTATTTCTAAATGGAACAAGCCGCTAAAGAAACACTACCAATATCCCTAGAAGACGAAATGCGGCGGTCCTATTTGGACTACGCTATGAGCGTCATTGTCGGCAGAGCCTTGCCTGACGTGCGTGACGGCCTCAAACCGGTACACCGCCGGGTCTTATTTGCGATGTATGAATTAAACAACGATTGGAACCGAGCTTACAAAAAATCTGCCCGTATAGTTGGCGATGTAATCGGTAAATACCATCCCCATGGGGATTCTGCGGTCTATGACACCATTGTTCGGATGGCTCAGGATTTCTCTCTGCGCTATATGTTGGTTGACGGCCAGGGCAATTTCGGCTCGGTAGACGGTGATAACGCTGCTGCAATGCGGTATACCGAGATCCGTTTGCGCAAAATCGCCCATGATCTGTTAGCCGATTTAGACAAAGAAACAGTTGATTTTGGCCCCAACTATGACGGTAGCGAGCAGGAACCCCTGATTCTGCCGGCTAAAGTGCCTAATTTGCTGATTAACGGCAGCTCAGGCATTGCGGTAGGTATGGCAACCAATATTCCGCCTCACAACCTAGACGAGGTCGTGCAGGCCTGTTTACATGTTTTGCACAACCCAGACTGCACGATTGATGAATTGATTGAAATCATCCCAGCACCAGATTTTCCAACTGCTGGAATCATCTATGGCGTGCAAGGTGTACGCGAAGGTTATCGCACGGGTCGTGGACGTGTGGTCATGCGTGCGAAGACCCACTTTGAAGATATTGATAAGGGTTCACGTCAAGCCATCATTGTTGATGAGTTACCTTACCAAGTGAATAAGAAAAACTTGCTCGAGCGGATTGCTGAGTTAGTGAATGAGAAAAAGATTGAAGGTATTTCGGATTTACGGGATGAGTCCGATAAATCCGGTATGCGCGTTGTAATTGAGCTTAAGCGGGGTGAAGTGCCTGAGGTTGTTCTCAATAATTTGTACAAGGGCACACAGTTACAAGATAATTTTGGTATGAATATGGTGGCCTTGGTTGATAACCAGCCACGCTTGTTGAACTTGAAACAGATGCTCGAGTATTTCTTGCAGCATCGTCGCGAGGTTGTAACACGTCGCACGATCTTTGAATTACGTAAAGCGCGTGAGCGTGGTCATGTGCTCGAAGGTTTAGCTGTCGCATTAGCAAACATTGATGAATTCATTGCGATCATCAAGGCTGCTGCTAACCCAGTGGAAGCGAAGACAGAGTTGATGGGTAAGAATTGGGATTCTTCTATGGTGCGTGAGATGTTGGCGCGCGCTGAGACGGATACACCTGGCGGTCGCAATGCTTATCGTCCAGACGGGCTCTTACCTGAGTACGGCATGCAAAGTAGCGGCCTCTATCGTTTATCAGATAGTCAGGCGCAAGAGATTCTGCAAATGCGTTTGCAACGCTTGACTGGTCTTGAGCAAGATAAGATTGTTTCAGAGTACAAAGACGTAATGTCCGAGATTGCTGACCTGCTCGACCTGCTGGCTAAATCAGAGCGTGTGACTCAGGTTATCGAAAGCGAATTAAAAGAAGTGCAAGCTGAGTTTGGCATCGCGGGTAGCGATAATGGTCGCCGTTCATTCATTGAGATGAATGCAACTGAGCTCTTCACTGAAGATCTCATCACACCGCAAGACATGGTGGTTACGCTCTCACATACGGGTTATATGAAGAGCCAACCGCTCAGCGAATATCGCGCACAGAAGCGCGGTGGTCGCGGTAAACAAGCTGCAGCAACTAAAGATGAAGATTGGATTGACACTCTATTCGTAGCAAATACACACGATACGATTTTGTGCTTCTCTGATCGCGGTCGTATGTACTGGCTCAAGGTTTGGGAAGTACCGCAAGGTAGTCGTACTTCCAGAGGCAAACCGATCGTCAATATGTTCCCGCTGATTGAAGGCGAGAAGATCACTGTGATTTTGCCAATTAAAGGCTATCAAGATGATCAGTACGTCTTCATGGCAACCAGCTTAGGTACCGTTAAGAAGACCCGTTTATCGGACTTCTCTAACCCACGTAAGGCCGGCATTATTGCGGTCGATCTCAATGAGAGCGATTTCTTGGTGGGCGCGGCGATTACCGATGGTCAACACGATGTGATGTTGTTCTCCGATGCTGGTAAAGCAGTGCGCTTTGATGAGAATGATGTTCGTCCAATGGGCCGAACTGCTCGTGGTGTGCGTGGTATGAACTTGGGCGAAGGTCAGCAAGTCATTGCAATGCTAGTAGCACCTGCTGAAGCAGCTGAAGGTGCACAGATTAGTAACGCGGATGCTGAAGCGAATGCAATCCCCGGTAGCGTATTAACTGCAACAGAAAATGGTTTTGGTAAACGTACGCCAATCGCAGAATACACCCGCCATGGCCGCGGTACTAAAGGCATGATTGCCATTCAGACATCAGAGCGTAACGGCAAAGTTGTTGCTGCAGCACTCGTTTCTCCTGAAGACCAAATTATGTTGATCACTACGGGCGGTGTCTTAGTTCGTACGCGCGTCTCTGAAATCCGTGAGATGGGTCGTTCTACTCAAGGTGTAACGCTGATTAACGTTGACGAAGGTACACGTCTGTCTGGCTTGCAGAGAATTGCTGAGAGCGATTCAGATGACGAGGATGATCTTGGAGAAGATGATTCGATTGATGCTGGCGATGTTGGTGATGCTGCTAGCGATACAGCTAGTGATGCCTAAACTGGCATCGATTAAAGACTAGTCGATACCAACATGACGTTTGACCGCCGCATTTTCAATTTCGCTGCGGGTCCCGCCACTCTGCCAGAGGAGACTCTGAGGCAGGCTGCCGATGAAATGCTGAACTGGCATGGTCTAGGTAGCAGCGTCATGGAAATTAGTCACCGCAGCAAAGAGTTCATGGCAGTCTATGAAGAGACATTGTACGATCTGCGAACTCTGATGAACATTCCCAATGGCTATGAGATTTTGCTCTTACAAGGTGGGGGTATTGGTCAAAACGCGGCAATCCCAATGAATCTGATGGGTCTTGGCAAGAATGGTCCCAAGGCAGATTTTATTGTGACGGGTATTTGGTCCGAGAAATCTTTCAAGGAAGCTCAAAAGTATGGAGTGGCCCTTCTAGCCGCTTCTTCAGAGGCAGAAAAATTCACCACTGTTCCGCCACGCTCCGCTTGGAACTTATCTAGCGATGCCGCTTATGTTCACATCTGCGCAAATGAAACAATTGGTGGCGTTGAATTTGACCATGCGCCCGATGTTGGCAATGTGCCTTTAGTCGCGGACGTATCGAGCAACATTCTTTCAAAAGAAATGGATGTAAGCCAATACGGCGTCTTGTTCGCAGGCGCGCAAAAAAATATTGGGCCTTCTGGTGTCACAATTGTGATCGTGCGCAAAGATCTGTTGGGCCACTGCATGCCAATTACCCCATCAGTTTGGGATTGGGCCAAGGAGGCTGCCAATCAATCGATGTTGAATACTCCGCCTACTTTTGCCATCTACATGGCTGGTCTTAGCTTCAAGTGGTTGTTAAAGCAGGGTGGTGTTAAAGCGATTGCTAAGCAGAATCAAGCCAAAGCCGATTTGCTTTATGAATGTATCGACCAAAGTAGTTTGTATGAGAACCGTATTGCCAAACTCTACCGCTCCAGAATGAACGTCACCTTCTTTTTGAAGGATGAGGCCTTGAACGCCGAGTTTCTGGCGCAATCCCATGCTGCAGGTTTGGTAGCATTGAGAGGTCACAAAGCAGTTGGTGGAATGCGGGCGAGTATCTACAATGCAATGCCTATAGAGGGTGTAAAAGCCTTGGTTGAATTTATGCGTGATTTTGAAAGGCGGGCTTAATGAGTACTGAAGAACAGCGACTTGCGCCCCTGCGTGACAAGATTGATGCTTTGGATGCCAAGATCTTGGATCTGCTCTCACAGCGCGCCCAAGCCGCACAAGAAGTAGGGCATGTCAAAGGTGGATTTGCTTCACCAATATTTCGTCCTGAGCGCGAGCGCCAAGTTGTGGCTAAGCTACAAGAGATCAATCAGGGTCCACTGCTGCCCGATGGGATTGCTGCTATCTGGCGTGAAGTGATGTCTGCTTGTCGCGCTCTAGAGGCGCGCCAAACGATTGCATACCTCGGACCAGTGGGAACTTTTTCTGAGCAAGCTGCGCAAACCTATTTTGGTCAATCCATCGCAGGTTTACCTTGCGTTAGTATCGATGAGGTCTTCAAGGCGGTTGAGAAGGGCGCAGCGCAATTTGGCGTTGTGCCAGTTGAAAACTCTAGTGAAGGCGCTATTTCTCGAACCTTAGACTTGTTGCTTGATGCTCCTGTGCAAATCAGCGGTGAAGTAGTGCTACCGATTCGTCATCACTTGTTGACCAAGAGTGGAAGCTTGGATGGGGTCACTACTGTCTGTGCCCATGCTCAAGCACTCGCCCAATGCCAACAGTGGTTGAGCGAGCATGTTCCTCAGTTAAAACGCCAAGCAGTTAGCAGTAATGCAGAAGCTGCTCGCATGGCTGCTGCTGATCCTACCTTAGCGGCGATTGCCGGTGAGCCTGCACAAATTGCTTACAGCTTACAAGCTGCGGCGTCTCAAATTCAGGATGATCCCCATAATCGCACTCGCTTTGTAGTGATTGGCAACTATGTATGTCAAGCGACTGGTAATGATCAAACTTCACTGGTGTTATCTGTTGATAACCAACCTGGTGCTGTGCATCGCTTACTTGCTCCCTTGGCAAAGCATGGCGTCTCCATGAATCGTTTTGAGTCTCGTCCGGCGCGGAAGGGAACTTGGGAGTATCACTTCTTTATTGACGTGGCTGGCCATGCAGACGAAGAGAAGGTTGCTAAAGCATTAACTGAGCTCCAAGATACCGCAGCTTTCTATAAAAAGCTTGGCTCTTATCCTCGCTCATCAATTTGATCATGAGTTCTTTCGGTTTAAAACATATTCAGGCTATTGCACCATACGTTGGTGGTAGACCCATCAGCGAGGTTGCGCGTGAATATGGTTTAGATGAGAGCAAGATTATCAAGCTGGCATCTAATGAAAATCCTCTAGGCATGCCTCAGTCGGCTCATGATGCGATGCTTAAGGCAGCTAGTGACTTAGGTCGTTATCCCGATTCCAACGGTTTTGAGCTTAAGAAGGTTTTATCGGAGCGACTAGGTATTCCAACAAACTGGATCACACTCGGCAATGGTAGTAATGACATTCTTGAGCTCACTGCGCGAGCAGTTGCGGATACCGATGATGAAATTATTTTCTCTAAGCATGCCTTTGCAGTTTATCCATTAGCTACTCAGGCAGTTGGGGCGCGCGCAATAGAAGTTGCTGCAACACCGTACTATGGCCATGATCTAGAGGCAATGCTCAAAGCCATTCAGACTTCAGGTGCAAAAGCAAAATTGGTTTTTGTAGCAAATCCCAATAATCCGACTGGCAGCTATTTAAGTGCGCAAGAGATTGAAGCTTTTTTGGAGAAGGTTCCTGCTAATGTCATCGTAGTGCTAGACGAAGCCTACAACGAATACCTCTTACCCGATCAGCAATACAACGCAATCGATTGGGTAAAACGTTTTTCAAACTTGATCGTCTCACGGAGTTTTTCTAAGGCCTATGGTTTGGCGGGGCTGAGGATTGGCTACGGCATTGCACAGCCTGTCCTCACCGATTTACTCAATCGTATTCGTCAACCCTTTAATGTGAATAGTTTGGCGCAAGCTGCAGCGATTGCAGCATTGCAAGACACAGCGTTCTTACAAAAAGGATACGACCTCAATCGTGTGGGCTATCTCCAATTAACCGATGCCTTTGAAGAGATGGGATTGACATACTTGCCTTCCGCAGGTAATTTTGTTTTAGTTAAAGTGGGTGACGAGGCAGATGCTGGAGCGAAGGTGAATTTGGCTCTGCTCAAGCGCGGCATTATTGTGCGTCCAGTCGCAAATTATGGTTTGCCACAGTGGCTCAGAATTTCTATTGGCCTGCCCGAAGAAAATGCGGCATTTATTGACGCCCTAAGAGCGATTCTGGGCTAAGTGATGACAAAACCAAACTACGGCGTGGTATCAATTGTTGGCGTGGGCCTGATTGGTGCCTCGCTTGGTTTGGCACTAAAGCAGGCTGGAGTAGTCACCAAAGTACTTGGTGTTGGCCGAAGCCAGTTGAATTTGGAGCAAGCATTAAAGATTGGTGCGATCGATGGTGCAGTGGATTTAGTCGACGCTGCCAAGCAATCTGATTTGATTGTCCTATGTGTGCCCGTTGCGCAAATGCGCGCTACCTTTGCAGCTATCGAACCCCATCTTGCCTCTAAGACTTTAATTACCGATGCTGGTAGTACCAAAGGTGATGTTATTTTGGCTGCTAAAGAAGTCTTAGGTAAGAAAGCTTGCCAATTTGTACCTGCGCATCCAATTGCTGGCGGCGCTCAGCATGGTGCATCTGCTGCTAAAGCCGATTTGTTCTTCGGTAAGCAAGTCATTATTTGCCCCCTGCAAGAAAATTCTCCGCAAGATATCGCATTGATTGAGAAGTTTTGGCAGGCAGTGGGTGCGCTAGTGAAAATGCTTTCGAGTGTGCAACACGATGCTATTTATGCAGCGGTCTCCCACCTGCCCCACATACTCTCTTACGCTCTGATGGCAAGCGTGATCAATTCTGAAGATGCTGCAGATAAATTAAGTCACATTGGTGCAGGCTTTAAAGATTTCACCCGGATCGCAGCCTCAAGTCCTGAGATGTGGCGTGACATCTGCTTGGCTAACAGTACTTCAATCCTCAAAGAGTTAGATCAATATTTGGCGATCGTTCAGCATTTACGTAAATTGATTGCAGACAATGATGGCGCTGGAATTGAAAGGCTATTTGCAAAAGCGAGTAAAGCGCGACAAGACTTGGATGCAAGCTAATGACTGCTTCTCCCAGTATCACAATCGGTCCATTGGCGCGAGCCCAAGGCGCAGTAGTTCTACCAGGATCTAAGAGTATTTCAAATCGAGTGCTACTGCTAGCGGCGCTCTCAAATGGTAAAACCACACTTAAGAATCTCTTAGATGCCGACGATACGCAAGTGATGCGCAATGCTCTGCGTAAGCTGGGTGTATCCGTTACTGACCAACCTAATCAAGTCTGCGTGATCGAAGGATGTGGCGGACATTTCCCAGTCAGGGATGCAGATTTATTCATGGGTAATGCAGGTACCGCCATTCGCCCACTCACTGCTGCGCTTGCGATGCAAGGCGGAGACTATCGTCTATCGGGCGTACCGCGCATGCATGAACGGCCCATCCAGGATTTAGTCGATGGTCTTCGTCAAGTCGGTGCAAAGATTACTTATGAGTTACAAGAGGGCTACCCACCGATTCAGATCGGGGCTGCCCCAATCAAGATTACCGATATTGTGAAGGTACGGGGTGATGTATCGAGCCAGTTTTTGACTGCGCTACTGATGGCATTGCCGCTAGTTGCAACAGAATCTATTCGCATCGAAGTGATTGGTGAATTAATTTCACGTCCATATATCGATATTACGCTCAAACTCATGGCGCGTTTTGGTGTGAAAGTCATTTGTCCTGATGCGCAAAGTTTTATCATCCCCCCGAAAATAAGCGACCAGGTCTACTCCAGTCCAGGCGAGTTACTCGTTGAAGGGGATGCTTCATCAGCTTCATATTTTTTGGCGCTTGGCGCCATTGGTGCTGGCCCCGTGAAAGTCTTGGGTGTAGGATCCAATAGTATTCAGGGTGATGTAGCCTTTGCTGATGCCTTAGCCAAGATGGGCGCCAACATTACTGCAACAGATGAATCGATTGAAGTCTCTGGAGTAAGCAATTCAAGCGGCAAGCTCAAGGGAATTACTTTGGATTGCACCGAGATTCCTGATGCAGCAATGACTTTAGCAGTCGCTGCTTTATTTGCTGAAGGGCAAACGCGTCTGAATAATATTGCCAGTTGGCGCGTTAAGGAAACCGATCGTATTGCGGCAATGGCAACTGAATTGCGTAAGCTTGGCGCCGCTGTGGAAGAGGGTGCTGATTACATTACGGTAGAAGCTCCAGCCAAATTAGCCGATTGGAAATCTCCTGCAAGTGGAATTGATACGTACGATGATCATCGGATGGCAATGTGTTTTTCGCTCGCTGCCTTTGGCCCCAATGCCCTCAAGATCAATGATCCCAATTGCGTTGCAAAAACCTTCCCTGCGTACTTTGCTGAATTTGCCAAGATTGTTTCCTAGCTCGCTATGAATTTGCCCCCAGTTATCGCTATTGATGGACCCACCGCCTCTGGCAAAGGGACGGTCGCATCCTTGGTAGCTCAGAAGCTGGGCTTTCATTATTTGGACAGTGGCGCTTTGTATCGTTTAGTTGCGCTTGCTAGTCAAAAAGAGGACATTGATGTCAACAATGGCCCTGCCTTGGGTCGGTTAGCAGAAAACCTTCAGATTAGCTTCAGAGATGGCCAAATTTTCCTCGGGGGCGAGAAGGTAACGCAAGCCATTCGGACTGAGGCTAATGGGCTGCGAGCTTCAAATATAGCTACTCAGCCATCAGTTCGGGGGGCTTTAGTGGGCCTGCAGCGTAGTTTTAGGCAAAAACCCGGCCTAGTAGCCGATGGGCGAGATATGGCCAGCGTTATCTTTCCAGACGCCAGTTTGAAGGTTTTTCTGACGGCCAGCGCCTCAGCTAGAGCCGAGCGTCGGTATAAGCAATTGATAGCTAAGGGAATTTCTGCTAAACTAGAAGACTTGCTGCAGGATTTAGAAGAGCGTGACGCCAGAGACAGTAGTCGAGGTGCCTCCCCTTTAGTTCTTGCAAAAGGTGCGCAAGTGCTTGAAACATCGAATTTATCGATCGATCAAGCGGTCCAAACGGTGTTGGATTGGTACCAATCCACATCAGCGTAAGTAGTTGAATGCAGTAGTTTTTTGGCGTCTTCGGAAGCTCCACAACGCGATTTCTTAATCAGCGTGTTTCTTGAGACTTTTACAACCTAACCCGTCAGGCCTTCTGACGGCACAAAGTGAATACACATGTCTGAATCATTTGCAGAACTATTTGAAGAATCATTAACCCGATCGAATATGAAGACCGGCCAAGTTATTTCGGCTGAAGTCCTCCGCATCGACCATAACTTCGTTGTTGTTAACGCTGGTTTGAAGTCTGAAGCGTTTATTCCTGTTGAAGAATTCCATAACGACGCTGGCGAAATTGAAGTAAGCCCTGGCGACTTCGTTTCTGTTGCGATCGATGCCCTTGAAAACGGCTACGGCGACACCATCCTCTCACGCGATAAAGCAAAACGCTTAGCGTCTTGGATGAATCTAGAAAAAGCACTCGAGCAAGCTGAGATTGTTACTGGTACGGTTACCGGTAAAGTTAAAGGCGGCTTAACAGTAATGGTGAACGGTATCCGCGCATTCTTGCCTGGCTCACTCGTTGACACCCGTCCTATTAAAGACACCAGCCCTTACGAGGGCAAGACCATGGAGTTCAAGGTTATCAAGTTGGACCGTAAGCGTAACAACGTTGTCTTGTCACGTCGTGCAGTGGTTGAAGCTAGCCAAGGTAAAGAGCGTGCTGAGTTGATGTCGAATCTTAAAGAAGGTGCAGTAGTGACTGGCCTCGTTAAGAACATTACTGACTACGGCGCATTCGTTGACCTTGGTGGTATCGATGGCCTCTTGCACATTACCGATTTGGCATGGCGTCGTGTGCGTCACCCAAGCGAGATGTTGACTGTTGGTCAAGAAGTTACCGCTAAGATTTTGAAATTCGATCAAGAGAAGAATCGTGTATCCCTCGGTGTAAAACAACTTGGTGATGATCCTTGGGTTGGTATCGCTCGTCGTTACCCCCCAAATACCCGTTTATTCGGCAAAGTAACCAACTTGACTGACTACGGCGCATTCGTTGAAATCGAGAGCGGTATTGAAGGTCTCGTTCACGTTTCAGAAATGGACTGGACCAATAAGAACGTTGCTCCAAGTAAAGCAACTGCCTTGGGTACTGAAGTTGAAGTCATGGTCTTGGATATTGATGAAGATAAGCGTCGTATTAGCTTAGGCATCAAGCAGTGCAAAGCCAATCCATGGGAAGAGTTCTCACGCGCCCATCAAAAGGGTGACAAGTTAAGTGGTGCAATCAAGTCAATTACTGACTTTGGTGTATTCATTGGCTTGCCTGGCGGCATCGATGGTCTGGTTCATCTTTCCGATATCTCTTGGAATGAGCCTGGCGAAGAGGCTGTTAAGAAATATAAAAAAGGTGACGAAGTTGAAGCTACTGTGTTGGCGATTGATGTTGAGAAAGAGCGTATCTCTCTCGGTATCAAACAATTGTCTGGTGACCCATTCAACAACTACACATCTGTTAGCGACAAGGGTAGTCTTGTTACTGGCACTGTGAAGGCTGTTGATGCTAAAGGCGCAACCATTCATTTGGCTGACGAAGTTGAAGCTTACTTACGTGCTTCTGAAATCTCAACCGATCGCGTTGAAGATGCACGTAATGTATTGAAAGAGGGTGATAGCGTGACTGCCATGATCATTAATATTGATCGTAAGTCCCGCGTCATCAATCTTTCGATTAAGGCAAAAGATAGCTCTGATCAACAAGATGCAATGAGCAAGCTCCAAGGTGATGCGCAGTCTGGCACAACCAACTTGGGTGCTTTGCTTAAAGCAAAAATGGACAATCAAGGCTAAATCAATATCGCCGTCTCCAGAGTTGGGGACGGCGGTTTTTTATTGATAGATCATGTCAGATCAAGAACAACAAGCAATCACACGCTCCGAACTTGTGGAGAGCCTGGCGGAACAGTTTCCCCAGTTGCTTCCAAGGGATGTAGAGCTGGCCGTCAAAACATTGTTGGACACCATGACCCACGCTTTGGCCGAAGGCAAGCGGATTGAGTTACGGGGTGTTGGCAGTTTTGTTTTGCACAGCCGTCCTGCTAGAACTGGACGCAACCCTAAGTCTGGCGAGCAAGTGCTTATTCCAGAAAAACGGGTGCCACACTTTAAGCCTGGTAAAGAGTTACGCGAACGGGTTGATTACAAGCCACTGAAGCAGTCAGGGCCCAAAGAGGGTTCTGGTGCCTAATCATTCGGCAAACCACCAGTGGTCCATTCGGACCATTTTTTTATTAAAGAGCCTAGCGCTATGATTCAGATCGCTACCGCTTGGTTATTTCTTATTCCAATTTTATTTGGTTTGGGTTGGATGGCGGCACGCTGGGATCTTCGACTTGAGAACCGGATGGATGATCGTGAACGTTTACGTCAACAGCGCTCTACCTTTAAAGGCCTAAGCCTATTATTGAACGAGCAACCTGATCAAGCAATTGAAACTCTGGTGAAAATTGCACAGCTTGATCCAGAAACTATTGAACTTCATTTTTCCTTAGGAAATCTATTTCGCCGCCGCGGTGAAACTGAACGTGCGATTCGGGTACATCAACACTTAGCCAATCGAGATGATTTAAAGCCGCGTGATCGGGATCATGCTGCTTATGAGCTCGGTAGAGACTTTCTGCGTGCTGGTTTATTGGATCGTGCTGAAGCCTCATTGAACCGCGTTGGAGAAGGCAAATATGCTGCTCCAGCAAAAGAGAGCTTGCTCGAGATGTATCAGATCGAGCGAGATTGGCAAAAAGCGATCATTGCTGCACAGGAGTTGGAATCACTTCAAAGCAAGCCCCATCAAATAGAAATCGCTCAGTTTCATTGCGAGTTAGGTCAAGAGGCATTGCGCCGTCAGGATTTAGTCGGGGCAGAACAATCGATCACTCGCGCACTTCAAGCGGTGCCTAATCATGCACGTGCCCTCATTTTGCAAGGCGATTATTTGATGGCGATGGATCGTCCTGTGCAAGCGATTGAGACTTGGAGCGTGCTTACTAAGCTACATCCTGCTTACATGCATTTGCTGGCCGACCGTTGGATGCTTGCCCATACCAATTTGAATAAAGCTGAAGAGGGCTTGGATCGCTTGGTGGACTTGTTAAAAACCCAAGCATCAGGCGAATTGCTGGATATTGTTCACAAGCACATCACCCAATTAAGGGGCTCTCATGTTGCACAGACCATGCTAGTTGAGGTGATGCAGAGCTCACCCAGTTTGAGTGCCTTATCCAAGCTTGCCGAAACCCGTTTAGCTCTAGCACAAAGCAATGGCTCTGACGATAAGGTTGCAGAGATCAAGGCTATTTTGGGCTTATTAAAGCAGCGTACGACTAGCCTAGCCCGCTATACCTGCGGTAATTGCGGCTTTAGAGCCCGTCGTTTTTACTGGCAGTGCCCTGGGTGTAATCATTGGGAAGCGTATTCTCCTAGAAGAAGCGAAGGGGTGGCTCCTAGCGGACCATCAATGTGATTGGTAGATAAAGAGAATTAACTAATTCGTCATTAAATTACAGTTTAATGACGATTACATTATTAAATCAGTCGGAGGCGTTTTGAAAGTTACGATTATTGGTAGTGGTTACGTCGGTTTGGTAACTGGTGCATGCTTGGCAGAACAGGGCAACAATGTTTTTTGCTTAGATCTCGATCCCAAGAAAATTGATATTCTCAATTCTGGTGGCGTGCCTATTTACGAGCCTGGTCTCAAAGAAATGATTGAGCGTAATCGTGCTGCAGGACGCATTCAGTTTTCGACCGACATCAAAGCATCAGTAGACCACGGTGAGATCCAATTCATTGCCGTAGGTACCCCTCCTGATGAAGATGGTTCAGCAGACTTGCAATACGTCGTTGCAGCGGCTCGTAATATTGGCAAGCATATGAGCACGCCAAAGGTGATTGTTGATAAATCAACAGTTCCTGTAGGCACTGCTGATAAGGTTAGCGCCGCTATCATTGAAGAACTATCAAAGCGCAATCTTAGCCCTGAGCTGTGTTCTGTTGTGTCTAATCCAGAATTCTTAAAAGAGGGCGCCGCTGTAGAGGACTTTATGCGCCCTGATCGCATTGTGATCGGTACCTCTAGCGATGCAGCAGGTCTGCGCGCTAAAGAGCAGATGCGTAAACTCTATGCTCCCTTTAATCGTCACCACGAGCGTACTTATTACATGGATGTGAAGAGTGCTGAATTGACGAAGTACGCCGCTAATGCCATGTTGGCCACCCGCATCTCTTTCATGAATGAATTGGCTAACTTAGCTGATCTGGTTGGTGCTGATATCGAAGCCGTTCGTCAAGGTATTGGTTCAGATTCTCGTATTGGTTATGGCTTCTTGTATTCGGGAACTGGTTATGGAGGCTCATGCTTTCCAAAGGACGTCTCAGCACTGAGCAAAACAGCCATTGAGCATGGTAAAGATCTCAAAATCTTGGTAGCTGTTGAAGCAGTCAATGAAGCTCAAAAAACGATCTTGGTTGAAAAGATTGAAAAACGCTTTGGTAAAAACTTACAAGGCAAAAAGTTTGCTTTATGGGGCTTAGCATTTAAGCCCAATACAGACGATATGCGCGAAGCCCCAAGCCGCGTCATTATTGGCGAGTTGGTTAGGCGTGGTGCCGAGGTTGTGGCATTTGATCCGGTAGCAATGCCCGAAGCGAAGCACGCGCTTGAATTAGACTTTAAAGGTAATCCCGAGGGCCTGAAAAAAGTTGCGATGGTTGATGACCCTACAACAGCCTTAGAGGGTTGTGATGCTCTTGTGATCGTGACTGAGTGGAAGGCCTTCCGTAGCCCTGACTTTGATGTTGTTAAGCAAAAACTCAAGCATCCAGTCATTTTTGATGGCCGAAACCTCTATGAGCCTCAAGCTATGCAAGAATTAGGCATTGAGTACCAAGGTATTGGTCGTCATAATTAAAATTACTTAAATTGCATTTAAAGACTCATTTGCCCGTGGAAAAAGCTAACCTAGAACAATTTGCCAAAACCCGCTTACTGGTTGTTGGTGACGTGATGCTCGATCGCTACTGGTTTGGCGATACCCATCGGATCTCTCCAGAAGCTCCTGTGCCGGTAGTACAAGTAGGCAAGGTTGATGAACGTTTGGGTGGTGCTGCTAACGTAGCGCGTAACGTTGCAGCCTTAGGCGGCCATGCCACGATTTTGGGTGTGATTGGCGATGATGAGCCTGGTCAGCGCGTTACTCAACTTCTCACAGCCAGCGGAGTAGATAGTCAGCTGGAAGTCGATAGCAAAGTCCCAACCATTGTGAAGCTGCGGGTGATTGCACGACAACAACAGCTCATTCGTTTAGATTTTGAAGAGCCCCCTAGCGATAAGGCGCTCGCCAGAAAGCTCGAGCGTTTTGAAAAGTCTCTTGCTGATGCTGATGTCGTGATTCTGTCTGACTATGGCAAGGGTGCCCTGGATCAAGTCACGCTGATGATTGAGCAGGCTCGCGCTCAAAACAAAATGATTCTCGTTGACCCCAAGGGGGAGGATTATGAAAAATATCGTGGCGCCACTGTCCTAACACCAAACCGCAGCGAGCTGCGCCAGGTGGTTGGTCGCTGGAGTAGTGAAGAGGACCTCACTAAAAAAGCCCAAGACCTGCGCCGCTCGCTTAATCTACAGGCGCTTCTCTTGACTCGTTCAGAAGAGGGTATGAGTTTATTTACCGATGCAGGTGTGAGCCATGTCAAAGCCCAAGCACGTGAAGTTTTTGATGTCTCAGGCGCTGGTGATACTGTGATTGCTACCCTAGCAGTTGCATTGGCTGCAAAATGGCCGCTTGAGAAGGCGATGGCATTAGCTAATCGTGCTGGTGGCATTGTGGTTGGCAAGTTGGGTACTGCAACCGTTACTTCCGAGGAATTACAGTGACTATTATCGTAACTGGAGCCGCCGGCTTTATTGGTGCCAATATTGTTCAGGGCCTCAATGCTCGTGGCGAGAAAAATATTATTGCAGTCGACGACTTGTGTCCTGCTGATAAATATCGCAATTTAGCCGATCTCGATATCATTGATTACCTTGATAAAGATGAGTTTCTAGAAGCTTTTAGAAGCGGTCGCTTTGGTAAAGTGAAGGCCGTTTTTCATGAAGGCGCTTGCTCCAATACGATGGAAACAGACGGCATCTTCATGATGGCGAATAATTATCGCTACACCATGGATCTGCTCGATATCTGCACTGAGCAAAAAGTGCAATTACTCTATGCCTCTTCTGCAGCCACCTACGGCGGATCAGATGTGTTTGTTGAAAGCCGTGAGCACGAGAAGCCTTTAAATATCTACGGCTATTCCAAATTCTTATTCGACCAAGTGATGCGTAAGCGCTTTTCTGAAAAAGCCAATACCGCCCAAGTGGTTGGTTTTAGATATTTCAATGTGTATGGCCCACGTGAATCCCACAAAGGTCGTATGGCATCAGTAGCCTTCCATCAGTACCACCAATACAAGAAAGACGGAGTGGTTAAGCTCTTTGGTGAATATGGTGGCTATGCACAAGGACAGCAAAGCCGTGACTTTGTCTCGGTAGAGGATGTAGTGAAGGTCAACCTCTTCTTCTTTGATCATCCAGAAATCAGCGGCATCTTTAATTTGGGAAGCGGCCGTGCCCAACCCTTTAATGACGTAGCCCATGCCGTAGTGAATTCACTCAGAAAGCTGGATGGTGCTAATTCAGAATCATTAGAACAACTTGTCAAGATGAAGGCTATTGAGTACATTCCCTTCCCAGAAGTACTCAAAGGTAAGTATCAGTGTTTTACACAGGCAGACCTCACCAAACTCAGAGCCGCCGGTTACGCCGAACCCTTTCTCAATGTTGAGCAGGGCGTCAGTCGTTATATCGACTGGCTGGCCGCTAATGCGGATTTCTTAGCTAATCCGCTGTAAAGAATTGCATGTTAGTAAGAAAGTTTTTTCTTACATTGATCCTGGCCTATATTGGATCTCCAGTATTTGCTCAGGTGATTGATATTCCGCACCAACAAGACGCGGCAACTAGAACCCTATTGTTTACTGCGCCAAATCCTAAAGCACTCGTTTTACTCTTTCCTGGTGGCGGTGGAATGATGAGATTGCAGGATGATGGCTCCACTAAAAATCGACATACCTTTATTCGTTCGGTGGATCAATGGAGTCAATACCATATTGATGCTGTTCTAGTTGATACCCCATATGATTTAGGTGACTACCGAAGAGGAGATCTTCGGGGTCGCTCTGATCATTTGGAAAGAGTTGCTGAAGTTGCTGCTTATTACAAAGATAAATACCACCTGCCAATCTGGATTTTTGGGCATAGTATGGGCACCTCAACTGCAACAAACTTTGCCAATAGCTTGGATAAAAATTCCCATTTAATATCCGGAATCATTATTGCTGGTACCGTGAGAACTGCCTCGGTTAGCGACGATGTGTCTTTACCAATTCTTGCTCTGCATCATGTTCAGGACTCTTGTGGAGGTACCCCACCAGATGCTTCCGCTAGAATTATTAAGGGAAGGCCGCCTAAGTTTATTGCTCAATTAGAAATGATTGAAGGTGGAACTTCTCAGGGTGATGAGTGCCAATCCTTTGCCTATCATGGTTTCAATCAAACTGAGCCAGAGCTCATCAGAAGAGCGGCAAAATTTATTCTCGGTAATTAAGCAGCTATCAGTCATTACGGATTGATTTGTAGTGGTCTATGATGGAGTCAACTTAAGATCACTCGTCCCGTTGTAAATGATCCACGTCCTTTTGGCGTGGATTTTTTATTTACTTCTGGAGAAAAGATGATTAAACATTTTGCATTGAATAATTTTGTTGTTCCTGTCGCTGCTGTATTGCTATCAGCTTGGTTAGCAATATCAGGAGTTAGTCATGCACAGGCATCACCGGTTAATGTGAATACGGCTTCGCAGACTGAGTTAGAAACCATTAAAGGCATTGGCCCAGCCAAGGCAAGAACCATCATTGCTGAACGTGAAGATGGCGGCCATTTTCAAGATGCTAATGATTTACAAAAGCGGGTTCGGGGCATTGGGATGAAGTCTGTTGAAAAAATGGTAGACAACGGCTTGACGATTGAAAGCCCAAGTTCTTTTCGGGAGCCTCATGGTCGGACGAAAAAAGAGGGATCCGCATCGAGCCGTCGTTCTTCCCGCAATCAGGGCAATACTCGCAATCATCAGGATCGCCCAAGCACAAATCGCCGAAATTAAACCTTTTCATGTCTGAGTGGTCTTGTGGCTAAAATGTCCTTATGGCGACTCCTAACTACTTGACCATTTCACAGACTATTGGCAATACGCCTTTAGTTAAATTACAACGTATTCCGGGTGCTGATAATACGGCTCGTAATAATGTGATATTGGGTAAGTTAGAGGGCAACAATCCAGCCGGGTCGGTCAAAGATCGACCCGCGCTGTCAATGATTCTGCGCGCACAAGAGCGTGGCGAAATCAAACCAGGCGATACCCTTGTAGAAGCTACCAGTGGCAATACCGGTATTGCCCTGGCAATGGCTGCTGCCATGTTGGGTTACAAGATGGTTTTGGTGATGCCAGAAAATCAAAGTATCGAACGTCGCCAGAGTATGGCCGCTTATGGTGCAGAACTCATTCTGACAGCAGCTTCAGGTGGTATGGAGTTTGCGCGAGACTACGCACTGCAATTGCAAAGAGAGGGGCGCGGTAAATTGCTCGACCAGTTTGCCAATCCTGATAACCCTCGCGCGCATATCGAAACCACTGGCCCAGAAATTTGGCGTGATACTGATGGTCAAATAACCCATTTCATCTCTTCGATGGGGACTACGGGGACTATTACTGGTGTCTCTACTTACCTAAAGTCCAAGAATCCGAATGTTCTCATTATTGGCGTCCAGCCTGAAGAGGGCTCACAAATTCCAGGTATTCGTAAATGGGCTCCTGAATATCTCCCTAAAATCTATCAAGGAGATCGTGTTGATCGCATCGAGTATGTTAGTCAAGCCGATGCGGAAGAAATGGCAAGACGCTTAGCGGCAGAGGAAGGTATCTTTTGCGGCATTTCTGCGGGAGGTGCTCTGGTAGTGGCGCTGCGCGTAGCGAGACAGGTTGAGAATGCCACGATTGTATTTATCGTTTGCGATCGGGGTGATCGTTATCTCTCCACGGGTGTATTCCCGGCCTAATTGGCTGAGGCTTTAGTCGCTTTCTTGTGAGGTACTTTCTTCTTTTTAGAGTTAGCACTTTGCTTGGCTGATGGCAATGCAGGTAAATTAGCAGCAATGACACTTTGGTTCTTATAGCCCAAGGCTTCTGCAAATTCAGCAACACTCTGGGCATAAAAATAACTACGGTTATATTGCACAATCGTTAAGAAGTTATTGAGACCAACTACATACCGAACCTTATCTGTGCCATCTTTATCTATATAAGGTAAATCAACAATGAGGGCTTTACTTTGTGGTGATACACCACCTGCTTGCAGGTCACCTTGCTCAGGCGTCAAAATACCTTGATCAATGAATGTTTGCACAGAGTATTTCAGTTGAGGCTCACCATCAGCAAGAAGGCTGGCTTGTGCAAAGGCACTCTCTGGGATTGCAAAATAGATTGGCATACCCGGCTGCCACCCTTGTTTCTTTAGAAAGTTGGCCACACTCGCAATCGCATCTCTGGGGCTTTGTCTTAAGTCAATTTGCCCGTCACTATCGCCATCGACTGCGTAAGCTCGAATACTGCTGGGCATAAATTGGGGTAGACCAATTGCACCTGCATAAGAGCTATTTTGATTGACGCAATTATTGAATAGAGCAGGGCTTACTCCCAGAGTGGACTGATTGGCAGGCAACTTTCCGCCAGCTTGGGTCCAGCAAAGCAGAATGAGGGATTTGACTTCATCCTTAAATAACTGCTCGCGGACAGTTTTATTGGGTGTATCGGGGTAATTAAAGGCGAGAGTCGATAAAACATCCTTCACCCTGAAATTGCCGGTTTGGCGACCATATATGGTTTCGATACCAATGATGGCCACAATGACCTCAGCTGGCACCCCAGAGTCCTGCTCAATTTGGCTTAAATAGGCTTCATTTTGATCCCAGAAGACTTTTCCGGCCTTCAGCCTGATGGGTTCGACAAAACGCTGTCGATAGACCGCCCAATTTTTCTTAAAAGTTCCGGATGGGGGTAATACCAATTTGCGTATAGATGGGATGGTCTTAGTATCGGAAAAACCGGACTCTATAAAGGCTAAGGGGATATCTTGGGATTGGCTTACTTGGCTAATTAAAAGCTGAAGATTTTGACTTAAAGCTGCCTGGGAAATCGAATCTGAGTTCCCAGCATCTACAGAATCGCTTACCTCAGGAGCTGGCGTAGAGCAAGCTCCCAAAAGAATGGTTAAAGTAAGCAGGAAGAGCTTGGGAAATAACGGTAGAGATAACTTCATTCTTGAATGGGGAATTTCTAGGTTTGTGAGCACAATGCATTAGATTACAAAAAAGATCATTTGGCTATGAAGGAATACTCTTAATGACTACAGGATATATTACGCATCCAGATTTTCTGAAACACGAAATGGGAAGTCACCATCCTGAGTGCCCGGAACGAATTCAGGCTATTAATGATCAACTGATTCGAAGTGGAGTAGATCAATTTCTAACACATCTTGATGCACCTCTGGCTTCAGAGGACCAACTTGAGCTTGTGCATACTCAAGATCACATTGCTTTTGTTAAAGAACAAGCTCCGGCAAGTGGTTATCGCATGCTCGATGGGGATACGATCATGAACCCCCATACTTGGCAGGCATCCTTGAGAGCCGCTGGCGCTGCGATTGCAGGCGTTGATGCCGTCATGAAAGGTGAGGTAGAGAATGTTTTCTGTGCAGTGAGACCGCCAGGCCATCATGCAGAACCCACTCGCTCCATGGGATTTTGTGTATTCGATAACGTAGCCATTGCAGCGCGTTACGCCATTGAGGAGTACGGCATAGAACGCGTTGCATTAATTGATTTTGATGTCCATCATGGTAACGGAACTGAAGCGGCCTTCATAAATGATCCCCATGTCTTGATGTGTAGCTTCTTCCAGCATCCTTTTTATCCGTATAGTGGTTTAGATCATGCGAAGAATATGGTCAATATTCCGCTGCCAGCATCCACTAGAGGAGATGTGGTCCGCTCAATCGTAGAGGAGGAGTGGTTACCTCGTCTGCGGGCTTTTGAGCCTGAGCTCATCATTATTTCTGCGGGTTTTGATGCGCATCGCGAAGATGATTTGGGACAGATGGGTCTAGTCGAGGAAGACTATGTATGGATTACTAAAAAACTGAAAGAGCTTGCAAATCAGTATGCGGGCGGGCGAATCGTCAGTTGTCTGGAGGGGGGTTATAACCTTTCTGCGCTGGGGCGTAGCGTAGTCGCTCATGTCAAGGCATTGGCCGATCTTTAATTGAAAGCACTGTGATGTCCAATATTTTTGAGCAAAGTCTTGACCGTAATGCAGCGAACTTCACTCCCATTACCCCTTTGTTATTTCTTGAGCGCTCTGCTGAGGTGTATCCAAATCGCTTAGCTATCATTCATGGTAATTTTCGCCAGACCTGGCAGCAAACTTATGAGCGGTGCAGCCGTTTAGCTAGTGCTTTACAAAAGAATGGCATTGGTCTGGGCGATACCGTGGCGGTGATGTTGCCTAATATTCCAGCCATGGTAGAGGCACACTTTGGTATTCCAATGTCAGGAGCAGTTCTCAATGCGCTTAATACTCGTTTAGATGCTGAGTCAATTGCTTTCATGCTCAATCATGGTGAGGCAAAAGTGGTATTGGTAGATCCTGAATTTTCTGGAGTCATGAAAAAAGCCCTTGAAATTGCTGAAAAAGAAAGTGGTCGCAAGATTCTGGTGATCGATGTTGACGAAAATCAATTTGATGTTCCTGGAGAAAAGCTTGGTAAGCTCAATTATGAAGAGCTGCTAGCTCAAGGCATCCCTGATTTTGCATGGCAATTGCCAGCTGATGAGTGGCAGGCAATCTGCCTAAACTACACTTCTGGCACGACTGGTAATCCAAAAGGGGTGGTATATCACCATCGTGGAGCTGCAATTAATGCTATCTCTAATATTTTGGATTGGGATATTCCAAAGCATCCCATATACCTATGGACATTGCCGATGTTTCACTGCAATGGTTGGTGCTTTCCCTGGACTTTAGCCGCAAGGGCAGGTGTTAATGTCTGCTTACGTCGAGTAGATGCCCAACATATCTTTACTTCAATCAAGAGCCATGGGGTGACTCATTACTGTGCTGCCCCAATTGTGCATAACTTATTGGTCAATGCACCAGATCATCTGAAAGAAGGGGTGCCTTCTGGAGTGAAGGGTTTGATCGCGGGGGCACCTCCGCCCGCATCGATCATTGAGGGCATGGAGAAGATAGGATTTGATCTTACTCATGTCTATGGTTTAACTGAGACCTATGGCCCAGCTGCTATTTGCGTTCAGCAAGATCAATGGCAAAACCTCGATATTGGGGAGCGTGCAAGGCTCAATGCACGGCAAGGTGTCCGCTATCACCTTCAGCAAGCAATTGCTGTTCTCAATCCTGAGACATTAAAACCTGTCCCAGCCGATGGTGAGACTATGGGTGAGATCATGTTTAAGGGCAATATTGCTATGAAGGGCTATCTTAAAAATCCAAAGGCAACCCACGAAGCTTTTGAAGGGGGATGGTTTCATTCTGGAGATTTGGCAGTTATTACCCCTGATGGTTACGTCAAAATTAAGGATCGCAGCAAAGACATCATCATCTCGGGAGGTGAAAATATCTCCTCTATCGAAGTAGAGGATGTTTTGTATCGGCATCCAGCTGTCCTGGCTGCTGCGGTTGTTGCTATGCCAGATCCCAAATGGGGCGAGACCCCTTGTGCATTCTTAGAGATCAAATCAGGGGTCGAGGTTACCAGCGATGAGATTATTGCCCACTGTAAAAAACACTTGGCTGGATTCAAAGTCCCTAAAGTCGTAGTCTTTGGAGAGTTGCCCAAAACCTCTACAGGCAAAATTCAGAAATTTGAATTGCGTAAGAAGGTGGGCTCCGTTGGCGCCATCGACGTTTAGGGGGGGGCGATCAGCCCGGGCAGATAAAATAGATAATCATTTTGTAAAGATTGAGAAAGCGGCATGAAGATCTTAGTAGCTGTAAAACGCGTAGTGGATTACAACGTAAAAGTTCGGGTGAAATCAGATCATTCTGGCGTTGACATTGCTAATGTCAAAATGAGTATGAATCCTTTTGATGAAATTGCTATTGAAGAGGCGGTTCGCTTAAAAGAGGCTGGTATTGCCTCAGAGATAGTAGTAGTTTCTGCGGGCCCTACTCAGTGTCAAGAAACTTTACGAACTGCATTAGCAATTGGCGCAGACAAAGCAGTCTTAGTTGAAACTGACATTGAATTACAGCCTTTAGCCGTGGCTAAGATTCTCAAAGCCCTATGCGAAAAAGAGCAGGTACAGATTATTCTATTGGGAAAACAAGCCATCGATGATGATAGCAACCAAACTGGCCAAATGTTAGCGAGCTTGATGGATATTCCTCAGGGAACATTTGCATCAAAGGTGGTTCTTGCAGATGGTAAAGTCAGCGTTACCCGAGAGGTTGATGGTGGACTAGAGACTGTTCAACTCTCTTTGCCAGCAGTGATCACAACAGATTTGCGTCTCAATGAACCTCGCTATGTAACCTTGCCGAATATCATGAAGGCCAAGAAAAAACCTTTAGATATCATCAAGCCAGAAGATCTTAGTGTTGATATTACTCCTCGTTTAAAAACAATCAAAGTGGAAGAGCCGCTTAAGCGTTCTGCTGGAATCATGGTTGCAGATGTGGCAGCCCTTGTAGATAAATTAAAAAATGAAGCGAAGGTGATTTAAATGGCTGCTCTTGTAATTGCTGAACACGACAATCGTGCCCTCAAAGGAGCAACGCTCAATACGATAGCTGCTGCTACTCAATGCTCTCCCGAGGTGGATGTATTAGTTGCTGGTAGTGGAGTAGATGCAGTAGCTCAAGTAGCATCGCAAATTGCGGGTGTTCGTAAAGTGATTCAGATTGATGTTCCTTACTTAGTAGATCAACTGGCCGAGCCTCTGGCTGCACAAATTTTATCGATCGCAAAGAATTACACTCATCTTTTGGCGCCCGCGACAGCTAATGGGAAGAATGTGATGCCAAGAGTGGCAGCTAAATTGGATGTTGCTCAGTTTTCTGACATTACTAAGGTGGTGAGTCAGGATACTTTTGAGCGTCCTATTTATGCGGGCAATGCAATAGCGACAGTTCAATCAAACGATCCGATTAAAGTGATTACCGTCCGAACTACCGGATTTGATCCAGTGACATCGACTGGAGGCTCAGCAGTTATTGAAAAATTGACCGCACAGGCTGATAGCGGCAAATCTACTTTTGTGGGGCGAGAGCTCAATCAGTCTTATCGACCAGAATTGACTAGCGCTAGGATTATTGTTTCGGGAGGGCGCGGCTTAGGTTCAAGCGAAAAATATCAAGAACTCATTGCGCCCTTAGCTGATAAATTGGGCGCTGCCTTAGGTGCTTCTCGCGCTGCAGTCGATGCAGGCTACGTTCCCAATGATTATCAAGTTGGTCAAACTGGAAAGATCGTGGCTCCCGATCTTTACATTGCAGTCGGTATCTCGGGTGCGATCCAGCATTTGGCTGGTATGAAAGATTCCAAAGTGATTGTGGCAATTAATAAAGATCCAGATGCTCCCATCTTTAGTGTCGCTGACTATGGTTTAGTTGCCGATCTTTTCACAGCAGTACCAGAGCTGACAAAAGCAATTTCTTAAGTATCTCTAGGCATCTTTATTAGGAGCAGTAATGTCATATGTAGCCCCAGTCAAAGAGATGTTATTTGTCATGAATCATCTGGCAGGCTTATCGGATATTGTTGCTTACCGAATATACACTGCAGCGGGAGCAGATATTGATCTAGCTCAAGCAATCTTGGAAGAGGCGGCTAAATTCAATCAAGATGTTATTGCGCCTCTGAACTGGCCTGGCGATCAAAATCCAAGTGCATTAAAAGATGGGCAGGTCATTACGAGCCCAGGATTCAAAGAGGCGTATGAGCAATTCGCTACGGCAGGTTGGCAAGGTGTCGTTCACCCTGCAGAGTTTGGTGGCCAAGGATTGCCCAAACTCATTTCCACAGCTTGTTTTGAGATGGTACATTCAGCCAGCCTCTCCTTTGCATTGTGCCCAATGCTCACAGACGGTGCTATTGAGGCCCTACTCACTGCCGCTAGTCCAGAATTAAAAGATATTTATGTGCCAAGGATGGTTTCAGGTGAGTGGACTGGCACCATGAATTTAACTGAGCCACAAGCTGGCTCAGATCTTTCATTGGTTCGAACTCGTGCTGTTCCTCAGGCGGATGGTAGTTACAAAATATTTGGTACCAAAATTTACATCACTTATGGTGATCACGATATGGCTAACAATATCGTTCATCTGGTTTTGGCTCGTACGCCAGATGCTCCTGAAGGTGTAAAGGGGATCTCTTTATTTGTTTCCCCAAAATTCTTAGTGAATAGTGATGGTACTTTAGGTGAGCGCAATGATATTGACTGCGTATCCTTAGAACATAAGTTAGGGATCAAGGCAAGTCCGACTGCAGTCTTGCAGTTTGGCGATCACGGTGGCGCAATCGGATATTTAGTGGGCGAAGAAAACCGCGGTCTTGAATATATGTTTGTCATGATGAATGCGGCTCGTTTTTCAGTAGGCATGCAAGGTATAGCGGTGGCTGAGCGTGCTTACCAAAAGGCAGTCCATTATGCAAAAGAACGGATTCAAGGACGCGATCTTTCTGGCTCTGATGGGCCGGTGGCCATTATTCAGCAGCCAGATGTAAAGCGTATGCTGATGACGATGCGAGCCTATATTGAAGCGTCTAGGGCTTTAGCTTATTACGCTGCGGCTGCCTTTGATACCCAGCATGCATCTCCAGATTCAGGTGTTCATCAAGAGAACCAGGCGATTTATGAATTTTTAGTGCCTATTGTGAAAGGTTTCTCAACTGAAATGTCGATTGAGGTTGCAAGCTTAGGCGTGCAAATTCATGGGGGTATGGGTTTTATAGAGGAGACTGGCGCCGCCCAGTATTATCGCGACGCGCGTATCTTGACCATTTATGAGGGCACGACAGCTATTCAGGCAAACGATTTGGTCGGAAGAAAAACAGTGCGTGATGCTGGGACAACTGCAAAACTCTTTAGTAAAAAAATTATTGAAACTGAAGGCCTACTGAAGGCATCTAATACAGATGATGCTAAAGCAGTACTAAAGCAACTAAGCGTTGCCCGTTTGGCATTCGAAGCTTCAGTTGATTACATTGTGACAAATGCAAAATCTGATGTCAAAGCTGTCTACGCTGGAAGTTTTGCGTATTTGCGTTTATGCGGGCTGGTCTTAGGGGCTTGGCAAATGGCGCGTGCACTGCTTTTTGCGCAGCAGTTACGAGCAAGTGATCCGAGTTTTTACGATGCTAAGATTGCTACTTCTCGATTCTTCGCTGAGAACCTTTTGCCACAAGCTCAAGCGTTAGCCACTTCAATTTTAGAGAGTGGCTATTCAACGAATGCGCTCACACCAGAGCAGTTCTGAGTAAGTTTTACTGAGAAATTTTTCTCGCTTCTGAAATTTGGGATACAAAGTACTGCTCAAAAGAAATCGCTAGGAAAGTCATCATTACGCCTGCGCCAAGAATGAGTGAGAAGATTACAGTCAATATCGTAGGCCAACGCGATTGGGTTGCTTGAGAAGCATCAAGCTGTGGATTGAATTGTGCATCCCATTTTTCATCAGGACGCAGACCAAAGGTGATGGTGGTCAGCCAGCTTGCCTCCATGGCAATAAAGCCTAGCGTGATTAAGACCCAGCCCGGTGCAGATTGAAAGCGATATTCTTTTAAAAGAAACCAACCTGCAACACCGCCGATGAGGGCAAACAACTGAATCCAGGACCAAAAGAATTTTGGACTCTTTAAATAAAAACCATTGAGGCCAGTACCTGGAAGTAAAAGACCAAGTGCACAAAATAAGAACTTATATTTTTTCATTTCGATCCTGATTTGCTTTGAGGAATATCGCGTTGTGCAAAAGTGAGTACTTCTCGATCGCGACCAATCATGAGCAAGCGATCACCATCGCGTACGATATTGCGATAGTCATTGAGCTCATATAGAAAATCATTTTCTAATTCGGTCCGCTGAGGATTGCAAGCCATCTTAGTCGTAGTGATTTTTTCAAAGGTAAAGCCTCTTGAATCTTCACTCAGACTGGCAGTAAAGCGATTGCATCCAGTGAAGCCGCTCACGCGCTCACCGTTGGCATCAAATGCCAATTGAATAGGGTTACTGGTATCACCCAGCGGAATTTGTCGACCCCGGACTTCACCATTGGTATTGGGAGTCAGATTCCAGCGAATCAGTTCCCATTTGGTATTGCGTAACTCGCTACTGGGCGGGCTCATTTTTGCACCACAGGGTGGAATGACGCCAGAACAGGCGCTTAAGAAAGTCAATCCGATGCCATAAACAACACTTCGAAGCCCTCTGGCGGGAGCCTTGAGGCTATTTGGGGTGCGTTCTTGGATTGACATAAATAGGTAAGTTATTGTTTTTAATGATTTTTTTATTACGACAGTGCATCTATTCTAATGACTAAAGTGCTTAAATAGGTGGAACAAATAGGGCTTTTCGTCTAGAATATGAGGTTTTCCGCTATGCATTGCACATGTTTTCAGCATTTGCCTTCTTAGTTGGAGCCTGCAGTTTTGAAAGAAATTGCTTTGGCTTGTAATCAACCCGTTTTCATTTTAGATTTTAAGGAATAAATATGGTCGTCATTCGACTGGCACGCGGCGGTTCTAAGAAGCGCCCTTTTTACAGCATCGTTGCTACTGATAAACGCAACCGTCGTGACTCGAACTTTATCGAGCGCATTGGTTATTTCAATCCAAAAGCTGCAGAAGCTGAACAAGCTATGCGCGTTGCTCAAGATCGTTTGAGCTATTGGACTGGTGTTGGAGCGCAGATTTCTCCAACCGTTAAGCGTTTGATCAAAGATCATCCTGCAGTCTAAAAACTGTTTTGCTAAGAGCTTAGTCAACATGATTGAGCTCTTAGTAGCAGGACTATTTAGGGGTAATAGGGTGACTTGCAAATGAGCACACCTTCCCTAGAAGATTTAATTGAACTGGGCTCTATTCAAGATGCTCAAGGCTTGCGGGGCCAACTTAAGGTTCGTCCACATTCATCTGATCCCGTAGCCTTACTTTCTAGCAAGACTGTTTGGCTCTCTCTATTGCCGCGGATGGCGGCTGCTCAGGCTAGCGTCAAACCTTCCTTAGAGTTGTATCAGCTCAAGCAAGCGAAGATGCACAGTGGTACTGTCGTCATTACTCTTGATGGCGTGACTGATCGTGATCAAGCCTTGGCCTTGAAGGGCGCACGCATTTTGGTGGCGCGTGATACTTTCCCAAAAGCAGAGGCAGATAGTTATTACTGGGTCGATTTGATTGGTTGTGATGCCGTTAATTTACAAGGTGACAATTTAGGTCAGGTTTTAGATGTGACTGAAAATGGTGCGCATGGTGTGATTACTTTGGGTAATCTTGGAGATGGCACAACGAAGCAGTTAATTCCCTTTGTCAAAGACGTAGTGCAAAGCGTAGACTTATCTAAGAAACTCATTACGCTTGATTGGCAAGCAGATTGGTAAAGCATGATGCGCTTTGATGTTCTCACCATCTTTCCAGAAATGTTCTCCGCATTAACGCAATGGGGAGTCACTGGTCGCGCATGTGAGCAGGATTTAGCTCAAGTAAAACTATGGAACCCCAGAGACTATTCAAGCGATTCCCGTAAGACGGTCGATGATCGTGCCTATGGGGGCGGCCCTGGCATGGTGATGATGGTCAAACCATTGGAAGACACGGTCAATGCCATCAAGACCGACCATCAGGCGCAAAATCTCTCCAGCGGCCCCGTTTGTTTACTGGCACCTCAAGGGGAGCGGTTTTCTCAAAAATTGGCCTCAGACCTCCTCAAAAGAAGCAATTTGACCCTGATTTGTGGCAGATATGAGGCAATTGACCAACGTTTTGTTGACCGAAATGTAGACCTGCAGATCTCCCTGGGGGATTTCGTTGTTTCTGGGGGTGAAATCCCTGCTATGGCCATCATGGACGCCTTAATTAGGCTGATTCCGGGAGCTTTGGGGGATGATGAGTCTGCCCTGCAGGATAGCTTTATGAACGGTCTTTTGGACTATCCCCACTACACCCGGCCAGAGGTCTATGAAAATTTATCGGTACCGGACGTGCTTTTAGGCGGACATCACGCTAAAATAGCGGATTGGCGTCGGCAGAAGTCTCTTGAGCTGACGTTAAGGATCAGGCCAGATCTTATTGAATTGGCCAGAGCCAATGGGTTACTAAGTCGAGAAGATGAGCGGTTCCTTCAAGATTTAGTGAAATGATTTAACTACATCCTCTATCAGGTCCGTTGATGAAAGTCTCGGGATTGAACTCTGACAAGATGTTTAAGGATTCAAAATGAACTTAATTGAAAAAATTGAGCAAGAAGAAATTGCTCGCCTCACTGCCAACAAAACGCTACCAAGTTTTGCTCCTGGCGATACGATTGTTGTAAGCGTTAACGTCGTTGAAGGCACTCGTAAACGTACTCAGGCTTTTGAAGGTGTCGTTATTGCTAAACGCAATCGTGGTCTGAACTCCAATTTCATCGTGCGTAAGATCTCTTCTGGCGAAGGTGTTGAGCGTACATTCCAAACTTACTCTCCACTGATCGCTAGCATTGAAGTGAAGCGTCGTGGCGACGTACGTCGCGCTAAGCTCTACTATTTGCGTGATCGTTCAGGTAAGTCTGCACGTATTAAAGAAAAGCTTCAAGCTCGCGTTAAAGAAGTGGCTGCTCCAGCTGCTGAATAATCTGAGCCCTTGGCTTGCTATCAAAAAGGCGACTTCGGTCGCCTTTTTATTGCCCTAAAATCGAACTATGTCTAAAGCCTCCTCTCCTGAACACATGCAGTTGAATGTTGCAGCGCCCCCAGGGTTTGATGCAGAGGCAATCCCAATTCATTTGCAGTGTAGCCAAGACCCAAAGGTATCTCCCCAAATCTTGCAGCCAGAACAACTGCGGCAACGTATTCAAAATCCTCCGCAATGGCAACCTGAGATTACCGATGAGAACCGTCATGTCATTGCAGCCGATATTATTGCCAAGCGTCAAGCGGCAGGGAAAATTACCCAGGCTGCAGTACTCATTCCCCTCTTGTTAAAGGAGGGCGGTTTATCGGTATTACTCACTCAGAGAACGCAGCATCTTCATGATCACGCTGGGCAAATTAGTTTCCCGGGTGGCCGCATGGATCCGGAGGACCTCACTCCAGAAAATACTGCCTTACGTGAGAGTCAGGAAGAGATTGGTCTAAACCCTGCTAATGTTGAAATCATTGGGCATTTACCTCAATATCTGACGGTGTCTGGATACAGCGTCACTCCGGTTATAGGCTTAGTTCAGGCTCAGGCAGAATATCTCCATGACGAGTTTGAGGTGGCGGACGTCTTTGAAGTGCCCCTGAGCTTTCTGATGAACCCAGCTAATCATCAAGTCCGTATCTGGCAGAGTGCGCAGGGGATGCGCCGTTTTTATGCCATGCCCTACGAGAATCGGTTCATCTGGGGCGCTACTGCCGGTATGTTGCGTAACCTGTATCATTTATTAAAAGCATGACTTTCTTCTCAATTCTCATCGCCCTGATTGCTGAGCAATATCGCCCAGTCAACGCTAATCATTGGATTCGGCGGATGAGCGATCGCTGGTTAGATTGGATCGCCAAAGAGTTCGGTGGCAAGAATCAAGAGGGCGCAAGTCCAGTAGGTGCAAGAATTGCTTGTGCCATCGCTTTTATTCTTCCGACCTTTATCGTATTCTGTATTTATATTGCTTGTATGCTGAAGTACGCGATTCTAGGTTTCATCTGGAATGTCATCATTGCTTATCTCTTTTTTGGCTTTCGCCAATTTAGCCATTCCTTTACTAAAGTTCACGAAGCAATTGAGGTTCATGATTTGCCTGCCGCTCGTGCCGCTTTAGCCCAGTGGTATGGCCCAGATTTAGATGTGAGCAATCTGAATGAAACCGAAGTTATCTCTTTAGCACTTGAGCGAGCCATTGTGGGCGCGCATCGCCATGTCTTTGGAGTGCTATTTTGGTTCCTGATGCCGCTTGGCCCCGCCGGAATTGTGATGTATCGCTTGGCAGACACGGCTATTACACGTTGGTCTGCTAAAGGTGATTTCAACCTCAGCGAGGCGGCTCGTTACTTTTTCTATGTGATTGATTGGATTCCATCACGTATTACAGCGATGGGCTTTGCCATCGTAGGTAATTTTGAAGATGCTGCTTATGCGTGGCGTCACCTTACTCATAAATGGGCTGACTCTATCAATGCAGTGATTTTGTCTGCTGGTAGTGGCGCGCTTGGCGTGCGTTTAGGTGAACCCTTAGCCGAGCCCGATAGTGATCAAGCTTTGCTCATGGCAGAAGCGGGTGAGCCTCAGATTTATGAAATTGGTATCGAACCTACCGAAAGAACTATGCGCTCAGCAGTAGGCTTAGTGTGGCGCTTAGTTATCGTTTGGTTGGCTTTGTTGTTAATGCTGACCATCGCTCTTTGGCTTGGGTAATTCCCTGTAGCTGCGTATCCGCTGTTCTCGAATCCGAGTGTAATTGTCTAAATAGCGCCAGTCTTTCTGGCGCGATTTCATTCTTCTCAACCGCCTCCCGAATCACGCAGCCTGGCTCGGATTGATGGGCGCAGTTATGAAAGTGGCACTTTCCTAAAAGCGGTTGGAACTCTCTGAAGGCATGCTGGAGTTCGCTGACTGACATATGGGCAAGCCCAAATTCTTGAAAGCCCGGGGAGTCGATCAAAGCCCCCAACTTCCCTGAAGGGTTTCTTCCCCAAGACTCAGGAAGTTCGAAGTAACGACAGGCTGTGGTGGTGTGTTTACCCGTATCCAGTCTGACGGAATACTCTTGGGTAATAGCAGCAGCATTGGGTACCCAAGCATTGAGTAGGCTCGATTTTCCCATACCGGATTGACCCACAAAGACAGAGACTTTGCCTTGCAGCGCAGGACGCAGGGCCTCAATCGAGGCACTATCAAACTTGGCAGATACTTCACTGACGGGATAGCCCATTCGTGCATAAGGCTCAATCAGTTTGCGGGCATGCGCTAAGTTCTCGGGCAGATCAGACTTATTAAGCAGAATATGCAAATCAATTTGATTGGCCTGCGCAGCAACAACGGCTCGACCTAAGAGATCTGGCGAGAAAGCAGGCTGGGTAGCCAGTACCACTAAAATTTGATCCACATTTGAAGCAATCAATTTGCTTTTGAATGCATCTGAGCGATAGAGTAAATTTCGGCGTGGCTCGATCTCGACCAGGCGGGCTTGGTCAGCCGAAGTACTTTCTAGCAACATCCGATCACCTACGGCACCAATATGTTGTTTGGCAGGAGTACTCACTTGAATCAGGGGTCCATCGGGCGACTCATTGCCAGATGAGTCTTGTGCCAAACGCTGCGCTAAATAATGTCGACCATAAGAAGCCGTCAGTAGCGCGCGAAACTGTGCCATCAGTTTGCTGAACTCTTTTGCAGATTCGCGATCCGTAATGGAGCGGGTGGATGAGAACTATAGAAAGCGGTATAGATTGGATCAGGTGTTAGCGTAGAGGCATTGTCTTGATATAACTTCACTAGTGCTGCAATGAGATCACTCGCAGAGGATTTGCTAGCAGCAAAGTTATCAGCCTCGTATTCATGTTTACGAGAGGCGAGGCTACCTAGTGGTGTGAAGAAGAAGGTAAACACAGGTGAGACCAGCATAAAGAGTGCCAGAGCTAAGCCCCCGTTATAGCCATCCATACTCGGCATTACCCCGAGATCCTCGTAGAACCAAACCTGTGTGCTGATCCAGCCTAGTAAGGCAAAGACCCCAAAGCTTAAGGCGAAAGAAAATAAAAGCCGCTTACGAATGTGATTGCACTTAAAGTGACCGAGTTCATGGGCGAGTACAGCCTCAACTTCATTGGCATTGAGTTTCTCAATCAAGGTATCAAAGAAAACAATCCGCTTGGCCTTACCCATACCGGCAAAGAAAGCATTGCCATGCGCACTCCGCTTGCTGCCATCCATTACAAAAAGACCTTGGCTAGCAAAGTCACAACGCTTTAGTAGTGCCTCAATTTGTGTCTTTAGAGCGCCATCTTCCAGCGCTTGGAATTTATTGAAGAGGGGCGCAATAACACTGGGGAAAATCCATTGCATTAATAGACTGAACACAGTGAGGACAGCCCAAGCCCAGAGCCACCAGAAGCTACCTGCTTGGGCCATCAAGCTTAAGATGATCCACAGCAAGGGAATACCAATCACTCCACCTAAGAGGACGCCTTTAAGCAAATCGATAAAAAAGAGTTTCTTTGACATGCGATTGAAGTCAAAGCGCTCTTCTAGGTGAAACTGTTTGTACCAAGAGAAGGGCAGATCAATCGCACTTGAGATCAGCACAATCGAAACAAGCAAAGCGATCTGTTGAATAATGCCCTGACCAAGACTGCCAATCAGAATGAGGTTGAGGATTTGGAGTCCGCCCAGTAAAGTGAAGCCAATCAGCACAATCGCGCTGACGCTATTCTCTAAAATACCCAGGCGTAATTTAGCAATCGTATAGTCAGCAGCTTTTTGGTGTTCTGCTAATGAAACTTTTTGGACAAATTCTGTGGGCACCTGAGCGCGGTGTTTTGCAACATAGCGAATTTGGCGTTGAGAAAGCCAGTAACGAAGGCCGAAACTGGTGGCAAAGGCGATTAAAAAAACAATTGTGAATGTCATGAGATGATTATAGTTATGAGTGAAAATATTGAGTCCCAGGCCCCCAAAAATGTCCCAAGCAGCCCTCCTGCCAGTGAGAACCTCATTTGGGTTGATATGGAGATGTCAGGCTTAAATCCAGAAACTGAGCGTATTCTAGAAATCGCCATTATTGTTACTGATGCCCACCTCAATACCATTGCGACTGCTCCAGTCTGGGTGGTCCATCAGGATGACACTGTTTTAGATGCCATGGATGCATGGAACAAGGGCACCCACGGCAGATCTGGTCTGATCGATAAAGTCAAAGCGTCTGTGCTCGATGAAGCAATGGTTGAGGCTCAATGTATTGCCTTTCTCAAGCAACATATCAAAGCAGGCATTGCGCCGATGTGCGGTAATACCGTCGGCCAAGATCGGCGTTTTATGGCTCGGTATATGCCTAAACTAGAGGCCTACTTTCATTACCGAAATATTGACGTCTCAACCCTCAAAGAGCTTTGTAAGCGGTGGCACCCTGAACTACTCAAGGGCTTTACCAAGCAACAGGCCCATACAGCCCTGGCTGATATTGAAGAATCTATCGAAGAGTTAAAGTATTACCGCGAAAAGTTTATCGTGCCGCTACCTCAATAGCAGGGCAATTATTTCTTGATAGCGCTTTTGGGTCTAAATGCCTTGACGACACTTTCTTGGACCTCAATATAAGGACCGCCAATCAGATCGATACAGTAGGGTACAGCAGCAAAGATGCCAGGGACAATCGATTTGCCTTCGGAATCCTTTAAGCCCTCCAAAGTTTCTTGAATTGACTTAGGTTGTCCCGGTAAATTGATAATTAAAGCAGCATGGTTCTCAATTTCTCGCAGAACAGCAGTTTGCCGCGACAAAATAGCGGTAGGTACAAAACGCAAACTGATCTGTCGCATTTGCTCACCAAACCCAGGCATTTCCCGGGTGCCAGCAGCAATGGTTGCTTCAGGGGTGACATCGCGGCGTGATGGCCCTGTCCCACCAGTTGTTAGAACCAAATCGCAAGCTTCTTGATCAACCAATTCAATAATATTTTTGGTAATGATATGAGATTCATCCGCAATCAAGCGCTCAGAGAAAGTACAGGGATTAAGCATGGCTTTTTCAAGCCAAGTCTTGAGGGCTGGTATGCCTTCGTCGGTATAAACACCTTGACTGGCTCGGTCAGAGATCGAGATTAGGCCAATTTTGATCGAATCCGGGGCGGCTTCTGTATGCTTCATGTTTCTATTCTAGCTATTATTGAGACATGTTTACTTATTCATCCAATCAGTTTCAAGAAATCATCGAGTTTATGCTGGCAGAGGCTAGGCGGAGAGGCGCCTCTGATGCAATTGCTGAAGTCTCCGAAGGTCAAGGCCTAGCAGTGACTGTCCGCAAGGGTGAAGTAGAAACTATTGAGCAAAGTCTCGACAAACAAGTTGGGGTTACTGTTTTTCTGGGACAGCGCCGGGGTAATGCCAGTACCAGTGATTTTTCTCAAGCATCCTTGCGCGCAACCGTAGAGGCTGCGTACCATATCGCTCAACATACCGCAGAGGATGATTGTGCAGGTCCAGCCGAGCCCGAGCTCTTAGAGAAAAAACCGAAAGACTTGGATTTATTTCATTCATGGGCAATTGATGCAATTGAGGCCGTAGAGATTGCACGCGCTGCCGAAGCCGCCGCCTTTGCGGTCAGTAAACAAATTCGCAATAGTGATGGCGCCTCAGTATCAGCGCATCACGGACATTTTATGATGGGGACTACAAATGGTTTTATGGGAGGCTATCCTTTCTCACGCCATTACATTTCATGCGCACCGATTGCGAACGGCCTGACTAAAAAATCAGGTATGCAACGTGACGACTGGTACTCCAGCTCTCGAGTGCCCAAGGAGTTAGCGGAGCCCGCTGCGATTGGAAAATACGCAGCGCAGCGAGCACTCTCTCGTCTGAATGCAAAATCGATTAGTACCCGTCGTTGTCCAGTGATCTTTGAAGCCCCGCTGGCTGCTGGCCTGATGGGTGGGTTGGTCCAAGCAGTTTCAGGTGGAGCTTTATATCGTAAGTCGAGCTTCTTATTGGATAGTTTGGGTAAAGCAGTACTCCCTAAGCATGTCAGTCTGATTGAAGAGCCGCATCATCATGCGATGATGGGTAGTGCGCCATTTGATGAAGAAGGTGTTAAAACCCATGCGCGTACTGTGGTAGATCAAGGAATTTTGCAAGGTTATTTTCTGTCGACCTATTCAGCACGTAAGTTGGGTATGAAAACTACTGGTAATGCGGGCGGCTCACACCACCTCACATTCCAAAGTAAAAAAACGTGTAAGGGTGGATTACCTGCGCTACTAAAAGAAATGGGCACCGGTTTATTGGTAACTGAACTGATGGGGCAGGGCGTGAATTACGTTACTGGTGACTACTCTCGAGGGGCTTTTGGGTACTGGGTCGAGAACGGTGAAATTCAGTATCCAGTCGAAGAAGTGACGATTGCTGGCAATCTGCGCGACATGCTTATGGATATTGCGATGATTGGCAGTGATACTTTGGTTCGGGGCAGCAAAGAAACCGGATCGATCTTGATTGGCTCAATGACCGTCGGCGGTAAGTAAGCTTTACTTGCGCTCTAGAGTGACAAAGTCAAAGTGAATGTCACCTTCGACATTCGGGATGCGTTCTACCTCATGCCAATGGACTGGGTCTGGAATCTCAAAGAAGGTATCTCCATCCTGTACATCAAGTTTGATTTCAGTCAGGTATAGGCGATCCGCTAAAGGGAAGGCTTGGGTAAAGAGCTGCTCTCCGCCGATCACAAATACTCGGGGGAACTCTGCAAGACTAGCAAGCGCTTCCTGCAAAGAGTGAACGACTTCACCACCATTGAGCTGGAGATCAAGATTGCGTGTCACAACAATATTGCGGCGACCCGGAAGTGGACGACCAATGGATTCCCAAGTCTTGCGACCCATGATGACAGGATGACCCATGGTCACGCGCTTGAAGAATTGAAGATCTGCTGAGATCTTCCAAGGCATTTGATTGTCTCGCCCTATCACATGATTCTGTGAACGAGCAACAATCATTGAGATTGCAGGTTGCGCCATGATTAAACCGCTACCGGCGCTTTGATATGAGGATGAGATTCATAGCCGACAATCTCAAAGTCTTCGAACTCATAATCGAACAGAGAGTCTGGCTTGCGCAAAATATTGAGCTTAGGTAGAGGGAAGAATTCTCTAGATAATTGGAGCTCAACTTGCTCAAGATGATTGCTATACAAGTGGCAGTCACCGCCAGTCCAAATAAAGTCACCCACCTCTAAATTACATTGCTGAGCAACCATGTGCGTTAGCAAAGCATAGCTCGCAATGTTGAAAGGAACCCCTAAAAAGATATCTGCACTGCGCTGGTAGAGCTGGCATGAGAGTTTGCCATCCGCAACATAGAACTGAAAGAAAGCATGACAAGGTGCTAGTGCCATTTTGGGGATATCTGCTACGTTCCATGCTGAGACAATGATGCGACGAGAATCAGGATTCTTTTTGATGGTCTCGAGCACTTCAGTGATCTGATCGATGTGTTGGCCATTGGGCGCTGGCCAGGAACGCCATTGATATCCATAGATTGGACCAAGATCACCATCGGGCGCGGCCCATTCATTCCAAATCGAGACGCCACGCTCTTTTAACCAATTGTTATCAGTGCTACCTTTGAGGAACCAGAGTAATTCATAGATGATGGATTTGAGATGGAGTTTTTTGGTTGTCACCATCGGAAAACCGTCGGCCAAATTAAAGCGCATCTGGTGGCCAAAAACCGAGAGTGTGCCAGTGCCTGTTCTGTCAGATTTGGGGGTTCCCTTGGCGAGAACTTCTTTCATCAGGTCGTGATATTGGCGCATGATTAGTAAAGTGTAATGTAAAAGGGCTTCACTCTGTATTCCCCACCCCAAGGACTTTGTGAAGCTTGGTTGAGGTGGTGGTGTATTGGAGTTGAATGGTTTTTTCAGGGCTCAGATAGGCTGCAGCTGCAAAGGCTGCCAAGGCTGCTTCATGAAAGCCCGACAGAATCAGTTTCTTCTTCCCAGGATAGAGGTTGATATCACCTACCGCGAATATTCCTGGCGTACTAGTTTGGAACTTTTCGGTATCAACTGTAATTTGCTTGCAATCAATATCCAAGCCCCAGTCGGCGATTGGACCTAATTTAGGGGACAGGCCGAAGAATGCCAACATCACATCACAAGGCACAGAGCTCTTGGTGCCATCAATACCAGTGACAAATAGCTCACTCAGTTTTCCATCATGGACTTCAAACCCAGATAGTTGCCCGATCTTGAGATTGATCTTCCCAGCGTCACAAAGCTCACGCATTTTGGAAACGGATTTTGGTGCAGCCTTAAAGTCATCGCGCCGATGAATCAGAGTCAACTGACTGACCTTATCCGCAAAATATAAAGCCCAATCGACTGCAGAATCTCCGCCGCCACAGATCACCATATTTTTACCAACGAATTGCTCGGGATCTTTGACTCGATAAAACACTTGTGTGCCATCAAATCTATCAATTTCATCGAGCGGAACCAGTCGCGGTTGGAATGCGCCGACACCAGCGGCAATAAAAACGGTTTTGCTAATGAAGTGCTGATCAGCGCTGGTATGAATATCAAAGCGACCATCAGGTCTCTGAGTGACCATGCTGACCTCTTGCCCCAAATGAAATTGGGCGCCAAAAGGTTCGATCTGTTTTAGAAGATTGTCGGTTAGCTCTTTACCAGTGCAAACTGGTAGAGCGGGGATATCGTAAATCGGTTTATCGGGGTAGAGCTCCATGCATTGACCACCAATAATGGGTAGCGCATCAATCACATGGGCTTTAATTTCTAGAAGACCAAGTTCAAATACTTGGAAGAGCCCCACCGGACCGGCGCCAATGATGACTGCATCGGTTTCAATGGAAGAGGACAAATGGGCGCTCTAAGAGGTGAGTAAGTAAAGCTTACTTAACCAGTTCAGCCAATTTACTTTTAACGTCTTTCCACTCATCAGCGTCGGGTAGAGCGCCTTTGGATTTTGTAATGGACGTCCAAGAGGATGCGAGGTCAGCATTGATTTTGATGAATTGTTGCTGATCTCCAGGGACATCATCCTCTGCATAGATCGCATTGACTGGGCACTCTGGAACGCATACGGCGCAATCAATACACTCGTCAGGATCGATCACTAAAAAATTGGGGCCTTCGCGGAAGCAGTCCACTGGGCAAACGTCCACACAATCGGTGTATTTGCAGCGGATACAAGATTCAGTAACAACGTAAGTCATGGTAATTGGTCAGTTTTCGATTCGGTAGCCCACGGCATGTCATGGGGATTAAAGGCATTTTAGCCGAATTCACCCTTTTTCTTGGTAAACCCGCTAATTCACTTGAGGTAAAGTCTCTTTTAAGGAGATTTAAATGACTACACAAAATACAGCTAAAAAACCTAAAATTTTCATCGCCAGAGCGATATTTGCAGATGCACTCCCCCAATTAGAGGAGTCTTTTGAGGTGACCTCAAATCAGTCGGATGAGGTATTGACCCCTGAAGAATTACAAAAAGCCCTTGTAGGTATGGATGGCGCCCTAGTATCGGGCGGCGACCGAATTGACGCTAAGGTTTTATCTGCCGCAAAAGACCTTAAAATTGTGGCCAATATTGCAGTGGGTTACAACAACTTGGATATTCCGGCAATGACTGCCGCAGGTGTGATGGGTACCAATACCCCTGATGTCCTAACGGATACAACCGCCGACTTTGGATTTGCTTTGATGATGGCGGCTGCGCGTCGAGTGACTGAATCGGAGCATTGGCTCAGAGCGGGTAAGTGGGAAAAGTGGGCCTTGTTCAACAATCCATTGGGCGTAGATATTCACCACAGCACATTGGGCATTATTGGTATGGGCCGCATTGGACAAGCTATCGCCAAACGCGGTTTAGGTTTTGGTATGAAGGTGATCTATTGCAATCGCAAACGATTGCCAGAAGCACTGGAGAAAGAGTGTGGTGCGACCCATGTATCAAAAGAAGAATTACTAAAAACAGCTGACCATATCATTTTGGTCTTGCCTTACAGTGCAGAGAGTCATCACACGATTGGCGAGAAAGAGCTCTCACTGATGAAGCCCACTGCAACCTTAACGAATATCGCTCGCGGCGGTATTGTGAACGATCTCGCGCTGGCGCAAGCCCTCAAGGCTGGCAAGATCTTTGGTGCTGGCTTAGATGTATTTGAGGGCGAACCGAAGGTAATCCCAGAGTTATTGGCGTGCAGTAATGTAGTGCTCGCACCGCACGTAGGTAGCTCGACTGAGCAGACCCGCAGAGCCATGATGAATTTAGCAATCAAAAATCTGCGCGCAGGACTCGCAGGTCAAAGACCGCCAAACTTAATTAATACAGACTTAATGCAGAACTAGCGTTTGATAAATAATCGAAACAGAGTAATTACTCTGTTTCGATTTCGTCTGATAGCTCGCGCAGAGCCAATTCAATGCCACCAAACTTGCTGGCGACCCAGTTGTAGACTTTGCATGCAATCCATAGCAATGCAAAACCGAGTAGTGCATTCAGAATTAATGCAGAGATCACAGTAAATCCAGGAATTGCACCATCCCGAATAAATGCGACAAACAGGGCTAGGAGAACGATCGGCACCGAGAAGCAGAGGTAAACCAAAACCAGAGTTTTGGCAGTGTGCATCGGATCGAGGAAGACAACTTCTTTTTTAGTGAATTTCATAATGCTGCAATCTTAAAGCAGTCCTTCGAAAAGCGCTACATCTACCCAGTCACCAGCAGCAATATTTTCTTGATCATGAGCAAGAATGACGAAGCAGTTTGCCTCACTCATTGAGCGCAAGATGCCTGCACCCTGGCTACCAGTTAGTCTCACACTGGGCTTACCCTCTGGATCTCGGCTCAAAATAGCCCTTTGAAATTCAGTGCGGCCAGCCTTTTTTCGAATCGCGTTCTCAGCAATCGCTTGAGTGAGTAGAGGTGTAGTGTCCTTGGCGCCATTCAGCTGTAAAAGGGCGGATCGAACAAATTGGTAGAAGGTAACCATCACAGCCACAGGGTTGCCAGGTAGGCCAAAGAAGAGGGTTTTGTGGGCTGGAGTCTTTTCAGGAACTGGCTTTAAAGTGCCAAATGCCATTGGTCTGCCAGGTCGCATGGCAATTTTCCAGAAGCCTACATCTCCAAGCTCTTGTAGAACATGTTTAGTGAAATCCGCCTCACCAACCGAGACGCCACCACTGGAGATCAGTACATCAGCCTTAACCGCTGCCGCACAGAAGGCTGCCTTTAATGAATCTGGATCATCCCGCACAATGCCGCAATCGATCACATCTAAATTTAAGCGCTTAAGCATGCCAGTTAAGCTGTAGCGATTGCTATCGTAGATGCCACCTTCTTGAAGCGTTTTTCCTAAAGGGGTCAGTTCATCGCCCGATGACAGAATAGCTACTCGTAATTTACGTTTAACCTTTAATGATGCAATTCCCAATGAAGCTGCTAAGCCGAGATCGGCAGGCCGTAAAATTCTGCCGGCAATGATTGCTGGCTTGTTCTTTTGCAAGTCCTCTCCTTTAAGACGGCGGTTATCGCCAGACTTTAAGAGGGATGGATCGAAGACTATCTCATGATCACTTATGCTTACTAATTCTTGGGGGATGACAGTGTCACATGCACTAGGCATCAGAGCGCCGGTCATGATTTGGATGCATCCTCCTTTTGCAATTTCACCTACAAATGGTTTGCCTGCATAGGCAATGCCAACTATCTTTAACTGGGTTTTTCCGCTGCCACCCTTCAAGCAAACGCCATCAAAAGCGTAACCATCCATCGCAGAATTATCGGCAGATGGAACATCTATCGGCGAGAGCAGATCTTCTGATAACACCCGATTGAGAGCATCATTGAGTGCCACGAGTTCAGAATCAAGGGGAGATTCTGTGAGCAACTCATTCACCAAGCCGGCGATTGCTTCACGCGCTTGATCTACGCGCAAGGATGAGCTTAGGAGAATAGGATTATTAGGTGAACACTTCATGATGAAGCTTTTTCTAAAGTAAGGAGTTCTTCAGGAGTATTGATATTCGCAAATGCAGATTCTGAATCAAAAACTACTGTACTGCTATTGAGTTCTTTGAACCAGCGATCAATTTTCAAATCACCCAGACTAATAAATTCCTCTAGTGACTTTGATAGTGAGACACGCATCAGACAAAAGACAGGTTGAGCCCAAGTTTTACCTGCAGGATCTTTGCTAGATGCATAGACGAGATCAAAAGATCCCTCAGTCATCTTGGTCACTAGAAGTTCGACTAAGTTTGTTGGTAGTAATGGAGAATCACAAGGGGCAGTTACTAAGTATTCAGTGGGACAGGCCTTTAGGCCAGCTGCAAAGCCTGCTAGAGGCCCTGAGAAGCTCAGATCATCATCACTAATAACTGGGAATCCATAAGTTGAGTACTGTTCAAGATTGCGATTAGCATTGATCAATATTGAACCCACTTGAGGGCGCAGTCGATGAATGACCGATTCAATGAGTGGGCGATGATGAAAGGGAATAAGACCCTTATCAATGCCGCCCATTCTTTGGGCGCGACCGCCAGCAAGAATGAGTCCGGTGATTTCTGTTTGAGAGATCATTAGCCGCCAATGTAAGACATTTCAACTTTGGGTCCTGCTGAAGGTGCTGATTCAAGTAGCGATCCCCGGATTTCAGAATAATGGTCATCTCGTTTTGACCAAACGCTCATAATGGCATTGGCAATCTCTAAATCACTTTTGCCTGAACGCAACATAGATTTGAAATCAAAACCATCATTAGCAAAGAGACAGAGATACAGTTGCCCATCTGTTGAAATGCGTGCGCGGGAGCAATCACCGCAAAAGGCTTGGGTCACACTGGAGATCACACCAATCTCGCCAGAACCATCCAGGTAGCGCCAACGTTTAGCGACTTCACCAGAATAATTAGGGGAGATAGGCTCCAGGGGGTAGACCGCATGAATTGTTGAAATAACCTCTTGTGAGGGGACTACTTCAGCCATGTTCCAACCATTAGAGCTGCCAACATCCATATATTCAATAAAGCGCAGAACAACACCAGTACCTTTGAAGCGTTGGGCCATAGCAATGATTTCATGCTCATTGCCACCCTTCTTTACCACCATATTCACTTTGATGGATTCAAATCGATTTTCTTGTGCTGCCGCAATACCATCCAATACATCAGCAACTGGAAAATCAACATCATTCATTTTTTTAAAGACAGCATCGTCAAGACCATCGAGACTCACAGTGACGCGCTTGAGTCCGGCTGCTTTAAGAGCAGCAACTTTTTTACGTAAGATGCTGCCATTCGTTGTCAAAGTGAGATCTAGTGCCTCACCTTGAGGGGTCCGAATCTTTGCCAGCATATCAATCAGAACCTCGATATTTTTCCGAAGTAAGGGTTCGCCACCCGTTAAGCGAATTTTTTCTACACCGAGAGATGCAAAGATCGTAGCCAGTCGGGTGATTTCTTCAAAGCTGAGAAGTTCATCATGGGCTAGATAAGGATAGTCTTGATTAAAGACTTCCTTTGGCATGCAATAAGTACACCGAAAGTTACAGCGATCGGTAACAGAAATTCGCAGATCTCTTAAGAGTCGACCTCGAGTGTCTTGGTTTGATGAATTCGGAGATTGAAGTTGAGGAGGAATAGAGGGGGTTAGACCTTTTCCTTCATCAATTCGAATGGGGATGACTTTTTCAACCATCGTTCAATTATGGCTGTGAAACGCGGTTTCTGCCAAACCGCTGAATACCCTAGTAAGGTATCTCGCGGCTTGGAGAATTCGTTTTAAACCGTTTTTTCTTGACCGCCGGTTTCAACTAAAACCATTGGGCCGTCGGGAAGTGTTGCTGGAGCCTTAGGAGTCCGGCCCAAATTCACAGAAATGTGTTCTGTCTGAATTTGAGACTGTACTTCCGAGTGTTTACTGGAGTCGGTAGCTACCCAAACCATGCCAGCCGATTGCACGACATTCTGCAGGGGACTTTCCTCTAGCGCCTTGAAAGCCACTTTAGGAAGTTCAGCTACAGGCTTAGCAATCACTTCAATTGCGGGGGCTGGACTTGCAGATTTTGGACTGCTATGGCTTCTCTGTGTGCGCTCAGGAGTGACAGGAGCAGGCTTGTGCTTACCAAAGCTTTGTGCCAAATTTTGGGTAGGCATTGAAGCAGAGGATCCCGCCATCCCAACAGGAGGTCCCGAAAAAGTAGGCGCTGAAACTGGAGCCGCAGATACAGTGCTCGTAGCAACATCATTGGCTTGACTACTTTCTCCATCATTACGTTCGCCACGCTCGCGTTGACCCCGTCCGCGACCGCGACGATTGCGACCACGACCACGACGCTCTTCACCGTCTGCATTTTGAGGTACATCAGCTTGAGGGGCCGCCTCACCAGTTGTTGCTGGAGTTGCGGCATTCGCATTGTTTGGTTGACGCTCAGGCTTAGGACCATTTTGATTACGATTGTTACGATTGCGTCCTTGGCCCTGACCTTCTGGGCGAGTTTTTTGCTCACCTGAAGCAGCATCCACAGCGGGCCGCTCAGCACGTTCACCATTGCGATCGTTGCGCTCACCGCGACGTCCACGATTTCGATTATTGCCATTGGCGTTGCGTTGGTTGGGATTACGACCGCGACCACGGTTTTCTTCTGGCTTGACTTCTGGCTCAGCAGATGAGAACAGCTTTTTAATAAAGCCAAACACACCTCCGGAACTTTCCACTTTCTTAGCAGCTTCACGTTGTGGACGTGGCTGACTGATTGGCGCCGGTTGATTTGGTGTGATACCTTTTACCGCAGCTTCAGGACGAACTTTGAGATCAGCATCTTTACGGCTCACGATGGTGTCTGCTTCTAATTCACGAGCGGCTTCTTCAGCCATCACGTAGCTGGCTTTTTGATCGTCTAAGCGAGGATCATCATGACGCAAACGCTCAAGCTTGTAGTGCGGTGTCTCAAGGTGCTTATTAGGCACCATCAAGACATTGACCTTAAAGCGACTTTCGATCTTGATCACTTCAGCGCGTTTCTCATTGAGTAGGAAAGCAGCCACTTCGACTGGTACCTGCGTATGAATCGCAGCGGTATTTTCTTTCATTGCCTCTTCTTGAATGATGCGCAAGACTTGCAGTGCTGAAGACTCGGTATCCCGAATATGGCCTGTGCCATTACAACGTGGGCAGGTGACATGACTACCCTCAGAAAGAGCGGGGCGCAAACGCTGGCGTGACATTTCCATCAAACCAAACTTAGAGATCTTGCCCATCTGAACGCGGGCACGATCATGACGCAAAGCATCGCGTAGGCGATTCTCAACATCCTTCTGTGCTTTACTCGAGTCCATATCAATGAAGTCGATCACAATCAAACCACCCAAGTCACGCAAGCGTGCTTGACGAGCGATTTCATCGGCGGCCTCTAAATTGGTACGCGCTGCAGTTTCTTCAATATCAGATCCACGAGTAGCGCGGGCCGAGTTCACGTCGACCGACACCAAAGCTTCGGTATGGTCAATCACGATGGCGCCGCCAGATGGCAGAGGCACGGTACGTGAGTACGCAGTTTCAATTTGATGCTCAATTTGGAAACGCGAGAAGAGGGGAACATCATCTTGATAACGCTTAACCCGTGGCAAGTTGTCTGGCATGACTACCGACATAAATGCTTGCGCTTGTTCAAAGATGTCGTCGGTATCGATCAGAATTTCGCCAATATCAGGCTGGAAATAATCACGGATCGCGCGAATCACCAAGCTGGACTCTAAATAAATCAGCAGTGGCGCTGAGTTGCCTTGAGCTGCTTCATCAATCGCTTTCCACAACTGCATGAGATAACTTAAGTCCCATTGCAATTCGGTAGCATCACGGCCAATACCAGCGGTACGAGCAATGATGCTCATTCCGTCGGGAATATCCAATTGCGACATGGCATCTCGCAGCTCTTGACGGTCTTCACCCTCAATACGACGAGATACGCCACCTCCGCGAGGATTATTTGGCATCAACACCAAGTAACGACCTGCCAGAGAGATAAAAGACGTTAGGGCAGCACCTTTTTGGCCCCGCTCCTCTTTTTCTACCTGAACAATGATTTCTTGGCCTTCGCGCAAGGCATCTTTAATCGAAGCGTTGCGAACGTCGATACCTTCTTTGAAATAGGTACGGGCTACTTCCTTAAATGGCAGGAAGCCATGCCGTTCTTCACCGTAATTTACGAAGCAGGCTTCGAGGGAAGGTTCAATGCGGGTGATAACCCCTTTGTAAATATTGCCTTTACGTTGTTCACGACCGGCAGCTTCAATATCAATATCTATGAGTTTTTGACCATCGACGATGGCAACTCGCAACTCTTCTTGTTGAGTTGCATTAAATAACATGCGTTTCATAACACTCTCCTAAGGGGGAGGGCGTCGTTGCGCGGTGCGTTAGGGGACAGATTTGTACCAGTGATGGGCAAGCCCATTGGTATAAGAGTGTGGGTCAAACTATTGCCAGTGAATTTCACTGAGCTCACTGAATTCACTGTTCTGTGATTCGGTGCCACACTTGACGCTCGCCACAGAGACCTCCTTTAGGTCATCAATGCAGGCGCGCGCCTGAAAACTGTCTTCTAATCGCGGGTCGCGGCATACGGCACACCAACCCTGCGCCTCATTAAACAGGGGAGGGGCAACCCTGGGAGTCTTTAAGGGCGACTCCAAGCTCCACGATTCAAGTCTAAATTAGACTGGTCTCGGGCCAATAAATTGGCTAGAGCGTTGATTATACGGCACAAGTTGAATGACAATGGGGTATTGTTAAGTCCCTTGCCAGTCTGGCGAGAGATAAAAGTATGAAATCGACCCCATCCCCCAAGCCCCAAACTAAGCCAATGAGTAGGCCCGCCAAGACCAAAATCCCGGTTGCCCCAGCGGTTCGCTTGGAAACGATCGGACCCGAAGAGGCTGGACAGCGTCTAGATAACTACCTCTTGCGCTGGGCTAAGGGCGTCCCCAAAAGTCATGTATATCGGATTATTCGCTCAGGTGAAGTGCGGGTCAATAAAAAAAGAGCAGAGCCCACAACCCGTCTCATTGAAGGTGATGTCGTTCGAGTACCCCCCGTCAGAATTGCGGAACCAGCCCAAATTGCGGCTGCGAATTCTGCTCAAACTCAATCCCGTGCCCAGGGCTTTTCTGACAAGATGCCAATCTTATTTGAAGATGAGGCTTTACTGATTGTCGATAAGCCACCAGGACTAGCTGTGCATGGTGGCTCCGGAATTGCGCTTGGCGTGATTGAGACACTTCGTATTACTAGGCCCGAACTGAATTTTCTAGAATTGGTACATCGCTTAGATCGAGATACTTCTGGCGTTTTAATGTTGGCTAAGAAGCGTAGTGCTTTAGTAGAGATGCACCGGCAAATTCGGGAAGGCCACACCGATAAACGCTATTACCTCTTGGCGCATGGTGCAATTGATGCTGGCCCAGGCACCATGCAACTGAAATTTCCACTCCATAAGTATTTATTGCCTAATGGTGAGCGTCGGGTGAGAGTTGATCCTGAAGGACTACCTAGCCATACCGCCTTGCGGCTTGTCAAAAAGTTGCAACAAGGGGATGTTGCAATCAGTTTTGCTGAGGCGCAATTAAAGACGGGCCGTACCCACCAAATCCGGGTGCATTTACAAAAACTGGGGCATGCCATTTTGGGTGATGATAAGTATGGCTTTGAGGACGCAGATAAACGGATTAAATCCAAGCGACTCTATTTGCACGCTCATCTAGCAGGCTTTACCCATCCGCGAACGGGAGAAAAAATGCGTATTGAGTCTCCCTTGCCTGCAGAATTCGCAGCCATGATGCAAAGCTTTGAGCAGTAGTATGACCAAAGCGCCAAAATTGAACCGACGCTATGACCTCATTGTTTGGGACTGGGATGGTACGATCATGGATTCCACGCCAACGATTGTGAACTGCATTCAACAGGCCTGCCGTGACTTAGGTTTCAAGGAGCCAGATGATTCTTTAGCAAGCTCAGTGATTGGCTTGGGGATTCAGGACTCACTAAGACGGGCAGTGCCTTGGATTGAGCCCGTTCATTTTCCGAAACTGACAGACCGTTTTCGCTTTCATTATTTAGCCAAAGATCACGAGCTCCATTTATTTGAAGGTATCCGTGAGCTGCTAGAGGATTTGCGTAATGAAGGTTACTTATTAGGTGTTGCTACCGGAAAGTCGCGCGTAGGCTTAGATCGCTCTCTTGAATTTCATCAATTAGGCCATGTCTTTCATGAGACTCGCACTGCAGATGAGTCCTTTTCAAAACCGCATCCTGGCATGCTCTTAGAGTTATCGGATGTAATGCAAGTGCCAACACGCCGGATGCTGATGATTGGTGACACTACACACGATCTGGATATGGCTAATAATGCAGGAGTCGATGCGATTGCCGTAACTTATGGGGCACATCCCCCAGATACTTTGCGAGAAGCAAAGTCCCTGATCCATGTGGATAATGTTTCTCAATTATCACAGTGGTTAAAACTGAACTTAATAGAGCAATAAAGGCTTGGAAGGCACTCATGGAAAATAATCAGAACCCAAATCCTAACTGGGAGCGTCAAGCACTCGAGCATTTGCTCCTTGAAAATCTCAAAGAGAGTCGGAGAGGCCGTCGCTGGCGTGTTGTCTTTAGAGTCGTCACGCTGCTAATCATGATTGGTATTGCCATCTCATTATTTGATTTCCATTTACCCGGTCATGGTATGGGCGTTGAAAAACATACCGCCTTGGTTTCTCTAGAGGGCGAGATTTCTTCAAGTTCAATGGCCAACGCAGAAGACATTAATGCATCATTAGATGCCGCCTTTGAGAATGAGCACAGCGCTGGTGTCATTCTGCGCATTAATAGTCCTGGTGGTTCGCCAGTCCAGGCTGGCATGATGAATGATGAGATTCATCGCTTGCGCAAGCTTCATCCCAACAAACCCTTTGTGGTTGTAGTCGAGGATATTTGTGCCTCAGGCGGCTATTACGTAGCAGTCGCGAGTGATCAGATTTTGGTCGATAAAGCCAGCTTAGTGGGTTCAATCGGCGTCATCATGGAAGGCTTTGGTTTTACTGGCTTGATGGATAAGTTGGGTGTGACTCGTCGCATGATTACTTCGGGATCTAATAAAGGAATGATGGATCCCTTCACCAAAGAAAATCCAAAACAAGTTGAGATGGTACAAACCATGATTAATGAAATTCATCAGCAATTCATTAATGTAGTGAAAGAAGGACGAGGTAATCGTCTGAAAGATGCACCAGATCTCTTCTCAGGACGCGTTTGGAATGGCGAACAAGCAGTCAAGCTTGGCTTAGCTGACGGCTATGGCACGGTCGATTCGGTTGCGCGCGATACCTTCAAGGCTCCAGACATTTTGGATTACACCGTGAAAGAAAACTTTGCTGAGAGAGTAGCAAAGCGTTTTGGTGCCGAGGCAGGAACGGCTGCTGGTAAAGCTATCGTGAAAGCTTCAGATCTGCACTAGGCCAATATTAAAAATACGGCCGGCCGGTTTTGTAAAGATGCGCAAGCTGCCTCATTGGGGTAACGCTTGCGCCATTCAGAAATACTTAGAGTGCTAATTGCCTCAGTTGGCAGCGTGAGGTCGATCCCAATGCAGAGTTTTGTTTGTGGCGATAGGTTACTCAAGCAAGCCATCACCATTACAGTATTGCGATAGGGCGTTTCAATCCAGAGTTGAGTCTGTTGTAATTTTCTGGACTCCAGCTCGAGTTGCTTAAGCTTGCTAACGCGCTCTTGATTGTCATGCGGCAAATACCCTTGGAATGCAAAGCGTTGTCCGTTCAAGCCGCTGGCCATCAAACCCAATAAGAGCGAGCTTGGGCCAACCAAAGGTTTCACTTTAGCCCCCAGTTGATGCGCAGCTAATACCAATTCCGCACCAGGGTCGGCAACACCAGGTACACCTGCCTCTGACATCAGCCCCATATCTTTTCCGGCAAGCAGGGGCTTGAGTAGATCCGCTGCTTTAATTTCCGCACCATATTTGGCGTTGCGAGCTGCACCACGCCATTCGCTCATTTGCATTTCTTGAATAGGGCATACCAAAGGCGTCACAGTTTCAATTGCTTTGAGTAATGCGCGAGCTGTTTTGGCTTCTTCAACAATCCAATGTTGAATTTTGGCCGCTTGGCCAATCGTTTCAGATGGGAGCACCCATGCTAATTGCGCCTGACGAGCTTGATCACCCAAAGTATTGGGAACAAGATATAAAGTTCCTAATGAAGAACTCACTCAGTACGCTCTTTGCTGTTGGGAATTAAAAAACCTGCATCGCGTAATAAACCACTGAGTGCAATCAAAGGTAAGCCAATGAGTGCAGTTGGGTCGTCGCTACGAATGTATTCCAAAAGGCTGATACCCATAGCTTCGGACTTGGCACTGCCGGCGCAGTCATAAGGCTCTTCAGCATGTAAGTAAGCTTCGAGAACATCATCTTTGAGATTACGAAATTTCACTTCAGTCGGAATACAAACAGTTGTTTCTATATCCCCGCGCATTAAACACAAAGCAGTATGAAAGGTGACTATTGAGCCACGCATGAGTTGAAGTTGTGCGAGTGCGCGTTCAAAGTTGCCTGGCTTGCCGATAGCTGCTCCACACAGGTCAGCCACTTGATCTGATCCGATAACCCAAGCTTCTGGATTGAGTGAAGCAACAGCCGCAGCTTTTGCCTTAGCTAGGCGCAAAGCGAGGGTCTGAGTAGTTTCTCCAGCAAGCGGAGTTTCATCTACCTTGGGCGAGACCACCTCAAAAGGAATGCCAAGCCGCCCCAAAAGTTCCTTGCGGTAAACCGAAGTTGAGGCCAAGATCAACCTGGGATTTTTGAAATTGCTCATACTAAAACTTACCTTCATTTAGACTGATGTCATGAATCGTAATCAAGTTTTACCTCAAGTGGTCTTATCAGGCGAACCTAGCTCCTTACGCAAGATCGATTTTTGTGCGCCCCAGACCTATCAAGGCAAAGGCTTCTTGCCTATCGAAGCCTTGCCCCGAGTGGCTGAGGAGGTCTCTGAAGTTGCCAAAGGCGACGGTTTTGACTGGACAATACAGAGTCACTTTACCCATTCGCCTGGCAGCGATCCCAACCCAATTTTGGATCTCAGTCTCAATGGAGAGCTTCATCTGGTCTGCCAGCGCTGCCTCAAGCCTTTTCTTGCGCATCTGGCTGAAAACCGTCAATTTTTGCTGATGGCAAGCGAAGCGGAGGCCGATGCCTATCCCATTGAGGATGATGAGCTAGAGCCCTTGGTAGCTAGTCAGCACTTCAATTTGCTTGAAACCATTGAGGATGAAATCCTCCTTTCCTTGCCTTTAATCCCAAAACACCCTGATGGGGCTTGTTCAGCCCACCTGTCTTCTGTTGACGCCAATGAGACAGAACTTAGCCCCACTGAAAAGCGAGAAAATCCCTTTAACATATTGAAAAATATGAAGAAAAGTTCCTAGATAGCACAGGCAGTTAGGGGGTGGGCTTGAGTCAAATTGCCAATAAATCAAGCATTTAGGCGGTTTTCCATGCTAGAATATCGCCTTGCTTAGGAGTTCAATATGGCCGTCCAACAGAATAAAAAATCACCTTCCAAACGTGGCATGCACCGTGCGCACGATTTCTTGTCCGCACCTGCTACGGCTGTTGAAGCCACCACAGGCGAGGCGCATTTGCGTCACCACATTTCACCAAACGGCTACTACCGTGGTCGCAAGGTTGTTAAAACCAAAAACGACTAATTTTTAGTCTAATAAAGATCGAAGCGGCTCCCTAAAAAGCCGCTTTTTTCTTGAACATACCCAATTGCAGTATTCAATCAGCTTATGAGTGTCACTCTCGCTATTGATGCCATGGGCGGAGACCATGGGGTCATTGTTACCGTTCCTGCTTGCTGCGACTTTCTAGAAAAACACCCTGATGTCAGAATCTCATTAGTCGGAGATCCTGAAAAACTTAAGCTCGCCCTAAAGCCATACTCCAAAACACTGATCGAGCAGATTCAAATTATTCCTGCAAGTGAGATCGTCTTGATGGATGATCCGATTGAGGTCGCCTTGCGTCGTAAAAAAGATTCTTCGATGCGCGTGGCAATCGAGCAGGTGAAGGAAGGCTTGGCAGACGCTGTAATTTCTTCTGGGAACACCGGTGCTTTGATGGCGATCTCTCGTTATGTTCTTAAAACGCTCGATGGAGTTGACCGTCCCGCTATCGCCACTGCAATCCCTAATGAGTTAGGGCGCGGAACGACGATGCTAGATTTAGGTGCTAATGCAGACTGTGAGCCGATGCATTTATTGCAGTTCGCTCAAATGGCGAGTGTGATGGTTCAAGTAGTTGATGGTAAAGATCGCCCTTCAATTGGGTTACTCAATATTGGTGAAGAGGTGATTAAGGGTAATGAGGTGGTTAAGCAAACCGCTGAACTCTTGCGTGCAAGCAAACTCAATTTCTATGGCAACGTTGAAGGCAATGACATCTTTAAAGGCACAACCGATATCGTGGTTTGTGATGGCTTTGTTGGTAATGTGGTTCTCAAAGCGAGTGAAGGCTTAGCTAAGATGATGAGCGGCTTGATTCGGGAAGAATTTAATCGTTCATTGATGACCAAGATTATGGCAACCTTTGCCATGGTGCCTTTATTGAGGGTACGTAAGCGGGTAGATCATCGTCGCTATAACGGTGCTGTATTGTTAGGTCTTCGGGGCTGCGTCATTAAAAGTCATGGCTCCGCTGATCGTTTTGCTTTTGGTTGTGCTTTGGATCGCGCCTATGAGGCGGCTAAGAACAAAATGGTGGAGCGTATCGCACAAGATTTTGTCGTGGAGACTAAGGCATGAGTATCTATTCTCGGGTAGCAGGCACTGGCAGTTATCTGCCAGAGCAACGCCTGACTAATCAAGATCTGGTCGAGCGCCTAGCAAAGAGTGGTGTAGAAACAAGTGATGAATGGATTTTTAGTCGTAGCGGAATTTCTGCGCGTCACTTCGCTGCGAAAAATGAGCTGACTAGCGATCTCGCACTTAAAGCAGCTCAGGCTGCTTTAGCTAGTGCTAGCGCTTCTGCCGATGAAATCGATCTTATTATTCTGGCTACATCTACTCCCGATCACTTGGGTGGATTCCCAAGCACAGCTTGTGTAGTACAAGATAAGCTTGGCGCACATAATCAATGCGCTGCATTCGACGTGCAAGCAGTTTGTGCTGGCTTTTCATACGCTCTAGCGATTGCTGATGCATTCATTCGAACAGGCACTTACAAAAAAGTTTTAGTGATCGGCGCAGAAACCTTCTCACGTATTTTAGATTTTCAAGATCGGACAACCTGTGTCCTCTTCGGAGATGGTGCAGGTGCAGTAGTGCTTGAAGCTTCAACAACTCCCGGAATCTTATCGAGTGCTTTGCATGCTGATGGCAGTCAACGCGACATTCTATGTGTACCAGGCAGAGCAGCTCACGGCGGCGTTGAAGGCTCAGCTTTTATGACCATGGATGGTCAGGCTGTGTTTAAGTTAGCCGTCAAGGTGCTTGAGCAAGTTGCTCATGAAGCGATTGAAAAAGCGGGTCTCAAGTCAGAGCAGATCGATTGGTTAGTGCCACATCAAGCCAATATCCGGATTATGGAAGGCACGGCTCGCAAGATGGGCATGTCGATGGATAAAGTGATTGTGACCGTGCACGAGCATGGCAACACTTCAGCAGCTTCTATTCCGCTCGCATTAGATGCGGGTGTCCGTTCTGGTCAAATACAGCGTGGCCAACATCTTTTATTAGAGGGTGTGGGTGGGGGTTTTGCTTGGGGCGCGGTTGTTCTTAAATACTAAATAACTACTTAATTTCAATACAACTATTCATCACATGACTTTTGCATTTATTTTTCCTGGTCAAGGCTCGCAATCAGTAGGCATGTTGAACACCATCGCACATCGTGCAGAAGTTAAAGCCGTCCTGCAAGAAGCTTCTGATGCGCTCAATGAGGATATAGCGAAACTGATTGCTGAGGGCCCTGCTGAGACCCTGTCTTTAACTACCAATACTCAACCCGTCATGTTGACCGCAGGAGTTGCTTTCTACCGCGCTTGGTTGGCAGATGGCGGTACTGCACCCGCCATGATGGCTGGCCATAGCTTGGGTGAGTACTCTGCATTGGTTGCGGCAGGGGTCATTGCATTTGAAGATGCCGTGCCCTTAGTACGTTTCCGAGCCGAGGCTATGCAGACTGCTGTGCCGGTGGGTACTGGTGGTATGGCAGCGATTTTGGGTTTAGATGATGAGATCGTGAAGCAGGTTTGTGATGAAGCGAGTAAAGCCTCTGGTCAAATAGTAGAAGCAGTCAATTTCAATGCCCCTGGTCAAGTGGTGATAGCAGGTTCAAGCGATGCAGTCACTAAGGCTTGCGAGCTGTTAAAAGCAGCCGGTGCTAAGCGTGTTTTGCCATTACCTGTCTCTGCACCGTTTCATTCTTCACTCTTGCAGCCTGCCTCAGAAAAATTACAGGACTATTTAAGTAGCGTTGTTTTTAATACCCCAAGCATCTCCGTTGTGAATAACGTAGATGTGCAAGTCTTAAACGATCCTGCTGCGATTAAAGATGCTTTGGTCCGTCAAGCTGCCAAACCGGTACGCTGGCATGAAACCATTAATGCGATGGCAAACCATGGTGTCACCCAAGTCATTGAATGTGGCCCTGGCAAAGTGCTAGCGGGTCTAGCAAAACGGATTAATGATCAAGTCACAGGCTTAGCAGTCTTCGATGAGGCTAGTCTTCAAGAAGTATTGCAGGGTGTGAAATAAATCCCCAGTAGACTATCGCTTACGGAATAGAAAAGAATATGAACCTCGATCTCAACGGAAAAATTGCATTAGTTACTGGCGCCTCGCGTGGTATTGGTCAGGCAATTGCTGATGAGTTAATGAAATGTGGCGCAAAGGTGATCGGTACAGCTACTACAGAGGCCGGCGCTAAAGCGATCGATGAGCGCTTGAAGGGTAATGGTGGCAAGGGCTTGGCGCTCAATGTCACTGACCCAAAGGCTTGTGAAGATATTATCAATTTGCTTGTTAAAGACTTCGGTGGAATCGATGTTTTGGTTAATAATGCCGGCATCACCAAAGATCAATTGGCGATGCGCATGAAGTCTGATGAATGGGCAGACGTGATTGATACCAACCTGAGCGCAGTCTTCAGGTTGTCGCAAGCAGTTTTACGCCCTATGATGAAAGCCCGCGCTGGCCGCATTATTAACATCACCTCGATTGTGGGACATATGGGTAATCCTGGGCAGGCGAACTACGCGGCTGCTAAAGCAGGGGTCTCTGGAATGACTCGGGCGCTTGCTAGAGAAATTGGCAGTCGTAACATTACGGTCAATTGTGTGGCGCCCGGCTTTATCGATACCGATATGACTCGTGCCTTGAGTGAAGAGCAACAAAATGCGCTCAAAGCCAATATTCCTTTAGCCCGTTTGGGTACTCCGGAGGATGTAGCCCAAGCTGTGGCGTTTCTGGCCTCTCCAGCCGCTGGATATATCACCGGAAATACGCTACATGTCAATGGCGGGCTCTATTTGGCTTGATCTCGCTAAGCTATGGATTTCATTGGGTTTTAGCGGATTTGCTGATTTATTCCAGCAAGCTGATAAAATCCTCAAATCGTTTTTTTACAACCCTTGGGGGACTTAATGGATAACATCGAACAACGCGTTAAGAAAATCGTCGCTGAGCAATTGGGCGTCGCTGAAGGAGACATCAAGAATGAGTCTTCTTTTGTGAATGACCTGGGCGCTGACTCTCTTGACACTGTTGAGTTAGTAATGGCTTTGGAAGATGAATTCGGTATCGAAATTCCTGATGAGGAAGCCGAAAAAATCACCACCGTTCAGCTCGCGATCGATTTCGCTAAATCTAAAGCTCAGGGTTAATTCCCGAGCTTAGGACTTTTCGTGTCAGCATCAAATGGCCGACGCCGGGTAGTAGTCACCGGCTTAGGCCTCATTTCACCTGTCGGTAATTCAGTCGATGTAGCTTGGTCCAATTTGCTTGCGGGCAGATCAGGCATTGCGACCATCACCAAATTTGATCATGCAGCTCTAGGCGTTCATTTCGCTGGAGAGGTCAAAGACTTCAATGTAGAAGAGTATGTGTCTGCCAAAGAGGCACGCCATATGGATACCTTTATCCATTACGGCATTGCTGCTGGTTCCCAAGCGATTCGTGATAGCGGCCTGGAGATCAATGATGCTAACGCCGAGAGAGTCGGCGTGATGGTTGGTTCCGGTATTGGTGGTTTGCCGCTGATCGAAGAGACTGATGCGGAGTATCTGTCCCGTGGTCCTCGTCGCATCTCCCCTTTCTTTGTGCCAGGTTCGATCATCAATATGATCTCTGGCCATCTCAGTATTTTGTTTGGGCTGAAGGGCCCTAACGTTGCCGCAGTGACTGCCTGTACAACGGGTCTGCATAGCATTGGTTTAGCGGCTCGCTTAATTCAGTATGGCGATGCGGATGTCATGGTTGCTGGTGGTGCAGAGTCTACGATTTCACCATTAGGTGTTGGCGGTTTTGCTGCTGCACGTGCACTCTCGACACGCAATGATGATCCCGCTACCGCTTCTCGCCCCTGGGATAAAGACCGTGATGGTTTTGTATTGGGGGAGGGTGCTGGCGTTGTTGTCCTTGAAGAATATGAGCACGCTAAAGCCCGTGGCGCTAAGATTTATTGTGAACTCGTTGGCTTTGGCATGAGTGGCGATGCTTATCATATGACTGCACCTAATATGGACGGCCCACGCCGCTGTATGGTGAATGCGATTCGTGATGCAGGTTTGAACAATGATCAAATTCAGTATCTCAATGCCCACGGTACTTCTACACCTTTGGGTGATAAGAATGAAACCGAAGCAATCAAAGCCGCTTTGGGTGATCATGCTAAGAAGGCTGTGATTAACTCGACTAAGTCAATGACAGGTCATCTCTTGGGCGGTGCTGGTGGCTTAGAGTCCGTCTTTACGATTCTGGCCTTGCATCATCAAAAATCACCACCCACTATCAATATCTTTAATCAAGATCCCGAATGTGATTTGGACTACTGTGCCAATACAGCCCGAGATATGAAGATTGATTACGCCCTTAAAAACAATTTTGGCTTTGGGGGTACTAACGGCTCACTGGTTTTTGGCAAAATAAACTAATATTCAATTCATATTGGCTTCATTTGCATTAACTCGGTAAGTTTAGGGCATGATGAAAAAGTTTCTGATCGTACTTCTGGTTGCTCTTGCTATAGGGCAAGCATTTGTTTCGCCTACTGCGTTTGCGCAAAACCCCCGGGTTACTATTCCTGACTTTGCCGACTTAGTCGAGCGTGCTAGTCCTGCAGTTGTGAATATTCGGACAACAGAAAATGTCGTTATTCAACAAGCCCAGGGCGGTATTCCAGGCATGCCTGAAGATCAGGCTGAATTCTTCCGTCGTTTCTTTGGTGTGCCTATTCCCGGTATACCAAATACCCCAAAACCCCAACAACCTAACTCCGGTAAGCCTCAAGAATCTGAGCGAGGTGTTGGATCGGGTTTCATCATTGATGCGAATGGCTTGATTCTGACAAATGCCCATGTGGTTGAAGGCGCAACAACCATCTATGTGACTCTCACAGATAAACGCGAATTCAAGGCCAAATTATTAGGCATGGATAAACGTACCGATGTTGCTGTGGTTCGAATCGATGCGCATGATTTACCGAAGCTTCCTTTGGGTGACTCTTCAAAGGTGCGTGTAGGTGAGTGGGTCTTGGCAATTGGTTCGCCATTTGGTTTAGAGAACACTGTAACAGCGGGTATTGTTTCTGCGAAGAGTCGAGATACTGGTGATTACTTGCCTTTTATTCAAACAGACGTCGCAGTCAATCCTGGTAATTCAGGAGGGCCTTTGTTGAACACTGCGGGCCAAGTCATCGGAATCAATTCTCAAATCTTTAGTCGCTCCGGTGGATACATGGGAATCTCTTTTGCGATTCCAATTGATGAGGCGATGCGCGTTGCTGATCAGTTGCGGACCAATGGCAAATTGGTTCGAGGCCGGATTGGTGTTGCTTTAGGCGATATGACCAAAGAAGTGGCTGAGAGTTTGGGTCTCGGTAAACCTCGTGGTGCGTATGTGCGTAATGTTGAAGCTGGTGGCCCTGCCGCGGCTGGTGGCATGGAGGCAGGCGATGTCATATTGAGTTTCAATGGCCGTGATATTAATAAAGCAACGGATTTACCGAGAGTGGTAGGTGATACACGGCCCGGAACTGTAGCGATTGTCCAGATCTGGCGGAAGGGTGCTTCACGCGATTTGAGTATTACAGTATCCGATACTGAAAATAACTCGAGTGTCGCTAAGAGATCAGATAGTCCAGCTAATAATTCTGGAGCTACTAATAATGCTTTTGGGGTTGCCGTAACCGAGCTATCCGACACCAAGAAGAAGGACATGGGGCTGAGATCGGGGGTTGAGGTGACCGGCCTAGCTGATGGCCCCTTGGCGCGCGCGGGTATTCGACCTGGAGACATCATTGTGAGGGTTGCTGATACTGACGTCTCAGGGGTAAAACAGTTCGAATCCCTGGTCAAAGGACTTGATTCTAATAGGGCTGTGCCAGTTTTTGTCCGTCGAGGCGATAGCACCCTAGTGATCCCTGTAAGGCCAAAATAAGGCCTTTCTGACCCCTAAATCGGCCTTGGAGCTGGGTTTAGGTTCACCCATTACAATTCCCATAAGACGACTTTTTGCAGCGCATCATAGTGGTGTGTTCTGATAAGGCGTTTTTTGAAGGACCTTACAAGACGCCATGGATTTAATCCGCAATTTCTCAATCATCGCCCACATTGATCACGGCAAGTCGACCTTGGCTGATCGCATTATTCAATTATGCGGTGGACTTTCTGATCGTGAGATGGAAGCCCAGGTTTTGGACTCGATGGATATTGAGCGCGAGCGTGGCATCACCATCAAAGCCCAAACTGCAGCTCTCAATTACAAAGCCAAAGATGGCAAGATCTACAACCTCAATCTCATTGACACCCCGGGGCATGTTGACTTCTCTTATGAAGTCAGTCGTTCACTTTCGGCATGTGAGGGCGCGCTACTCGTAGTCGATGCTAGTCAAGGGGTCGAAGCCCAAACTGTAGCCAACTGTTACACCGCAATTGAGCTTGGTGTTGAGGTGGTGCCAGTGCTCAATAAGATTGATTTGCCCCAAGCCGATCCTGAGCGCGCTAAACAAGAAATTGAAGATGTGATTGGTATTGATGCAACCGATGCCGTGACTTGCTCTGCTAAAACCGGCCTGGGTGTGGCTGAAGTCATTGAAGAAATGATTCGGCGTGTACCAGCACCCAAGGGAGATGCATCTGCTCCTTTACAAGCCTTAATCATTGATTCTTGGTTTGATAATTATGTTGGTGTCGTGATGTTGGTTCGGGTCGTAAATGGCACTCTTAAACCCAAAGACAAAATTTTACTGATGGCAAACGGCTCTACCCATTTGGTTGAGCATGTTGGAGTCTTTAGCCCTAAATCAGTTGATCGCCCAGAACTTTCTGCGGGACAGGTGGGATTCATCATCGCGGGTATTAAAGAACTCAAGGCTGCCAAAGTCGGCGACACGGTAACACATGCGCCCGGTCAACAAGGTCGAACGCCTTCTCCAGAGCCATTACCAGGATTTAAAGAAGTGAAGTCCCAGGTCTTCGCTGGACTATATCCGGTTGAGGCAAGTGAATACGATCAGTTGCGTGAGTCATTAGAAAAACTCAAACTCAATGACGCCTCGCTCTTGTATGAGCCCGAAGTTTCTCAAGCACTGGGTTTTGGATTTCGCTGTGGCTTCTTGGGCTTGCTCCACATGGAGATCGTCCAAGAGCGTTTAGAGCGTCAGTATGGAATGAATCTGATTACGACTGCGCCAACAGTGGTTTATCAAGTTAAGCAATCTGATGGCGAAATCTTGATGGTGGATAACCCATCCAAGATGCCAGAGCCGAGTAAGACCGATACGATTTATGAACCTATTGTTACCGTCAATTTGTACATGCCACAAGAGTATGTTGGTTCCATCATTACTTTGTGCGTAGGTAAGCGGGGCATTCAGACTGGGATGAACTATCTCGGCCGCCAAGTGCAGTTGACCTATGAGTTACCGATGGCAGAAATTGTGATGGATTTCTTTGACCGCTTAAAGTCAATTTCTCGTGGTTATGCATCGATGGATTACGAGTTCAAGGAATATCGTCCTGCCGATGTGGTGAAGGTGGACATCTTGATTAATGGCGATCGCGTTGATGCCTTGTCAGTGATTGTGCACCGAAGTAATAGCCAGCATCGTGGTCGTGAAGTCGTCGCTAAGATGCGCGGCATTATTCCGCGTCAAATGTTTGATGTCGCAATTCAGGCGGCCATTGGTAGCAATATTGTGGCTCGTGAGAATGTCAAAGCACTTCGCAAGAACGTTCTGGCTAAATGCTATGGCGGCGATATTTCTCGTAAACGTAAATTATTAGAGAAACAAAAAGAGGGTAAGAAGCGCATGAAACAGGTTGGTAACGTAGAGATTCCTCAAGAGGCGTTTCTTGCCATATTGCAGGTGGATGATTAATGAACTTTGCTCTGATTCTATTTGTGCTCGTGATCATTTCAGGCATTGCTTGGGTTGCCGATAAATGGCATTTCGCACCCCAACGCCGCGCTGCTGGAATTGAGCGGATGCCTTTGTGGCTGGAGTACACCGCCAGCTTCTTTCCAGTGATCTGCGCTGTTTTTGTTTTGCGCTCGTTTATTGTTGAGCCTTTTAAGATCCCTTCCGGCTCGATGATCCCGACTTTACAAATCGGTGATTTCATCTTGGTTAATAAGTTTACCTATGGCATCCGCTTGCCGGTGATCAATAAAAAAGTCATTCAATTAGGCTCTCCACAGCGCGGTGACGTTGTAGTGTTCCGCTACCCACGCGATGAGTCGGTCGATTACATCAAACGAATTGTTGCCCTACCAGGCGATGTGATTGAGTATCAAGACAAGCGTTTAAAAATTAATGGCCAAGCATTAAGTTATAGCGGCGGCGAATCTTATCTCGATCCCGAAAGCATGCGTTATGACAAGCGCTTTACGGAATCATTCCCAGCGGATCTAGGTGGTAATCATCATGAGATTATTAATGATCCTGATCGCCCAGCAGGAATGTTCCCGGCTGAGCGTTTTCCTGGATTTGAAGCCTGTCACTATATCAATGCCGGTTTAGTTTGCACAGTTCCACCTGGAAGCTATTTTGCGATGGGTGACAACCGCGATAACAGTGCTGACTCCCGTTATTGGGGTTTTGTGCCTGATCAAAATATTGTTGGTAAAGCCTTCTTTGTTTGGTTGAACTTAGGCTCACTAAGTCGTATTGGCGGCTTTAACTAAGCTATGAACGCACGCGCTGTCATCGATATCGTCCCGCTACAAGAGCGCTTGGGGTATACCTTCAAGAAGCCTGAGCTGTTGACGCAAGCCCTGACACACCGTAGTCATAGTAAAAAGAATAATGAGCGCCTTGAGTTTTTAGGAGACTCCGTTCTCAATTGTGTAGTTGCTGAAATGCTGTATGAGCGTTACTCTGATTTAGATGAGGGTGATCTGTCCAGGGTACGCGCCAACCTCGTAAAGCAGCAAGCGCTATATGAAATCGCACAATCACTCGCTTTATCAGACTATCTTCGTTTAGGTGAAGGGGAGCTTAAGAGCGGGGGCTTTAGACGTCCTTCAATCTTGGCAGATACCTTGGAAGCAGTTACAGGAGCAATTTTCTTGGATGGTGGCTTTGATTCTGCAAAAGACTGTCTACGCAAACTCTACTCATTGATCTTGCAAAATGTAGACCCTAAAACATTAGGTAAAGACGACAAAACCCTTTTACAAGAATGCTTACAAAGCTATCAGCTACCACTACCAACGTATAACGTGACAGGCACTAGCGGCGCTGCTCACAATCAACAGTTTGAAGTGGAATGCTTAATTCCGAATCTCAAGATTACCGTTAAGGGCGAGGGCGCCTCACGCCGAGCAGCAGAGCAAGGTGCGGCAAAGTTGGCACTGGCTGCAATACTCAAAGCCTTGCCACAGGAATCCCGTAAACCCAAGAAGACCAGAGCAGCTAAGAAGAAGGCCGCTAAGCAAGATGCTGGTGAAGAGCAGTTGAATTTAAAGCTGAAGGGCTAACTGTGTTTAGATGCGGCACTATTGCTATTGTTGGTCGTCCCAATATGGGCAAGTCAACTTTGATCAATGCTTTAGTTGGGCAGAAGATCAGTATTACTTCTCGGAAAGCACAAACTACCCGCCATCGTATTTTAGGTATCCAGACAAGGGAAAATGCCCAGTTCATTTTTATTGATACGCCTGGCTTTCAAACGCGCTTACTCAATACACTCAATAAAGCGCTTAATCGCACGGTGACTACTGCCTTACAAGATGTGAATGTGGTTTGTTTCATTATCGAGGCGGGCTATTGGGGCGAGGATGATAAGAAAGTATTAAAACTCTTGCCCGCTGATATACCCGTTGTCTTGATACTCAATAAGCTTGATCTCTTTAATGGCCGTTTCCAAGCACCATCGGAGCGTGATCAGGCTTTATTAAATTTCATGAAAGACATGAGTCGTCCTTGGAGTGAATTAGGTGGTCACGAAGATCAGGATAAATGCGAGTTTGCTGAGATCGTCCCAATGAGCGCTAAAAGTCCTCCTGACATTGCACGCTTGCTAGATGTCCTAGAGGGCTACCTACCAGAAGCTGAAGCAGTTTACGATCCAGATACTTTGACTGACCGTAATGAGCGTTTCTTAGCAGCTGAGATTTTGCGTGAGAAAGTTTTTCGTTTTACTGGGGATGAGTTGCCCTATACCAGTACGGTAGTCATTGATCAGTTCAAGATGGATGGTCGAATGCGCCGTATTGCTGCCACGATTCTGGTGGATCGGGATAGCCACAAGGCCATGATCATTGGTGAGAAAGGCGAGCGCCTCAAAAAGATATCAACCGATGCTCGGATTGATATGGAAAAATTATTTGATGGCAAGGTGTTCTTAGAAACTTGGGTCAAAGTCAAGCGTGGCTGGGCTGATGATCGCGCTGAACTCCGGGCGCAAGGTTTGGAATAAATGGCTTCGATCCGGATCGTTGATGAGCCTGCTTTCGTGTTGCACAGTATTCCCTATAAAGAGACTAGCCTAATCCTAGACGTCTTCACCAGACAGCACGGCCGCATGGCTCTGATAGCGAAAGGTGCAAAGCGTCCACACTCCGTTTTGCGACCTGTACTGCAACGCTTTCAGCCACTATTGGTTTCTTGGAGCGGTAAATCTGAACTACGTACCCTAACCAAGTCGGAATGGGTTGGAGGTACGCCTGCCTTAGTCGGCGATGCTCTGCTCTGCGGTTTTTACCTCAATGAGCTCTTAGTCAAATTCCTAGCTCGAGAGGATGATTATGAAAGACTCTATGACCGCTATACCGAGACAATCACTGCGTTGTCCAATCTCGAGTTTGAATCTAAGGGTCTAGAAGAAATTCTGCGACCTTTTGAGTTGGCGCTCTTGCAAGAAACGGGTTATGCAGCCGCTTTAGATCGTTGTGTAGAGACACAAAATAAGCCAGAACCAGACTTGCAATATGTTTACCAGCCCGAGAAAGGGGTTAGGCCAGTCCAAGCCGATGATCCCTCTCATTGGCCAATATTGAGTGGGCAATCCCTACTGAATATTGCAGCGGGTAATTTTTCTGATCCAGTGACTCTTTCAGAGAGTAAACAGTTGATGCGATTTTTACTAGGGCTCCATCTTCAGGATCAAGTGCTCACTACCCGCCAGATCTTGATTGATCTCAAGAAAATCTAGCCTGCCCATAAATTCCAGTAATCTATCGCCATGAGCCCTTCCCCAACCCTTGAGCTTGGCATCAATATCGATCACGTAGCTACCTTACGCAATGCGCGGGGTACGGTTTACCCAGACCCGATTCGGGCTGCTCAATTGGCAGAAGAAGCAGGCGCAGACCTAATCACTTTGCATTTGCGTGAGGATCGACGTCATATTAAAGATGCTGACCTCTTGGCTTTGCGTCCACTAATTAAGACCCGCATGAATCTAGAGTGCGCTGTTACTCCTGAGATGCTTGCTATTGCCTGTCAAGTAAAGCCACAGGATGTATGCCTAGTTCCTGAAAAACGGGAAGAAGTCACAACGGAGGGTGGTTTAGATGTGGTGACGCATTTTGCTGCAGTGAAAGCGGCGACAGAACAATTAAAAGCTGTTGGTATTCGGGTATCTCTCTTCATTGATCCTGAAGAAAAGCAGATTCAGGCTGCCAAAGATGCTGGGGCTAGTGTGGTTGAACTTCATACGGGTCCTTATGCCGATCTTTCTGGAGCAGAGCAGGCCGCTGAGATAGAACGTATTAAAAAAGCTGCTCAATTTGGTAAAAGTTTAGGCCTCAGAGTCAATGCCGGTCATGGCCTAAATGAAAACAATGTTCTACCTATAGCCGCTATTGCCGAGTTATCTGAACTGAACATCGGCCATGCGATTGTGGCGGAGGCTTTATTCAAAGGCTTGGAAAAAGCCATTGCAGATATGAAAGCCTTGATGGTAAAAGCAAGGCAAGTCCAATCATGATCATAGGTATTGGCACTGATATTTTGAAGATCGAGCGCTTGCAAGCGGCCTATGATCGTACGCAAGGACGATTAGCAGAAAAAATTCTGGGCCCTGACGAGATGCTGGTCTTCAAAGCTCGCTTAGCCCGCAACCACAAGCGGGGCATAGCTTTCCTGGCAACCCGGTTTGCTGCCAAAGAGGCTTTTTCAAAAGCGATTGGTCTAGGCATGAGAATGCCAATGACTTGGAGATCATTACAGACTTTGAATGAAGTGAGCGGTAAACCAGTAACAAGTTATTCAGGCGCCTTAGCACGCTTCATGACAGAAAAACAATGGCAGGCGCAAGTCACTGTCAGTGATGAACTCGATATGGCTATTGCTTTTGTAGTTGTGACTGAACAAAATTAACTAGGACTATCAATGGCGCAAAATCTTCATCAATCTTCTCCGGGCCCAGTGACTCTGGACGTTATCGGTTTAGAGCTTAACGCCGAAGATCGCCGCCGAATCCTGCATCCACTAACAGGCGGAGTGATTTTATTTGGTAGAAACTTTTCTAATCGCAAGCAACTGAGTAAACTCACTGCAGAAATTAAGAAGCTACGTCCTGATGTTTTGATTTCGATTGATCATGAAGGCGGTCGAGTACAACGTTGTAAAACTGATGGCTTCACGCATCTGCCTGCGATGCGCAAGCTAGGTGAGATTTGGATGAGCAAGAGTCAAGCAAGCCTTCCTGCTGAGTCTGCAGCCTTGGCGATGGCAGCTGCAACAGCCTGCGGCTATGTATTAGCAGCAGAGCTTAGGGCTTGTGGTGTTGATTTCAGTTTCACGCCGGTACTAGATTTAGATTTTGGGCGCAGTGCCGTCATTGGTGATCGTTCATTTAGTCGCGACCCCCAAATTGTTTTTGCTCTAGCTAAAAGCCTGAATGAAGGTTTGCGTATGGCAGGTATGGCCAATTGCGGTAAGCATTTTCCAGGCCATGGCTGGGCAGAAGCAGATTCTCATATCGCCATTCCGGTCGACGAGCGTTCTCTAGAAGAAATTCTCAATGATGATGCGAAGCCTTACGAGTGGCTTGACCTGAGTTTGGCTGCGGTGATGCCTGCACATGTGATCTACCCAAAGGTAGACAAACTGCCTGCGGGTTTCTCCAAAATATGGCTTCACTCCGTCTTGCGTCAAGAATTAGGTTTTCAGGGTGTGATCTTCAGTGATGACCTCTCCATGGAAGGCGCTAGCGTTGCTGGTTCAGTCGTCAAAGGCGCTGAGTTGGCTCTGGATGCTGGTTGTGATGCAGTCTTGATCTGTAACCGTCCAGATCTTGCGGATGAGTTGCTTGCTAAGCTTAAAGTTTCAGCAGCAAAGCAATCTGAATCGAGATTGCGTTTAAATCGTTTGATGCCAACAGCCAGTGCAGCTAATTGGGATGGGTTACAAAAGCAGGCTGAATATCAGCATGCCAAGGGCTTGCTCGTAGAGTTTGGCTTGATCAAATAATAAAGCCCGCTACTAGCGGGCTTTATTAAGATCTGAGGCTTGGTAATTAATTGGCGCGACTGCGGTATTCACCAGTGCGGGTATCAATTTCAATCTTGTCACCAGTGTTACAGAACAAGGGGACCTGTAATTCATAACCAGTGGCAAGCTTAGCGTTCTTCAATACTTTGCCTGAGCTGGTGTCACCTTTGACTGCTGGCTCGGTGTAAGTAATTTCACGAACCAAAGAGTTTGGCATTGCGACAGAAAGCGCTTTACCTTCATAGAACACCACTTCACATGGCATTCCTTCTTCGAGGTAATGGAGTGCATCACCCATAAATTCTGCTTCAACTTCGTATTGGTTGTATTCAGAATCCATAAAGACATACATTGGGTCGGCAAAGTAAGAATAGGTGCAATCTTTCTTCTCCAGGATTACGACATCGAACTTATCATCCGCTTTATAAACACCTTCGTTAGGCGCGCCAGAGATCAGGTTTTTAAATTTCATCTTCACAACGGAAGAGTTGCGACCTGAGCGGCTATATTCAGCCTTTAATACAACCATAGGATCGGTACCGAGCATTACTACGTTACCAACGCGGAGTTCTTGTGCTGTTTTCATCTTGCTATTCCTGAGGGCAGATCAATAATCTGCGATTTTTATCAAAGACAGCATTGTAACCGCCCGCAGACCTAGTCCACAGGGGGTTAACTCACGAACTTGACCAAACGTGCTGCCAAGCCCCCATCACCTTGTTTTTCCAGTAAATCTGCCTGCCAAGCCTTGGCATGGATGGTCCAGCCATCTAACTCCGAAAACCAGGTATGAGGCAGTGCCCAATTCATGGCATTTCGGCAAGCATTCTGTAAAGGCGCACCTGCGCAAGCAAGATAGAGCTCTAAAAAGGCTGCCAATTTGACTTGATGTGCTTGATCACCCTGTGGATAGATATGCCAAATAAATGGCTTACCAACCAATTGAGCGCGGATAAATGAATCTTCTCCGCGAACGATATTCAAGTCACACTGAGCAAGAAACCAGTCGTAATCATCTTGAGAAATAAATGGTATTGAAAGCACTTGAATGCTAGGAGCCAGCTCAAGAGATTCTTTAGAACCCATCTTTAAAAGCTCAGCATGGCCATGAGTGAGAATCACATCGATTGGCTCACCCATTGAACCCAAGTCTTCAATCCATTTGCGCAGTGGGAAGCCAGGGTAGCAGAACACGCTAATGCGCTTTGCACCAGGCCGCAGCTTCCCCCAAGTATTCATCAAGCTCTTAGGAATATTGCTTGCAGCTTGAAATTGTTCGGTAGGAATAGGATCAACAAGGATGCCCCCCTCAGCCTCCTGAAATCCAGGAAAGAAAAAATATTTCGGTATCCCATGGGCTTGAGGTGAAGCTTTTGCATGAAAGCCCAGCACCCAAGGTTCAGCACTCAGATATTCCAGATTAATAATGACTGGCTTTTTGGGGGCGATCAGCAAGCCTGATAGATAGCGTTCAGGTAAATCGCAGCCGAATGCTTCAATCACAACATCGGGGGGTTCAATAGGGTGGCGCGCATTTTCAAAACTGGCCTCCCAAGACTCTGTTCTGATTTTCTCCCCAATCTCTACTGGACAGCCTTGGGCGAGTAAATTGAGGGTTGGCAGGTCATCGCAAAAAATACGGACCTCTTGACCATAAAGACTTGTTAAGCTTCGGGCTAGACGCCAGCAAATACCGGCATCACCATAGTTATCGACGATTTGGCAGAAAATATCCCAACGCATGAGTAATTCGCTTTTTGAAACCCTTCAGCAGGACGTTAAACGGCTTCCCGGATTGCCGGGGGTATATCGCTTTTTTGATGAAGCAGGACATATTCTGTATGTGGGTAAGGCCCGCAACCTCAAAAAGCGTGTATCGAGTTATTTTCAGCGCACCCAGTTATCTCCACGAATTCAAAATATGGTGCGCAAAATTGCCCGCTATGAAACGACGGTAACACGAACTGAAACCGAAGCCTTAATTTTAGAAAACAATCTGATTAAGGAGTTGTCGCCGCCGTTCAATATTTTGTTCCGGGATGATAAATCTTATCCCTATGTCATGCTCACAGGCCATACATTTCCGCGCCTAGCTTCATATCGTGGCAAGGTAGATAAACGCAACCGTTACTTTGGTCCTTTTCCAAATTCATGGGCAGTCCGTAATAGCGTGCAGATTCTGCAGAAAGTATTTCGCTTACGTACTTGCGAAGACTCTGTGTTTAAGAACCGCAGTCGTCCTTGCTTGCTCCATCAAATTCATCGCTGTAGTGCACCCTGTGTGGGGCGACTGAGTGAAGAGCAGTATGGGCAGGACGTTATGCAGGCAACCCGTTTCTTAGAGGGCGACCATAGTCGCGTGCTATCTGAATTAGAAAAAGAGATGGAGGCGCATAGCGAGGCAATGGAATTTGAGATGGCTGCTGTCATGCGGGATCGTATTGCTGACCTCTCTAGTGTTCTGCAACAGCAATCGATGGATACTGTCGCCGATGGCGAGGGTGACGTTGACATCATCGCAGTGGCGCAGATGGAGGGAATGATTTGCGTCAATCTGGCAATGGTGCGCGGTGGCCGCCACTTGGGGGATAGGCCGTATTTCCCTAAAGGTCTGCGAATGTCTTCGGGTGAACAAGCCAGCCCAGCAGAAATCTTAGAAACCTTTATTCAGCAACATTACTTAGAGGATGAGCCGACCGAGGGGGGAGCAAGTACGACTAATTTAATTCCCCCTGTCTTTATTCTGAATCACTCTTTGCAGATTGCAGCTGAAGATGGTGGGTCTTCTGAAGATAAATCAGTCGAGAGTTTACAAAGTTTATTAAGCATCCAAGCAGGTAAAAAAATTACCTTCTTACATCAACCCCAAGGTCAGCGTCGCCACTGGTTAGCTATGGCAGAGGGCAATGCCAAGCTTGCACTCACCAAGCGCTTGGTAGAGACAGGAGGGCAGTTAGCCCGCGCCCGAGCGCTAGCGGATGTTCTGAGCTTAGATCTAGAAAATCTGGAGCAACTCCGCATTGAGTGCTTTGATATTAGTCACACCTCTGGTGAGGCAACTCAAGCATCCTGTGTGGTGTATGCCAAGAACGATATGCAATCGAGTGAATACCGTCGTTTCAATATTGACGGCATCACTCCTGGAGATGATTACGCAGCGATGCGTCAAGTCTTGCAAAGACGTTATGCCAATTTTCAAGAATTACCCGTTGATAAATTACCGCAAGTGATTTTGATTGACGGCGGTAAAGGGCAGGTTGAGATGGCCAGACAAGTCCTCACTGAATTCGGTATGGATATTAGTTTGATTGTGGGTGTTGCTAAGGGTGAGGGGCGTAAGGTAGGTTTAGAGACGCTCATCTTTGCTGATGAGCGTAAACCGCTCGAGTTGGGCATCGATAGCGCAGCCTTATTATTGGTTGCGCAAATTCGGGACGAGGCACATCGCTTTGCAATCACTGGTATGAGAGCCAAACGTGTTAAGGCCAGAACAGTTTCTCGTTTGGAAGAGATTGAGGGTATTGGGGCAAAGCGTCGTCAAAAACTCTTGGCCCGTTTCGGGGGCTTACGTGGCGTAGCTGGTGCTACCGTTGAAGAAATTGCTGGAGTAGATGGAATCTCAATGACTCTGGCAGAGCAAATCTATCGACAGCTACACTGATTTCTGGAGTCCTGCTACCAATATTTGGCATTGGTTTATGCTTACACGATGCCTTTTAATTTACCAATCGCTTTAACCTGGTTGCGCGTTGCCGCCATCCCATTATTGCTAGCCATTTTTTACTTACCTAATTCTTGGTTATCTCCGTTTGATCAAAATCTATTTGCAACGATTTTATTTGTTTCAGCAGCCATCACAGATTGGTTAGACGGTTTTCTGGCTAGACGTCTTAAACAAGAATCGGCTTTTGGGCAGTTTCTAGATCCAGTCGCGGATAAACTCATCGTAGCTGCCGCATTGCTAGTTCTGCTCAATATGGACCGTGTTCAGGTTTGGGTGGCCCTAGTCATTATTGGACGCGAGATTACGATCTCGGCACTGCGTGAATGGATGGCACTCCTAGGCGCGGGCAGAAGTGTGGCAGTGCATTTGGTTGGTAAGCTCAAAACTACGGCACAGCTGATAGCGATTCCTTTTTTACTGCTCAATGACACTCTTTTTGGTTGGCTAAATTGTGCTCGGGTCGGAACCTGGTTGATTTGGGTTGCTGCTTTTTTAACCTTATGGTCAATGTTCTATTACCTGCAAAAGGCCTTACCCCAACTGAGTGGCAAGGCCAATTAAGCTGAGGTAGCACCTCTCTTAAATTGAAATAATGCTCTCTTGGCGATTGTTTGTTAAACTGTCGCCCTGTTATGCGGGAATAGCTCAGCTGGTAGAGCGATACCTTGCCAAGGTATAGGTCGGGAGTTCGAACCTCCTTTCCCGCTCCAATTTTGATGGGAAGCCCTGAAAAGCTTCCCATTTTTGATTCAAGTTCTGGCGCGTTGGCCGAGTGGTTAGGCAGGAGCCTGCAAAGCTTCGTACGGGGGTTCGATTCCCTCACGCGCCTCCAACTATTTCCCTTGACGAAATAGTGGCTTCACCTAAAATACTTCTAGTTGCTGTAATTTGTATGACTCTAGAAAAAATAATCGAAAAGAGCAAAACATGACTTTATTCAAAATGATCAAAGCCGGATTCTTAATTCTCTTAGGCTCCTTATTATTTGCTTGCGCATCAGGCGATTCTCCAAGCGGGACGCAGGCTGAAGTCCAAGAGGTGCAGACTCAACTACTAGGCGATATGCCTTTGCCACAAGGTGCCAAAATTGTTGGTTCTGAGTCCATCATCATTGGTGGCGGTGATCAATGGGTTGGTCGGGCCGTGATTGGAGCTCTGCAAGGTGCAACCGATGTTTACGCTTTCTTCCAATCTGAGTATCCTAAGGCTGGCTGGAATACAGTCAGCGCAGTCAAGGCTAAGACCAGTATTTTGGTATTCACCAAAGGTGATAGAACGGCAACGGTCGAAGTTTCCGAGGGTTCATTTAGTGGACCTAAGACAATCATCGTGATTACTTCATCTCCCAAGAACGCGAATGTGATTTCTCCTACTAAGCGTTAAGACTGGCAGGAAGTACATAAGCAAAAGGCCTCTAACGAGGCCTTTTCTATTAGTGCTTTAGCTAGACTCTATAAGCCGCCTGACCGAATCAAACCAACTGCTTGACCTTCGATAGCGAAGTTCGCTTGTCGGGAGTCCACCGTAATATTTTTGAAGTCGGGGTTCTCTGCTTGTAGTTCTATTACTAGACCGTCTGCAGTTTTCTTTTGCTGCCAACGTTTGACAGTGACTTCGTCATCTAAGCGCGCAATCACAATATCACCATTGCGTACTTCAGTAGTTTTGCGAACGGCAAGGTAATCACCATCTAAAATGCCGGCATCGCGCATGCTCATGCCTTTTACTTTAAGTAAATAATCAGCACCTTTGCTAAATAAACTCGGATCAATTGGAACGTGTTTCTCAATATGCTCAATCGCCATGATGGGGGAGCCCGCAGCAACTCTACCAATAAGAGGCAGAGTCAATTGTTGTAACGCGCCCGAAGGTAAGGACATTTGACGTGGGCGAGATTGAGTGTGGGATTGGTTGAAGCGTTGTGGAATCCGAATGCCGCGTGATGTACCAGGACTCAATTCAACATAACCTTTGCGAGCTAAAGCGCGCAAGTGTTCCTCAGCTGCATTGGCAGATGCAAAACCTAAGCGCGTTGCAATTTCTGCGCGAGTAGGTGGCAGACCACTTTCTTCAATCGCGCTGGTAATAAGTTCCAAAATCTCACTTTGGCGGGGAGTGAGTTTGGGGAGGGCAGCTAGCTCCTCAGGGAAATCGACTGTATTTATGTCCATGCTGTGATTGTATACAGCAGTTTTGGACAATTCAAGAGAATTTGGGAAGCGGGATAATGAACCATGAGCACAAAAACCACAAATACCTCGAGTTCTCCCCATATCCTGATTCTCGGAATGGGCGGCACGATCGCTGGGGTGGCTCCTAATCCCTCTGCAAACCCCCTTCAGTATGAGGCTGGACAATTGGGCGTGGACACCCTGCTGAGCCAGTTAAAGTCGGCTCTTCCGGAGGGCATCCGCCTTATCCCCCAGCAGCTTGCCAATATCAACAGTCGCAATCTGAGTGAAGAGCTGCTAACCCAGCTCGGCAATGCCGTCAGGGAATCCCTTTTAAATCCTCAAGTCTCGGGGATCGTGATCACCCATGGTACGGATACCTTGGAAGAGACTGGACTATTTCTCCAGTCCACTTGCAGCAAGCTGGCTGCAAGCTTAGGTAAGCGGGTGGTTTTGACTGGTGCGATGCTACCAGCCAATGCGCCTGGGGCGGATGGGCCAAAGAACTTGATGGCTTCGATTGGCTGGGCTGCCACCTCCTTGGATAATGCCCCAGGCGGGGTTTATGGGGTGTTTTCAGGCCAGGTTTGCTTGGCTGCAGATCTTGCCAAACGGCATAGCAGCGCCCTCAATGCCCCCATCCAAGACTCACCTTCAAGCCCAATGCACTTAATTAACCCCTCTTGGTTGTCGATGGTTCGTGAGACTTTGGCGAACTTCAAGGCAGATTTGCCGATCCCAGCAGAAGATGCTTGGCCCTGGGTCGAGATTTTGACTAGCCATGCAGGCGCTAGAGAGGCAGCTATTGCCCATTGGCTTAAAACAGGTGTCAGAGGCTTGGTAGTCGCGGGCTCGGGCTTGGGAGGCTTTCATGATGCCTGGAAGTTTGCTTTAGAGCAGGCTGCTAAGCAGGGCATAGGCATTGTGAGAAGCACTCGCACTGGCGCAGGCCCGGTTTATCCCAATATTCCAGAGCAAGATGCCCCAGGCTTCATGGCCTCTGGAAAGCTTTCGAGCGCCAAAGCCAGGGTGGCCTTGCAATTGGCATTAAATGCTGCAGATTTAGAAGGCGGTAGCGCTAAATCGCTGACTTGGCAGGATTTTTTTGCTAGAATAGCGGTCTTGCCTGAAGTCAGGTAAGGGTTTTAGGTTTACCTACAATTTGTTACTACCTTGCCACACTGGTCGCTAAGTTCCACAACCATCAGAACTTAGCAAGACGCCCAGGTGGCTTTACCCTAAAGGAGTGTTAGATGCGTCATTATGAAATCGTTTTTATCGTCCACCCGGACCAAAGCGAGCAAGTGCCAGCGATGATTGATCGCTACAAGGCGACCTTAGCTGCCAGCGGCGGCAAAGTTCATCGTATTGAAGATTGGGGTCGTCGTCAGATGGCTTACATGATCGACAAACTTGCTAAAGCCCATTACGTTTGTATGAATATTGAGTGCGACCAGAAAACTCTGGAAGAGCTCGAGCATGCGTTCAAGTTTAATGATGCTGTTTTGCGTCATCTCATCATCAAGACTAAGAAAGCTGAAACAGAGCCCTCCATCATGATGAAAGAAGTTCAACGTGAAGAAGCACGCAAACAAGCTCATACCGATGCGCCTGAATTGGCCGTCTAAGTAAGAAATTTGAAGAGGAAAACAGAGACTACGAAACGAAATAGAGTGGCGGAACGGCGTTGAATCATTTCACCCTAACTGCACGCTTGGTTGCTAAAGACGCAATTCGATTTACCCCCGCTGGAATACCAGTAATGCATTGCCAGTTAGAACATGCTGGTGAAGCTAACGAAGTAGGAGTAGCGAGGAAAATTCAGATGAGTGTTGAAGCCATTGCAATCGGTCCGATTCAAAAGGGCATAGAGCAAATGGATTTAGGAGCCAAGGCAGTGTTTGAAGGATTCCTAGCCCCCAAGACCTTACGTAATCAAAGACTCGTTTTCCACATTACCCATATTCAATTGAAAGATTAAAGAGGAATCATCATGGCGTTTGGAAAGAAACCCGATTTCAAAAAGAAGCCCGCTCAGAACCCATTGTTCAAGCGTAAGCGTTATTGCCGTTTTACTGTTGCTGGTGTTGAGCAGATCGATTACAAAGATGTCGATACCTTGAAGGACTTCATTGCTGAAAATGCAAAGATTACCCCTGCACGTTTGACCGGCACAAAAGCAAAGTATCAGCGTCAATTGGACACCGCTATCAAGCGTGCCCGTTTCTTGGCTCTGCTGCCTTTCTCAGATCAACATAAGAAATAATTAGGAGCCCACTATGCAAATTATTCTTTTAGAAAAAGTGACCAATTTGGGCAATCTTGGCGACGTAGTTCGTGTCAAAGATGGCTACGCTCGTAATTTCTTGATCCCACAACGCAAAGCCCGGCGTGCAACTGAAGCGGCGATTGCTGACTTTGCTGTGCGTCGTGCTGAATTGGAAAAGCTGGCTGCTGAGAAATTGGCTGCTGCGCAAGCAATTGGCGCGAAGTTGAAAGACCTCGTTTTAGAAATTAGTCAAAAAGCTGGCGTAGATGGCCGTTTGTTCGGTTCGGTTACTAATCATGACATTGCTGATGGTTTAAAGACCAAGGGTTTTGTGATTGAAAAAGCGTCTATTCGTATGCCTACTGGCCCATTGAAAATGGTTGGTGATCACCCTGTAGCGGTTGCTGTTCATACCGATGTAGTGGCTGATATCACCATTCGTGTCATTGGCGAGCAAGCTTAAGTTTTAGACCTGTAAACTAGCCTCATGGCTGAATCCCGTTCACGTTCTGTTACGCTGAATCCCGGCATGACGGGTTCTGGGGACTCAGTCTTGCAGGCTTTAAAAGTCCCGCCTCACTCCGTAGAAGCCGAGCAGTCACTGCTCGGCGGTCTACTTCTCGATAACACCGCCTGGGACCGTTTGGGCGGCGTGTTAACTGATAAAGATTTCTATCGTCCTGAGCATGCCTTGGTATTTAAGGTACTGGCACGACTAATTGGTGAGAATCAACCCGCTGACGTAATTACTGTGCACGACGCCGTTAAGGCAGAGCAGGGCGGCGATCTCGTTAGTATTGATTATTTAAATTCTTTAGCGCAGAACACACCCAGCTCAGCAAATATCAAAGGCTACGCTGATATCGTGCGCGATCGCAGTATTCTGCGGCGCTTAATTGAAGTCTCAGACAGTATTGTGAACTCGGCTTTTGTGCCTGAAGGTCGCACTGTCAGAACTTTGCTTGATGAGGCAGAGTCTCGCATTTTGCAGATCGGTGAAGAGGGCAATCGCAAAAACGACTGGCTCGAAATCGAACCTTTGCTCAAATCTGTTGTTGCACGAATCGATGAGCTTTATAACCGCCAAGGTGGAAGCGATATCACTGGTATTGCTACAGGCTTCATCGATCTAGACAAACAAACGAGTGGCTTACAAAAAGGTGATTTGGTTATTGTGGCCGGTAGACCCTCTATGGGCAAGGCGCAACCTTTAGACGCAAAGATCAAAACGGTTGATGGTTGGAAGTTGATGGGTGATTTACGTTTTGGCGATCGCCTCGCTTCGGTGGATGGTCAGCATTCAATGGTGACTGGCATTTACCCACAAGGCCTTAAGCAGATATACAAAGTCACTTTTTCAGATGGTCGTCAAGCAGAGTGTTGCGATGAGCACCTATGGCGTGTGATGTATCGCGATTGGTCTGAGCCGCGCGTTATCAATACAGCTCGTTTAATGGAAATGCTGCAGTGTGTTCGATATAAGAACAGACTATGGATTGACCCTGTATCAGGTGATTTTGGTCATTCGAATGCATTGCCAATTCATCCATGGGTATTGGGTGCATTGCTTGGCGATGGAACTTTGGCTTTATCTCATAGCAGCATTTCATTCTCTACCAAATCTCCAGAGTTGGTAGAGCGTATGAATTTACTTGCGAACTATGAGATGGAGTTGGTGCATGCTAATGCATACGACTGGAGAATAGTCTCTAAAGCGAGAGTCGCAGCCAATGGTGCACGTCAAACAGTTCCAACAAATTATTTTAGGTCTGCATTGCAGGATATAGGTGTTCTTGGGTGCAGAAGTTTTGATAAATATATTCCAGCAACTTATCTTGAGGCCAATAAGAATTCTCGTCTCGCTTTATTTCAGGGGCTAATGGACACTGATGGCTGGATTGAGAAGTGGGGCTCCATTCGCTTTTGTACAGCAAGCAAGCAATTGTCTGAAGATGTTGCATCTTTAGCCAGATCATTGGGTGGCTTTTGCTCAATAGCGCATAAGCAGACAAGCTATACCTACAAGGGTGAAAAGAAGCAAGGTCGCCTAAGTTATGTTCTAAATATGAGTTTTGGCCCTGGTTTTCAAGCGTTTACTCTGCCTGAAAAGACTGAAAGGTTACGAGCAAGTTGGGATCGTCAACGCAGGCTTTCATTCAAAAGTATTGAACCCTCCAGGATGTCTGAGGCGCAATGTATTTCAGTGAGTCATCCTCAGAGAACATATATAACGGACGATTACGTTGTTACCCATAACACCGCATTTGCACTGAATATTGCCGAGAACGTAGCCCTTTCTGAAGGTTTGCCAGTAGTTCTCTTCTCGATGGAGATGTCGGGTGAGCAATTGGCCTCTCGTTTACTAGGTTCGGTAGGCAAGGTAGATCAGAGTCGAATGCGTACTGGCAAGTTGCAAGATGATGAGTGGCCTCGCGTGACTGATGCCATTGCCCGCCTCAGTAATACCCAAATTCTGATTGATGAAACCGGCTCTTTATCGAGTCTCGAGCTCCGTGCTCGCGCTAGACGCATTGCCCGAAACTTTGGCGGCACACTCGGCTTGGTCGTGATCGACTATTTGCAGCTCATGAGTGGTAGTGGTGGCTCTAGTTCTGAAAACCGTGCCACGGAAATCTCTGAGATCTCCCGTTCCTTAAAGTCGCTTGCAAAAGAACTGCAATGCCCTGTAGTTGCCCTGTCTCAGTTAAACCGTGGTCTTGAGCAACGTCCTAATAAACGCCCCATCATGTCTGACTTGCGGGAGTCAGGCGCAATTGAGCAAGATGCTGACTTAATCATGTTTATTTATCGTGACGAGGTCTATCACCCAGATACCACGACAGATAAAGGTATGGCAGAGATCATTATTGGTAAACAGCGTAATGGTCCGATCGGGACAATCCGCCTGAGCTGGCAAGGTCCATATACCAAGTTCGATAACTTGGCACTAGGATCTATTGGCTACTCCTCTGGTGGCTACGAGCCGTTTTAATTCGCGCGCTGGCTTGAGAAGCTAAACCTTCTCGCTTCCGTAAAGCGTGCTGCCCAGTAAGGGCTTTCAATTTGCTCTAAACGAACTGTGCCACCTGCACTAGGGGCATGGACAAAACGTCCTTGACCCACATAAATGCCTGCGTGTGAATACTTTTCACCGGTGGTATTAAAGAACAACAAATCACCTGGTGCGGGCGCTTGATTATCAACACTGCGACCCTTATTACTCATCTCTTGGATGGTCCGCGGTAATTTGATGCTTGCAGCCTTGAGATAGACGTAGTTGATTAAGCCACTGCAATCAAAGCCACCATTCGGATTATTGCCACCCCAGCGATAAGGAACGCCCACTAAACCGACTGCTGCAATCGAAATGTCTTCAGTACCCACACTCGTATCATTTTTGAATTGAGCGAGCTTAGGATTGGAGTACTTACCTGTTGAGCTGGAGAAGGTGCTACAACCCGATAGTGCTAGCAAAGCACAAATAAAAATGCCGCACCCCAGGAGAGTGCGGCATGATGATTGCGACTTAGAGTGCGTCTGCAGCATGATCCGCAAGACGGGAACGCTCGCCCCGAGCTAAGGTAATGTGGCCGCCATGACGCCAACCCTTAAAGCGATCGACGACATAGGTCAGACCCGAAGACCCCTCAGTCAAGTAAGGCGTATCAATCTGAGCAATATTGCCCAAGCACACAATCTTTGTGCCAGGACCTGCACGGGTAACTAAAGTTTTCATTTGCTTTGGTGTTAAGTTTTGCGCCTCGTCAATGATCACAAACTTGCTAACAAAGGTTCTGCCGCGCATAAAGTTCATGCTCTTTACTTTGATGCGTGAACGAATCAGTTCTTGGGTGGCAGCACGGCCCCATTCACCAGCGTTATCGTCGTTGCGATGAAGCACTTCGAGGTTATCGTCAAATGCACCCATCCAAGGCTGCATTTTTTCTTCTTCGGTGCCTGGTAAGAAGCCAATATCTTCTCCAACAGGAACTGTGGCACGTGTGATGATGATTTCGTTATAACGCTTGCTATCTAGCACTTGCTCCAGTCCAGCAGCCAAGGCCAACAAGGTTTTACCTGTACCCGCTTGACCTAAGAGCGTTACAAAATCAATCTCAGGATTCATGAGCAGGTTCATCGCAAAGTTTTGTTCACGATTGCGTGCAGTCACACTCCAAACATTATTTTTTTGATGAGAAAAATCTCTCAAGGTTTGGAGTAGGGCAGTCTTACCATTGATCTCGCGTACTTGAGCGTAGAAAGGCGTGGAGCCGTCAGGATTCTCTTGGTATACAAATTGATTGACCAGCATGCTTGGCACAGCTGGGCCAGTCACACGATAGAACATGGTACCTGACTTAGAGTCAGCCCAGCTTTCCATCGATTTACCATGCTTAGGCCAGAAATCGGCTGCCAGCGTCATGACACCCGAGTACATTAGGTCGCGATCTTCTAAGACTTGATCATTGAAATAATCTTCTGCAGGCAATCCCAAGGCGCGCGCCTTGATACGCATATTGATATCTTTAGAAACCAGCACTACCTCTTGGCCTTGGCGAGTTTTTTGTAATTCACTCACTACCGCCAAGATCATGTTGTCGCCTTTACCTTCAGGCAAACCTTCTGGCAAAGCTTGGGTCGATAACTTGGTTTGGAAGTAGAGGCGACCAGAAACATCTTGGTTGCCTAGCTTGTTCAGTGGAATGCCTTCATCTAGCGAACCATTGGTGCCGGCAATCAGTTGGTCGAGCGAGCGGCTAACGGTTCGGGCATTACGCGCTACTTCAGTCATCCCCTTCTTATGGTTATCTAACTCTTCCAGAGTAGTCATTGGCAAGAATAGATCGTGCTCATCAAAGCGGAAGAGCGAGCTAGGATCGTGCATCAACACATTGGTATCGAGCACAAACAAGCTGGGTGGGCCGGTACGGATGATTCGCTTTGGCTTTTCTGGAGCTGGAGCTTTAGCCTCGGTGCGCTGAATTTGCGCTGGGCGATGATCACTTTTAATCTTCTCTAAGGCTTCTTCTGCAGCAGATAAATCGACCTCATCATCACTAGCCCAATCAGGCGCATGATTTTCCATCACAACAGGTTTTGCTGGAGCAGGACGTTTCTTTAAATCAGGCGTGTCTTTGGTGCTCAATTTCACTTGACCAGCAATTTGAGTTGGGATGGGGGGCAATGGCATGCAGCTCTCCTAAAAGAAAAAACCGCCAAGCGATTTGCGTTGACGGTTTGTGATGAAACTGGATACAAAAAAGAGGGGGTTACTTACCGTGCCTGCTCTAGAGTCTTCAGGCTGATGATTCAAACGGATTGTCAGACTTTCCCGTCGTTTACGGTGCATATAAATACTTTACCCCAAATTTAAGGCTTTGCAAGCAACTGCAGCAAATTTATTTAATTGCCTGGGCAGCTTGTAATACTTCTGTCACATGGCCGGGAACTTTCAGGCCGCGCCACTCCTTGACCAGCTTGCCTGAGGCGTCAAATAGGAAGGTGCTGCGCTCAACGCCACGGACTTGTTTCCCATACATATTTTTCATCTTCATGACGCCAAAAAGCTGGCACAGTTTTTCTTCGGTATCGGCTACCAATTCAAATGGCAGACCCAACTTACTGCGGAAGTTATCGTGTGACTTGAGGTTATCGCGGGAGACGCCAACGACCAAAGTATTGGCTTTGGTAAATGCCTCAATGTGATCTCTGAACTCGCCAGATTCAGCGGTGCATCCAGGAGTCATATCTTTAGGATAAAAGTAGAGCACCAGTTTCTTGCCTTTTGCAGACTCTGGGCTGAAGGTCAGCCCTGATGTGGCAGGAATCGCACAGTTAGGGATATTGTGGCCGATGGATACAGTCATATTGGTCTCTCTTAAGTGTTAATGGGTTTGTACGATTAGTTCACCACTGCGATTCGGAATCTCAGCCCAAGCTAGGGGGAGTACCGCTATCTTATCAAGCTGTTTTGTTGCTTCCCAGGATTGATGTAACTCTCCCATTGTGACTAGATCATGACCCTGCTCTAGCCATCCTCGAATCAAGGCTTCAAAGGCGGGGAGGAGTTTTTGCCCTTCGAGTTCAGCATGCAATGTAAATACCTGGTCATTAGGGTTGCTTTGGGTAATAGCCAGTATTTGTTTCACTGCATCGAGTTCTGAAGCCCCATCTACACCAATGAGTTCATCAAATGTGGGGAGGGTGGTTGGATATTGGACGTGTTTTGCTTTACCTGATGGAAGTGCCAAGCGGTAGGGCATGAGGTTTGGTTCGGATCGACCATCAGAGGAGTAGCGAATACCCCATTGATCGAGTTTCTCAAAAGCGGCTTCATTCATTTGCCAGCCTGCTGCTCCATAGGTGATTGGAGGATGCCCAAAGATCTCTACAAAGCGATCCCAGCTCTTTTGCATTTGCGTTTGAGTCCATTGTGGATCTCGATCACGGACAGCATCTTGCCAGGCTACATGGTCCCAAGTATGAATGCCAGTCTCATGACCCGCTTGATCAATAGCACGCATTTCATTAGCCGCCTCCTTGCCAATATCTGGCCCAGGCAACAGAACGCCATACAAGAGTGTTTTAAGTCCGTAGTGTTCTAAGACAGAGGTGCGACTCACTTTTTTCAGAAAGCCTGGACGAAAGACGCGCTTTAATGCCCAGCCGGTATGGTCTGGCCCTAAGCTAAATAAAAAGGTAGCCTTTAAATTGTGCCGTTGGAGGAGGCGCCCTAAATTGGGAACGCCTTCTTGGGTGCCGCGTAAGGTATCAACATCAACCTTGAGAGCAATTTTTGCCATGGACCCCGAATTATTCTGAGTCGACGAGCTGGCGGGCTTTATCCACATCCATACGATAAGCTTCAAAGATATTCTTGAGCGCATCGGTCATCGTGGTTGTAGGTTTCCAGCCTAATTCAGCCATAGTGTTATCGATTGCAGGGACGCGGTTCTGAACGTCTTGATAGCCCTCGCCGTAATATGCGCCTGAAGTAGTCTCAACAATCTTCACTTCTTTAGCAGTCTTGGCGTACTCAGGAATGCTTCTAGCAATCTCGAGCATCTGATTAGCGAGTTCGCGCACAGAGTGATTATTTTTAGGATTGCCAATGTTATAAATCTTGCCATTAGCAACATCATTCTTGTTCGCAATAATGTGCATCAAAGCATCGATACCATCATCAATATAAGTGAAGGCTCTTTTTTGAGCGCCACCATCCACTAAGTTAATGGGTTCACCACGAACGATGTGACCCAAGAACTGGGTTACCACGCGTGAGGAACCTTCTTTAGGTGTGTAGATGCTGTCTAGACCAGGCCCAATCCAATTGAACGGACGGAACAGGGTGAAGCGTAAACCTTCCATGCCGTAACCCCAGATCACGCGATCCATCAGCTGCTTAGAGCAGGCATAAATCCAACGGGGTTTATTGATAGGGCCATAGACTAAATTGGATGCGCCAGGATCAAACTCGCTGTCTTCGCACATGCCGTAGACTTCTGAGGTTGAAGGGAAGACCAAATGCTTTTTGTATTTCATCGCAGAGCGCACGATGGGCAAATTAGCCTCAAAGTCGAGCTCAAATACTTTAAGTGGTTGCTGAACATAAGTTGCAGGGGTTGCAATTGCAACTAAGGGCAGGATCACATCGCATTTACGAATATGGTATTCAACCCATTCTTTATTGATGGTGATATCACCCTCAAAGAAATGCATCCGTGGATGATTGATCAAATCGCCTAAGCGATCGTTTTGCATGTCCATGCCATAGACATCCCAATCAGTCGTCTCCAAAATACGTTTGGAGAGGTGGTGGCCGATAAAGCCATTAACACCCAGAATGAGTACTTTTTTCATCTTCTTACTGCCCCGTTTTCATGAAGTTTTGTTTGCGGGATACCAATCCAGAATTTCCAGAGCCTGATGGTCTCCGCAGATGCCAAATACCCGATTATCAACCACTTGGACTCCTGGGGTCTGAAGATCAAGCCCCCGCGGAAATGGCCCGTCCAAACGGGTTTTAGCCACAATCTGCGTTTGCCCGTGATATTCGGTAAAAGCGCCAGGATAGGGGGGTGCTACCGCGCGGACCAAGTTATGAACCTGCTGAGCTGTTTGGCCCCAGATAATCCGTCCGTCTTCAGGCTTGCGTCCACCAAAATAACTACCCTCACTCAAAAGATTGGGTTCGCGAGGAACTTGGCCATGGAGCAGTTTTGGAAGAACGCTTTTGAGAACTACTACAGCGGCCTTACTCACTTTGGTAAATACCTCTGTTGCGGTTTCATTAGGACCAATCGTTACTGCTTCTTGACCAACAATATCGCCTGCATCGGGCTTGGCTTCCATGATGTGTAAGCTCGCACCGGTTTCGGATTCACCATGCAGTATCGCCCAATTAACCGGCGCTCTACCACGATACTTTGGTAGTAATGAACCATGCATATTCAGAGCCGCGATCTTGGCGCAACTCAGAAGCTCTGCAGGAATCATATAGCGGTAATAAAAAGAAAATAGATAGTCTGGTGCAAGTGCTTGGAGTTTTGGAGCAAGACTTACTAGTTCACTTGCGCTTGGCTGAACATAAGGTATCTGTTTTTCTTGACAGAGTTTAGCAACACTACCAAACCAAACATTCTCATTAGGATCATCGTGATGCGTTACCACCAGATCGACTTGAACGCCTGCATCCAGCAAGGCCTGTAAGCAATTGACGCCTACATCGTGATAAGCAAAGACGACTACACGCAATTATTTTTTCTCGAGAACAGTTTTGACAACGTAACGAGGACGCTGTCTAACCTGTTGGTAGATACGCCCAATGTATTCGCCTACTAAACCGAGACCAAATAACATCACGCCGATCAAGAAGAAGGTTAAAGCGAAGAGGGTAAAGACGCCCTCTACCTCTGCGCCTAGCAAGAAGCGACGTACCAAGAGGTAGACAAACAGGCTGCCTGCAGCCAAGGCAAGCAGCATGCCCAAAATAGAGAAGATCTGAAGTGGCATCACTGAGAAGCCGGTAACTAAGTCAAAGTTCAAGCGAATCAACTGATAGAGGCTGTATTTGGATTCACCAGCAAAACGCTCTTCGTGCTTTACCGAAATCTCTACTGGGTTAGCAGCAAAGGTGTAAGCAAGGGCTGGAATGAAAGTATTGCTCTCATCACATTGACGGACCAAGTCCACAATTCGACGGCTATAAGCTCTTAACATGCAGCCTTGATCGGTCATCGTAATATGGGTAATGCTGTGGCGCAGACGATTCATCATGCGTGATGCAAATTTACGAAAGAAGCTGTCACGGCGGTTTGCACGAATCGTGCCAACGTAATCATGACCCTTAAGTAATTCGACAACTAAAGCATCAATTTCTTCGGGAGGATTTTGAAGATCAGCATCCAGGGTAATGATGTAGTCGCCCCCAGCATATTCGAAGCCTGCCATGATTGCCATGTGCTGACCAAAATTACTATGAAATAACAGAACGCGGGTTTGGTCAGGGCGAAGCTCAAATTGCTTGCTAAGTATTCCAGCCGAACGATCTTTGCTGCCGTCGTTCACGAAGATGATTTCGTAGGAGAGTTGGTGTTTGGCTGCTACGCTATCCATTGCAGGGTAGAGACGATCAAAGAGGGCTTGAAGACCATCTTCCTCGTTATATACCGGGATAACGATGCTCAGTTGAGGCTTATTGGCTGGGGTGGCTATATTCGCAGTCATGCCGCAATTTTGCCTGATCTTGGCATTTAGCCCTTATTCTGACCTAGAGAGGCACTTAAAGGACTATTTAGCGTGTTTTTTGAGGATGGCAACCAGGCTCTTGGAGATGAACTCAACGTTCACCTGGGTGAGGCCCGGGAATAGCGGTAGGGTCAAAATTGATTTGCCGATGCGCTCAGCAATTGGTGTAGCACCGACTTGATACCCCAGTTTTTTGTAAAGACTAAAGCCAGTGATGGCTGGGTAATGTACCCCTGTACCAATGCCCATCTCTTTTAGTTCTGTCATGACTTGCGCGCGATCAACATGGAGTTGATTTAATGGTAAGACCACTTGAAACATATGCCAATTTGTCTCAGTGAAATTTTCTGGGGGTAACTCTAAGTTCAAACTCTCAAGACCAGCGGTTTTCATTTCTTGACGAAGAGTTGCAAAGTAGTGACGCGCTAACTCAGCACGTTTAGCCTGAAATTGAGGGAGCTGTTTGAGTTGATGCAAGCCAATGACCGCATTGACATCGGTGAGGTTGTCCTTACCACCAAGTACATCGACGTCCATGCCATCCATACCTTGCCGAGTCACTCCCTGTAAACGTAACTTCTCAGCAAGTTTTGCCTCATCTAGATTATTGAAAACCAGGCAGCCGCCTTCAACGGTCGAAAGATTTTTATTGGCCTGAAAACTAAAACTCACAAGATCACCGATGCTACCGATTTTATGACCTTTCCAAGTCGAGCCTATTGCTTGTGCAGCATCTTCAATCACGCGCAATTTGTATTGTTTAGCTAAGCTATGAAGTTCATCCATATTGATCGGTAAGCCTGCAAGATAGACGGGCATGATGGCGCGTGTCTTAGAGGTAACTACAGCGGCAACTTTGGCTAAGTCGAGATTGCGGGTGATCGGATCAATATCAACAAAGACGGGCTTAGCACCCACACCCAAAATCACATTAGAGGTAGCAACCCAAGAGATGGGGGTAGTAATCACTTCGTCGCCTTCGCCAATGCCTGCTACTTGGAGAGCAATCTTCATGGTAGCCGTGCCGTTAGCAAAGCAACGTACTGGACGACCGCCAAAATAGTCACTCAAGGCAGATTCAAACTCGGCTAACTTGGGGCCTGATGTAACCCAACCCGAGCGCAATACTTCACCAACAGCATCAATCGTAGCTTGATCAAAGCTGGGGCGCGTAAACGGAATAAAGGGGGTATCTGCCATGGTGCCTTATTGTTGCAGAGATTGCGGGCTATCGGGATGTTTCACAATAACTCGACGGGAGTCGCGATCCACCTCTTGCATTGGTAAGCCCTGCTGTTGCAGTTGCGTATATTGCTCGGGTACCATCAAGGCATAGCTAGTGGGATCTTCTTTCCAGCGCACGATGAAAGCATCTAAAGTAGGTAGCCAGAGATTGGGCTCCTGGCTTACACCAAATTCCAGCTCATCAGGATCTTCTACCATGATCATCGTTTTGCCTAAATAAAAGGGCAGGGTGTGATCCAGAATGCGAACAGAGTAGAAATTCACTTTCTCTGGAATAATCAATTTCACGCGCTCAGCCAGATCAACTCCTGAGACAGCGCGACCTAAAGTTTCATGGCCGGTGCCAGCAATCATGGCGCATAAAAAGAATCCCATCGCAAAACTAGCGATGCTGGTAAGACCATTACGCTTAGCTTGCCAAGCAGCAAGCAGGGAAAAAACGATCAATGTAATTAAAGCAGCAATAATCCAAGACACATAACTTGCATAGGCAGCGATTTCATCGGGACGCGCTTGAGCGCCCACTTTATCTAAGAACACAAATCCGATGCCACCCAAAATTGCAAAGGCAAGAGTCTGCAATTGCCAGGTGAGCCGAAGAGAATTTGTCTGGCCTAAGTTGTGATTGAGACGAAAGCCAACCAGCATAGCCAGTGCCGGAAAGATTGGCATGATGTAGCCAGGCAGCTTGGAGTGAGATACGCTAAAGAATCCAAAAATTACAGCAAACCAACACACCAATAACCAAGCGCTAGAGAAGCCCCGCTTGGATTCTCTCCAAGCTTGTGCAATTGCGCCGGGAATCTGGAAGATCCAGGGCAAGAAGCCAATCAGAAGCAAGGGGACAAAGTAATAGATTGGGCCGGTTCTGCTATGGGCATCATTGGTGAACCGCTGCAGATGTTCGTGAATGAAAAAGAATTCTGCGAAATTGGGATTACGGCTTGAAACTAATACAAACCATGGCGCAGTAATGGCTAGAAAAATAATCAAACCACTCAGTACTGAAAGTTGCTTCCAGATTTTCCAATTCCAACTGCTAATGGAATACGCAATCAACACCATGAGCGGTATGGCTGCGCCAATCAGGCCTTTGGAGAGTGTTGCTAGACCCATCATGATCCAGCAGACCCACATCCATTGCCTGCTTGCATTTTTATTGTTCGATGTTTGTGATAACAAAAGACTGCATAGCGCTGCAACTAAAAATGCAGACAAACCCATATCGAGTGAATTAAAGTGACCTCCAATAATCCACATCGGACTTGACGCAAGCACAACGGCAGTTAGCCAGCCTGCTCGAGCACCATAGATACGTGCGCTCGTAAAGCCGGCGAAGAGAATCGTGATAAAACCCGTTAACGCCGACCATAAACGCGCTTGCCAATCACCAATGCCAAAAATCTTAAATGCAATTGCAGTGACCCAAATTTGTAGCGGAGGCTTCTCAAAGTATTGGTAGCCGTTGTAACGCGGCGTAACCCAGTCGCCTGTCACCAACATCTCGCGTGCCATCTCTGCATAGCGACCTTCATCTGACGGAATGAGATGTCGATAGTTGAGACTACCGAACCAAAGTAATGCATAAATGGCTAAGAGCAAAAGAACTTTGCCCGGAGTTAATAGAGTCTCGGGTTTTCTGGAGCTAAAGCTCATGAATCGCCTTCAACGATCAGTGCGAGTAAAACCCGACGTCCTTCGCCAACCAAAATGTTGTACGTTCTACAGGCCGCTTGTGAGTCCATGATTTCAAAACCCACCTTGGCAGCAATTAATGGCTTAAGCAGTTCTGGTTTAGGAAATTGCTGACGTTTACCAGTTCCAATGATGATTAATTCTGGCTTGAGGGTAGCTATTTGTGAAAAATGCTCGCTTTGAAGCTCACTAAAACGGGCTACCGGCCATGGACTGATCTCGCCATTGGAGCTCAGTAGAACAGCGTGTTGATGGGGGACTTTGTTGATTTCAACGTAGCCATCGCCGTAACCAGTAATGGTATTAGCTCCAGAATGGGGGTCAGATTCAAGCTTCACATGGACTCTCTGTCATAATTATGGTGATTATAGCTAGGCATTTTTTCCAAGATTTCAAGAACTTACCTCTAATTTAACGTGAAGCCGATCCTTAAGTCCGAAAAACTAAAAGACGTTTGTTATGACATTCGTGGGCCCGTGCTCGAGTTGGCTCAGCGCATGGAGGAAGAGGGGCAAAAGATCATCAAGCTCAACATTGGCAATGTGGGCATCTTTGGCTTCGATCCCCCTGAAGAAATTCAGTTAGATATGGTTCGTAATTTGGCCAATGCTTCTGCTTACTCCGATTCAAAAGGAATCTTTGCTGCTCGCAAAGCCATCATGCAGTATTGCCAGGAAAAAGGTATCCAGGGCGTCACTCTCGATGACATTTATACCGGTAACGGTGTATCCGAGTTAATCGTTCTTGCTATGAATGCATTGCTGAACAATGGTGACGAAGTATTGGTGCCGGCACCAGACTATCCCTTATGGACGGCAGCAGTGAGTTTGTCTGGCGGTACACCAGTGCACTACTTATGCGATGAGTCTAAAGAGTGGGCTCCTGACTTAGCCGATCTGCGTAAAAAAATTACGCCACGGACTAAAGCGATTGTGGTGATCAATCCCAACAATCCAACGGGTGCAATTTATTCCACCGAAGTATTAACTGAGCTGACTAAGATTGCTCGTGAGCATGGCTTGATTCTGTTTGCCGATGAGATCTACGACAAGATGCTGTATGACCAAGAGAAGCACGTGTCTTTGGCTTCCCTTTCTCGGGATGTTGTCACCATTACCTTCAATGGTTTATCCAAGAACTATCGATCCTGCGGCTACCGGGCTGGCTGGATGGTGGTCTCAGGCGATAAGTCGATGGTGCAAGATTATGTTGAGGGACTCAATATGTTGTCCTCAATGAGACTCTGTGCCAATGTTCCAGGCCAATACGCGATTCAGACGGCTTTAGGTGGCTATCAAAGTATTAATGATTTAGTAGCAGAGGGCGGTCGCCTGGCAAAACAGCGTGATATTGCTTGGAAGCTCATTACTGCGATTCCTGGTGTGACTTGTGTCAAACCAAAGTCTGCCTTGTACCTCTTTCCCAAGCTGGATCCGGAGATGTATCCAATCAAAGATGATCAACAATTCATTGCTGATTTATTAAAAGAAGAAAAAGTACTCTTGGTACAAGGCTCCGGATTTAACTGGGCCACTCCAGATCATTTCCGTGTTGTGTTTTTACCTCATGAGGACGTTCTTAAAGAAGCGATTACTCGTTTGGCTAGCTTCTTAGAACGCTATCGTAATAAACATGGCCGTAAAGCGGCTTCTTCTGCAGCAAAGGCATCATGAAACCGATCCAAGTAGGTCTATTAGGTATTGGCACTGTTGGTAGCGGTGTATTCAATGTTCTTGAACGTAACCAAGATGAGATTCAGCGCCGTGCGGGTCGTGGTATCCGCATTCATACCGTAGCAGATTTAAATGTTCAGCGTGCCAAAGAATTGGTTGGCAATCATGCTCAGATCGTCAGCGATGCTCGCGCCGTTATCAATAACCCTGAGATTGATATCGTGGTCGAGTTGATTGGTGGCTATGGCATTGCCAAAGACCTCGTAATGGAAGCGATCGCCGCAGGCAAGCATGTAGTGACTGCTAATAAAGCTTTGATTGCGGTACACGGCAATGAGATCTTCAAGGCAGCCCACGAAAAAGGTGTGATGGTCGCTTTTGAAGCAGCTGTTGCTGGCGGCATTCCAATTATTAAAGCTTTGCGTGAAGGCCTAACCGCTAATCGTATTGAGTGGCTCGCTGGCATTATTAATGGCACCACCAATTTCATTCTTTCCGAGATGCGTGACAAAGGCTTGGACTTTGCTACCGTCCTCAAAGAAGCTCAGCGTCTGGGCTATGCAGAAGCAGATCCAACCTTCGATATTGAAGGCGTTGATGCTGCTCATAAAGCAACGATCATGAGCGCAATTGCATTCGGTATTCCAATGCAGTTTGATAAAGCCCATGTGGAGGGTATTACTAAGTTATCTGCTACTGATATTCGTTACGCTGAGCAATTGGGTTATCGGATCAAATTACTGGGCATTGCCAAGAAAACATCTGCTGGTATAGAGTTGCGTGTACACCCCACCTTAATACCAAGCAAGCGTTTGATTGCTAACGTTGAAGGCGCTATGAATGCGGTACAAGTCTTTGGTGATGCAGTGGGCACCACTTTGTATTACGGTAAGGGTGCTGGCTCTGAGCCAACCGCATCTGCTGTGATTGCAGACTTAGTTGATGTGACACGTTTGTTAACGGCCGATCCTCAAAATCGCGTACCCCATTTGGCTTTCCAGTCTGATGCTGTTCAAGATATTCCTGTTCTGCCAATTGGTGAGATCACCACAAGTTACTACTTGCGTTTGCGGGTAGCAGATCAGGCAGGTGTCTTAGCGGAAATTACCAAAATCTTGGCTTCCCATGGCGTCTCTATCGATGCGCTTCTTCAAAAAGAAGCCAATGAGGGCGAAAGCCAAACTGATCTAGTTATGCTCACGCACGAAACTAAAGAGAAAAATATGTTGGCTGCAATTCAAGAGATTCAAGGCTTGAAAACGGTAACGGGTGAAGTCATTAAGATTCGTTTAGAGAACTTATCCTAGTATTTAAAGAGATGCGTTATCAATCGACTCGCGGCAATAGTCCGCAACAATCCTTTTTAGAAATTCTGCTGGGTGGGCTAGCGCCAGATGGCGGCTTATATCTGCCCTCGCACTATCCACAAATTAGTAAAGCTCAACTCGATAGCTGGCGTGGCCTCTCCTACGCTGATCTTGCTTACGAGATTCTGAGTCTGTACTGTGACGATATTCCTGACACAGATTTGCGTGCTTTATTGCGCAAGACCTATACCGCTCAGGTTTACTGCAATGGCCGCGCAGCAGACTCAGCGCAAGATATTACCCCTATTCATTGGCTGGGCGAAGAGCAGGGCACAAGTATTGGTTTACTGAGCCTCTCGAATGGACCCACTTTAGCCTTTAAAGATATGGCCATGCAATTGCTGGGTAATTTATTTGAGTACGCACTCAAACGTGCTGGTCAACAGCTCAATATTCTGGGCGCAACTTCTGGAGATACTGGCAGTGCAGCAGAATATGCGATGCGAGGTAAAGAGGGTGTGACTGTGTTTATGTTGTCACCCCGCGGTAAGATGAGCGCCTTTCAGTCAGCCCAAATGTACTCGCTGCAAGACCCTAATATTTTTAACTTAGCGGTTGGTGGTGTATTCGATGATTGTCAAGATATTGTGAAAGCAGTCAGCAATGATCTGCCTTTTAAAGCCAAGAACCAAATCGGTACCGTGAACTCGATTAACTGGGGTAGGGTAGTAGCCCAAGTGATTTACTACTTTCAAGGTTATCTCTTAGCTACCAAATCAAGTAATGAGAAAGTATCCTTTACAGTTCCTTCGGGCAACTTCGGTAATGTCTGCGCTGGTCATATTGCTCGCATGATGGGCTTGCCGATTGAGCATTTAGTGGTTGCAACTAACGAGAACGATGTCCTTGACGAGTTTTATAAGACCGGTGTTTATCGCGCTCGCAAGTCTGCAGAGACCTTGCATACTTCAAGCCCATCGATGGACATCTCCAAAGCCAGTAACTTTGAACGCTTTATCTTTGATTTGATGTCACAAGATGGCCAAGCGACTGCTAAGCTCTTCCAGCAAGTAGAGAGCCAAGGCGGCTTTGATCTCTCAAAAGATTCTGTCTATAAAACGATGGCTAAGTATGGCTTTCAGTCGGGCCGCAGTACTCATGAAAACCGGATTGCAACCATTCAGGATATCGATCAACGCTATGGCGTAGTTATCGATACGCATACCGCCGATGGCGTGAAGGTGGCTCGTGAGCATCTGCAAGCAGGTATTCCTATGCTGGTTCTAGAAACTGCACTACCTATCAAGTTCGAAGAAACTATTCTAGAGGCTCTTGGCCGCCCGGCTGACTGCCCCAAAGGACTGGAAGGCATTAAGTCACTTCCACAACGCGTCGTTAATATCGATGCTGATGTTAGTCAAGTGAAGTCTTTCATCACTGATCACGTCAATTAATTCTATTTTTAAAGCCGCCATGAATAAGCCACCCATGCTGACTGCTGAGCAGGCACTTGAGCATTTACTCGGTCATGCAAAAGTAGTTTCAGAAACAGAGCGGGTTGCCATGCAATCTGCTCTCGGGAGAGTTCTTGCTGAAGACGTCAATAGCTTGGTAGACGTCCCCCCACTAGATAACACTTCAATGGATGGCTATGCAGTACGAACTGCTGACATCACTAAAGAGGGCGCAGTACTGAGAGTAAACCAGCGGATTCCGGCAGGTTCAGTCGGCAAGCCTTTAGAGGCCGCTTGTGCCGCACGAATTTTTACAGGGGCTCCTGTTCCACCCAATGCCGATGCGATCATTATGCAGGAAGACACCTCTCTTGTTGCAGGTCAAGCCGATCAAGTTCAAGTTAATTACATCCCTAAATTAGGTCAATGGATTCGCCGTCGTGGTGAAGATCTGGGTGCTGGAAAAGTTGCGCTTCATGCAGGCATATTTCTGCGTCCCCAAGAGTTGGGTGTTGCTGCCTCGGCTGGCTTGACCCATTTAAATGTGAAGCGTCGTGTACGGGTTGCTGCATTCTTTACTGGTGATGAATTAGCGCTACCAGGCGAACCCTTAAAGCCAGGCGGTATTTACAACTCTAATCGTGACACATTATTAGCATGCTTACGTTCTTTGGGCTGCGATGCAACTGATTTGGGAATCATTCCCGATCGCCTTGATGCTACTCGGGAGGCACTTCGCAAAGCCAGCAAAGATCATGACTTGATTATTACGTCTGGCGGAGTGTCCGTTGGTGAAGAGGACCACATTAAACCTGCCGTAACCGCAGAGGGACGTCTCGATTTATGGCAAATCGCCATTAAGCCCGGTAAACCTTTGGCATTTGGGGCTGTTCGCAAAGCAGAACAAGCAGAGGCTGGAGAGGCATGGTTTATCGGTTTGCCCGGCAATCCCGTTTCTAGTTTTGTCACTTTCTTATTGTTTGTCCGCCCATTTATTCTCAAATTACAAGGACGTAGCTCAGAGTCGATGCCTCGCTATCTGATGCGGGCTGATTTTGCTTGGCCTAAAGCGGATCGCCGTAATGAATTCTTGCGCGTTAAAGTCAATAGCCAGGGTGGTCTAGATTTATTCCCCAATCAGAGTTCAGGTGTATTAACCAGTGCTTCATGGGGTGATGGTTTGATTGACTGTCCAGCAGGTCAAGCCTTTGAGGCTGGCAGCATGGTGAAGTACATTCCTTTTAGTGCGCTACTGACTTAGTCTATGAAGATTCAATTACGCTTCTTTGCTGCTCTGCGTGAAAAACTGGGTGTTTCTCAAGAGAGCATTGATATTCCTGATGATATTAAAACCATCGATGATCTCAAAAACTATCTTTGTAAACGAAACGCGCTTTGGTCTGAAGTCTTGGCGGGTAATCAAGTCATTCGTTGTGCCTTAAATCAAGAGATGGTTGATTCAAGTACGCTATTAGTGGAAGGTGCGGAAGTTGCTTTCTTTCCACCGGTAACCGGAGGTTAAAAAATGATTCGCATTCAGGAGGCGGACTTTGATCTCAGTACTGAGATTGCCAATCTACGCAAGGGTGATCGACAAGTAGGCGCCGTTGTATCTTTTCTAGGAACGGTACGGGATATGAACGTGGGTAGCGAGGTGCACTCGATGACCCTTGAATATTATCCTGGCATGACCGAGAAAGCTTTGGAGGCAATTGTTGCTCAAGCTAAAGCGCGTTGGGATATCCGCAATACTTTGATTATTCATCGAGTAGGGCCGCTGAAGCCCGAAGACCAAATCGTTTTGGTCGTAGTCACTAGCGCTCATCGAGCCGAAGCTTTTGCAGCCTGTGAGTTCATGATGGACTACCTCAAAACGGCTGCTCCCTTCTGGAAAAAAGAAGAGACTGCCGATGGTGGGCGTTGGGTTGATGCCAGAGTAGCTGACGATGCCGCCATGGCACGCTGGAAGAAAACCTAAAGTCGCTCTAATTCTGAGAGTGTTGGCTAAAGTAGCGATAATGCTGCCATGGCTCTAATCGTACTCACTGATGCAAAATTGGCTTTTGGCCACGTTGATCTACTCGCAAACACTGCTTTTTCTCTTGAATCTGGCGAACGTGTCGGCCTGATTGGTCGCAATGGTACTGGTAAATCTTCTTTATTAAAGATTCTGGCTGGCATTGAAAAAATGGACGATGGCCTGTTGCAATATCAGCAAGGCTTACGCATTGCTTATGTGCCTCAGGAACCGCTCTTCGAAGCCAATGAAAGTATCTTTGAGGCAGTCTCTAAGGGAGTTGCCCAAGCAAAAGCCTTGCGTGAAGAATACGAAGCCCTGAGCGTAGGAGAGTGGGATGATGCCTCTCATCATCGCCTCGATCAAGTCCAGTCTCAATTGGAAGCCCTCAGCGGTTGGAATTGGGAGCAACGTGTTCATGAAACACTAGACCGCTTACATCTCGATGCCGAAGCCAAAATTAATACCCTTTCTGGCGGCACTAAAAAGAGGGTCGCACTGGCTAGGGCATTAGTGGAAGTGCCTGATGTCTTGTTATTAGATGAGCCCACCAATCATTTGGATTTGGATTCGATTTCCTGGCTTGAGGAGTTGCTCAAAGAGTATCAAGGCTCAGTGATTCTGATTACCCATGATCGCGCCTTTTTAGATAATGTCTGCACTCAAATTGTGGAACTGGATCGCGGCATTCTCAGATCCTATCCCGGTAATTTTTCTGCTTACGAAGTACTTAAAGATCAAGAGTTAAATGCAGAGTCTTTGGCTAATGCACGGGCGGATAAACTGCTTGCGCAAGAAGAAGTATGGATTCGTAAGGGTGTTGAGGCTAGAAGAACTCGTAGCGTGGCCCGCATCGCTCGACTAGAAAAACTACGCACTAGCCGCAGTGAGCGTCGTGATGCCATTGGTCAAGTTAAATTGGCTGTCTCTGCTGGTGATCGCAGTGGCAAGATCGTCGCTGATCTCCAGAATGTTTCTAAAGCCTATGATCGCCCAATCGTGAAAGATTTCACGGCAACGATTCTGCGTGGCGATAAGGTCGGCTTATTGGGACCTAATGGGGCAGGTAAGACTACTTTGCTCAAGTTGATCTTGGGGTCTATTCAGCCTGACTCCGGTACGGCTACGATGGGCACCCGTATTGAAGTGGCTTACTTTGATCAAATGCGCGAAGGCCTTGATCTCAATGCTTCTCTAGAAGATTACATTAGTCCTGGTAGTGAATGGGTCGAGATCAATGGTAATAAAAAACACGTGAAGAGTTATTTGAGTGATTTTCTATTTGCACCTGAACGCACGAATTCTCCAGTGAGTACTTTATCGGGCGGTGAACGTAATCGATTGCTCTTAGCCCGCTTATTTGCAAGACCTGCCAATGTCTTGGTGCTCGATGAGCCAACCAATGACTTAGATATCGATACTCTAGATTTGCTAGAGCAACTCCTGCAAGATTACAAAGGCACGGTATTTTTAGTAAGTCATGACCGTTATTTTCTGGATAACGTCGTGACGAGCATTATTGCTAATGAGGGTGATGGTTTCTGGCGCGAGTACGAAGGCGGCTATGAGGATTGGAAAATTCAGAAGGCGCGCTCAGATAAGATTCGTGCTTCGAATTCAAAATCTCCAGAAAAAGGAGAAATTAAAACGCCAGTTAAAGTGGAGACGAAGTCAGAACCCAAGCCAGTTGCGAAAAGCGGGGTTCAAAAACTCAATGGCAAAGAACGTCAAGAGCTTGAGTTATTACCCGCACAAATTGAAGCGCTTGAAGCAGAGCAGGCTGAAATTGGTGTCACGATGAGTCAGCCCCAGTTGTATCAGAATGAACCCGAGCTGTTAGCAAGCCTGCAAGTGCGCTTGAGTGAGATCAATACCGAGTTAGATCAAAAAATGCAGCGCTGGGAATTGCTACTCGCCAAGTCAGAATCTTAGGCTGGTCCATTTAAGCGTAACACTTCTGCGCGCAAACGGCTGATTTGATCTATGAGATCTAGGGCAAGCGCAAGACCCGAAGTATTGATTTCAAAATCTCGAGTCAGGCGTGCTGCTGTTTTAGCTCGCTTTAAAGAGTCACCACTAAAGCGCCAATCTTCAGGACTGCTTCCTGCTGGACTCAGAACGCCCTCTGAGACCCAATCCATGATGAGTTGCTCAGGAGTACTGGCCGCATGAGAAAGCTCAACGATCGTCATATGGACTTCATCTTCAACGATAGCGCTTTCAATCCAAGTGATATTGGTTTGGCTCATGTGCTTATCCCTTCAAATGAGATCTAGGCTTGAAATCAAAAGCCTTTTCTAACTCTTGATACGCAGCTTTTTGTGCAGCGCTTTGTGCTTCAGGTAAAACAATATTGGGTACGACATAAAAATCACCGGGCTCTTTACTCGGTATGCCTTTGCCTTTGAGGCGCATTTTGCGGCCTGATTTGGTGTTGGGAGGTATCGTTAATTCGAGGGTGCTACCTGCCGGAGTCGGAATGTTCACGCTCGTACCCAGCGCAGCCTCCCAGGGAGCCATTGGTAAATCCAGATAAACATCTTTTCCATCTACTTTGTACAGTGGGCTAGGGTGAAAATCAATTTCAAGATAGAGATCGCCTGCGCCACCATCACCCATGCCGGGGCCGCCTTGGCCGCTGAGACGAAGGTTCTGCCCAGCCTTAATCCCCTTCGGAATATTGACATCTAATTTACGCTCTTGCGTCATCACATGTCCTTCAGGATCTTGTGTTGGCATGTGTAAAGAGATCGTGCGCTTAGCGCCGTTATAGGCATCAGCTAAATCAATCAGGATCTTGGCGTGATGATCTTGACCTTTAAAGTGCATGCCTTGACGGGCATTAGAGCTTCGTCCGCCTTGACGATGTCTGCCTCGACCAAATAAAGACTCAAAGAATTCGCTTTGATCGCCATCGTAGCTACCACCATATCCACCAAAGCCGGCATTAGGATCATCAGCAAATTCAAAACCGGCATTCCAGTTAGGAGGGGGGCTAAAGTCTTGACCTTGCTTCCAATTGCTGCCCATTTGATCGTAGGCTGCGCGTTTCTCTGTATCTTTGAGAACGGAGTATGCCTCACCGATTTCTTTGAAGCGATCTTCCGCATCCTTTTCTTTATTCACATCTGGATGATATTTGCGAGCAAGCTTGCGATAAGCAGTTTTAATTTCTGCTTCAGTTGCACCGCGTGCAACACCGAGTGTTTCGTAGTAGTCCCGAAATTTCATGAGTCTAGCGTGATCCCAATTGAATATTTACCTCAATAAGGTAGATTCTACAGCCCTTCGTATTTCAATTAGGCTAAGGTATCGGTCCAAATATTGTGAGCCCAACCCCAAGCATAACTTCCCTCTTTGGTGGAAGACTCGGTAGAGAGGCCGCCAGCTCCAGAAACGGATTTAAAGGTTTTTGCTTGGGCATCATATTGGTGAACGCTAGCGATATGAACTGCAGCTTGCTCATTTACAAAGCTATAGCAAGTGTTATTGACGACCGGTGCTGGATTGACCGGCCAGTCATTGAGTTGCGCAATGATAGCTGCTGCTGCGACCTTGGCATGCTGATTGGCCATATGGCCTGACTTAGGCATGAGAGGTGCTGTCTGAATCGCATCTCCGAGCACATGAATATCTTTTATGGCTGTGGCTTCAAAATTGAGGAAGTCAACATTGACCCAGCGTCCATTCGCATTCGCGAGCCCAGTCTTGATGGCAATCTCGCCAGCACTCATTGCTGGTAAAACATTTAGTACATCGGCTCTTACATCATCTTGCACTTCGAAGCGTAGTGTTTTGGTTTTAGCATCTACACTAGCAACATTGTGCGATGGGAGATATTCAATCAAGCCTGAATATTGCTCAGCCCAAGCTTTTTTAAAGAGTGCGCCTTTTGAGGTGAGATCTTGATTGGCATCCAGAATCAATACTTTGGATTTGGGTTTATGTTGCTTTAGATAATTGGCTACTAAGCTGGCGCGTTCATATGGCCCAGGAGGGCAGCGATAGGGCGCCTCAGGAATACTAATCGCAAATACACCACCATCCCGCATTGCAGCCAATTGCTTATAGAGCATCAGCGTTTCAGGACCAGCCTTCCAGGCTTGTAATGTGACCCCTGCTTGATTGGCTTTGGTAAGCCCTTCAATGGAATTCATCATCAGACTGATGCCGGGTGATAGAACAACTTTGTCATAGCTAAGAGTAGTGCCTGAGGCCAGAGTCACAATCTTCTTATCAGGATCGATGGCACTTACGCTATCGCGAATCAGTTTAATGCCATGATGCTTAGTCAGACTTTCATAGGGTGATGTGATATCTGCCATGGTGCGCATACCTGCCACAACGAAATTGGACATGGGGCAAGACAAGAAACTGGCATTGGGCTCAATCAATGTGACGTTGGCCGTATTGTTAGAAAACAGGCGCAGATATTTTGCAGCCGTAGCACCACCAAAGCCGCCACCAATCACCAAGATACGGGCTTTATCTAGGTTTGCTTGCGCATAGCTAGAGAAACCACTCAGCAAGCTTAAGCCAGCAGCGCTATGAGCCAGAAAGTGACGGCGATTCATTACGGCTTTTTCCCTAACTGATTTGCAATGCTTTCAAGCTGAGCATCGGTATAGTCTTTTGCTAACTGGGGCATTAGTGTGCCAGGCCGAGTTCCTGATTTATAGGCTAAGAGTTGGGCCAGCAATTCTTCACTACTAAGTTGACTTATTAGAGGAATGCTTTGGTTGGGCAGGCCCTTGCCATTCGTACCATGACAATTAGCACAAGTAGCAGCCAAACTTTGTTGATATAGTTGATCGACTGGAGATACTTGTGCCCAGCAAGAGCCGCTGAGGCTAAGGATTAGCAAAAAGCGAGGTGCTAGGGGTTTCACTTGAAGTCTTTCTGATACATGGGTTCATTTTATCCCTCCCATGCAAAACCGATAAACTATGGTGATGCATGGCACTTTCACTCTTCGCACCGCGTTTCTCATCCTTTTGTTGGCCATCACCAGCTATTTTTATGGATTAGATAGTCGCTTTGCCCCCAAGAATGGGGATGAGTATCCCTATATGCATATCGTGCGCCTGACTGCGGACTCTGGCCATTGGCTACCTTTGCAGTCTGAGATGGATGGATTGAAGAACACCAAGCCCCCATTATTATTTTGGCAGGGGATAGCCAGCTCCTCTTGGGCAAGTCAGTGGACCTTGTGGAATCTTCGCTGGCCCAATCTTCTGTATACCGGCTTGACTGCTTTTTGCTTGTTTTTGGCGGTACGACGTTTCAGCACTAAAACAAAGACGGGAGCATTGGCTGCTCTAGTCTGGCTATCTTTTTTCTCGACCTATCGTTATGGCCGGCCCTTCCTAACAGATCCCGCTGAAGTCTTTTTCTTGAGTCTTCCCTTTATGGGATTGTTGTACTGGGGTAAAGCAGCCTTTGATTCCAGATTACTATTTCCATTATTTACAGCCCTGTGTTTTGGTTTGGCATTACTTGCTAAATCCTTTGCCTATATCGTGCCAGCCATATTTGCCTTAACACTCTATTACTGGCGTTGGCGTGAGTGGAGTTTGTCCAAACTGATGACACGCGATCTTTTGAAGTTAGTCTTGATTCTGATTGCGGCGCTGGGCGTATTTTCTATTTGGTTCTTGCTAGATCCGGCACCAGAGGCGATCTGGAGGGAATTTGTCTTAGGTGAGAACGCGGGTAAGTTTCAGGCAAGAAGTTCTAACTACGTATTCGATCTCTTACGAGGTGGCGATAGTATCTGGATGCTAGTTCTCACAACCCTAGCAAATGTTGGGCTATTGATTGCAGTGTTGATCAATACGCTCTGGCAATGTTGGCGTGAGCGGCGCTTTCTATCGATTGAAGAAAGTCTCTTGCTACTCTTGATTGCAGCCTTTTTTATTGTCTTTAGTTTGCCAAGTCAGCGTTCTGGACGGTATCTGTTGCCTGTTATGCCAGCCTTTGCTGTATTGATCGCAATGCATTGGCAGCGCTTATCTCTTTGGGGCTTTCGGTTTGCCTTGGTTCTCCAGCTCATCATTCTGACCGCCTTGATCTGGGTAGGATTCAATCTCCAAGCCGAAAACCCGATCTGGCATTACTCAGCTTGGCATTGGATCTTGATGGCCATGAGTGTGACATGTGCATTGCTAGGTCTGATCAAAATACAATGGAGTAAGTCACTCACATTGGCTGTCTGCTTCCTCTCTTACTGCGCTTTAAATAGCAGCCTTGCCCCATTAGAGGGGGCGCTGGGACGTTATGACGCTCAGACTATTGAAGCTGTTCAAGGAAAAGCAGTATGGATTCCTTGTGACTATCGTGCTAAAGACGAAGAGTATCGCTTGCTATTGCCGAGCACACAGTTAAATGGCTATCCATCTCAGCAGGCAAGTGATATCACCGGCTTACTTGGTCAATATCCTTTGGTAGCAGTCCAGACGCCATTAGGCTCATCCATCGACGAGAAGTTAGTAGCTTGCCCTTCTTGCAATATCATTGGCCACCGTATGGAAATGCGAGCAAGACAAACACCTCAAGAGATTGAGGCGATACTTAGGGGTCATATTGGAGAGTATCTTTTTGTGAATGAATATTTAATCGCGGGTCCTGCCATAGCGCCAAGCCCAGAACTCAATAATCAGTTGAGTAGCGAACTGCGTAAGGATGCCTGTAGATGATTCGAGTTGTAGCACTATGCTTTTTATTATTAGCAACAGTCTTAGGCTTTTTGCATCTTGATAGTCATCCAGCATGGGCTCCGTTTCAGGCTCCAGAAATGGTGAGTGCTGAGTCTGAGTCAATCCATAATGCCAAAGCGGCATTGATTCAACCAAAGTCAGACTGGTTACCAGACACTGGCGCAGCCTCAGTTCATGCGGCCTCTTTGATTGCCTTGAAAGATGATTCATTGCGAGCCTTTTGGTTTGCAGGCAGCCGAGAGGGCGCTGCAGATGTAGTAATCAATAGCGCTGTATTCAACCCCCACAACAATACCTGGAGTGAGCCGACCGTAGTCATTGATCGAGTAGCCACTGAAAAATCCCTTGCTCGCTATATCGCCAAATTGGGTAACCCCGTTCCAGCTAGGGCGACTGATGGACGTCTGCAACTCTTTTTTGTGACGGTATCCATCGGAGGATGGGCGGGTAGTTCTATTTCTACAATGAGTTCAAGTGATGAAGGTCTCACTTGGAGCAAGCCACAGCGCCTTATTACGTCGCCGTTTACTAATTTAAGCACCTTGGTAAAAACACCTGCAATTTCTTTTGCAGATAGTCGACTAGGCTTACCCGCATACCATGAGTGGATTGGCAAGTTTGGTGAGCTGCTTCGCATTGATGGTGACCAAGTGATTGATAAGCGCAGAATGAGTTCAGGTCGAAGCGCGATTCAACCCCTGGTATTGGTCGATGCTCCAGAAAAAGCCCAAGCCTACTTCCGTCAGACCCGGGGCAGTTCAAAGCCACATCAAATTCCCGTTAGTGAAACGCAAAATGCCGGCCAGTCTTGGCAGGCTCAAGCCGATCTTCCTATTTCCAATCCCAACGCCGCCATTACTGGCGTTCTGCTACCTAATGGCTTACGTGTTCTTGTAGCAAATGATCTAGAAGCAGGGCGCAGTCGTTTGGTGATGCTCGCTAAAGATAATTCAGCTACGCAATGGCAAACCATTGAGGTGCTCGAAGATGATGAAGCCTTGGCAGCAGAGCAACGTCGTGAATTTTCCTATCCGTACATGATTGCAGATGGCGCTCAAGTGGATTTGGTTTACACCTGGGATCGGAAAAAGATTCGGCATATTCGGTTTGACGCCAATTGGATTAAGCAGGCTTATAGCAATGCTCAGGCGAAGTCAGTAAGTAGTGAGGAGAGTAAGCAATGAAAAATATCATGCAAACTATCGGCTTGTTAGAGATGGCCCTCACTTGTGCAACTCTCTTGGTTTGGCTACTCCAAAGAAACTTCGAGGCACAAATGCCAGTTGCAGCTCGAATCATCTTGGCTTTACTGTTGACCAATCTCTTTTATTGGCCGCTCGGTTTGTTTATGCAGTTACCGCTAGCGGCTTATATCCGAGGTGTCACAGGTGATCTGAGTGTGGTCTCGCTGCTTCTGCTCTGGTCGAGCGTTCTTCTCGATCGCATTGATCCCCGAAATACTGAGGCACACTTTGTGCCCATGGGATTTAAGGTGGCGATTGTCGTCATCGCATTCAGTTTTTATCCCTTTGCCCTTGGCCTGGGAATGCTTGATCCTTACGGATGGGGCTATGCGAGCATTGGGTTCTTGATTGCTGTATCGATATTTGCGGCCATTCTGGCAATAGCGAACTGGAGCAAGGGTACTTTCATTATTGCCTTGGCTATTTTGGCCTGGTCAATGCATTGGCACGAGTCTGCGAATTTATGGGATTACCTGCTGGATCCCTTTCTAATGCTCTGGGCTCTGTTAGCCTGCATTAGCTCAGTGAGACGTAAAAGACGGGAGCGCTTACAGTCCGGTTTCTTATTTAGAGCGGGTTAATTCATCACCACAAGAAAAAAGCCAGCGCGATGCTGGCTTTTTAACTAATGGAGTTTAGTCAGACTTAATCTGCATAAGCTCCTGCTTTACGAATCACGGGACCCCATTTATTAATTTCAGAGTCGAGCTGGTTCTTAAGAGATTCAGAAGTCACTTTACTCATAGGCACCACTTCGATATTGGATTCTCCTAAGCGTGCTTTAACCTCAGGATTATTCAACGCCACCCTCAATGCCTTATTGATTTTGGCTAGCACTTCTGGGGGGGTACCTTTTGGTGCGTAAAGACCATGCCAGGCTTTGACTTCAAAACCTTTAAGACCTTGCTCATCGAGAGTGGGAATATTAGATAGACCTGGAAGACGTTTGAGCGTTGTAACACCATAGGCTTTGACGAGATTATCTTTGATGTAAGGAACGGTTTGGGTTGTCTGGTCGCACAATAAATCAACTTGGCCACCAAGCAGATCAGTTAAGGCTGGGCCTGTTCCCTTATATGGAACGGTTGTAAGTTCTACGCCTTCACGAGACATCAGTAAAAGACCGCATAACTGAGACACTGAACCAGGTCCTGCGTTCGCAATGGTCACCTTTTCTTTATTGACCTTGATATATGCCTCAAGCTCTTTAAAGTTGTTGGCTGGAAAGTTTTTGCGACCAAGAAGTACCATCGGTACGTCAACAACTTGACCAATGTATTCAAAATCTTTCATGGGGTCAAAGGGGAGCTTTTTATACAAAGCTGGCGCAGTCGCCATCCCCATATGGTGCAGATACAGAATATAGCCATCAGGAGCTGCACGGGCTACACGGGTTGTGGCAATTGTGCCGCCAGCACCTACAGTATTTTCGACAATGACTGTCTGGCCAAGATCTTTACCCATCGGTACTGCGATTAAACGGGCAACAGCATCAGTAGGACCACCTGCTGAAAATGGCACCACCAAAGTAATGGGTTTGTTGGGATAGGCATCTGCAGCCATTGCAGGTGCTATCGATAAATAGCTGCTGGCAGCAATTGCAATTAGCCCTGTCAATAGTGATGTGTGTAGTTTCTGATGTGGCTTCATGCGAGTCTCCGTTCCTAAACTATTGTATTGATTGATATTAGGATATCAGAATAGAGGCCCAAAAGCTCAATAAGCCTGCAAAAGCAGCGCCAGCAATCACCGTTATAACGCCACGCTGGTATTTAAAGAGGGCAATTACAGACAGCAGGCAAATGAGGATTGAAACCCAGGAGATGGATCCACTTAAGCCTGAAGGGAAAAAGACGTGATACGCAAAAAATATTCCCAGATTAACAATCACACCAACAACTGCAGCGGTGATGGCAGTTAAAGGAGCGGTAAATCCTAACTTGCCATGAGTCGATTCAATGAGGGGGCCACCTACCATGATGAAAAAGAAAGAGGGTAAAAAAGTAAACCAAGTAGCAACCACTGCACCTAGGGCGCCAAACCAAAAAGGATTGAGCTTATTCGAAAGATGTGCGAGATGTCCCGCAAGATAACCCACAAATGCGACCACCATGATTAATGGACCTGGAGTTGTTTCTCCTAAAGCGAGACCATCAATCATTTGCCCGGCGCTAAGCCACTGATAATGTTCAACTGCTCCTTGATAGACGTAAGGCAGGACAGCATAAGCCCCGCCAAAGGTTAAGAAGGCAGCCTTGGTAAAGAACCAAGCCAGTTGTGGGTAGAGACTTTCCCATCCACCCATAACGCAAAGTAGCCCAATAGGCAGCAGCCAAAAGCAAAGCGCAATCAGGCTGTGACGAATGACTTTGCTAGAAGAAAATTTTGCATGCTCAGGAGTAGGGGTGTTGTCATCAATGATGGCTGGCCCAAAGTTTTCTGAGTTACTACTGTGTGATTGCCGAGCTTGAAAATATTCCGGGTAACGTTTACTACCCCACCAACCAATCAATGCGGCAATGACCACGATGATCGGAAAGGAAATATTCAGAAGAAATATCGCCAGAAAAGATCCGAGCGCAACTGCTTGTAGGGCACGATTATGAATTGTGCGCTTGCCAATGCGAAATGCAGCAAAGATAACAATTGCAGTAACGGCGGGTTTAATACCAAAGAAAATAGCCGCTATCCACGGTATCTGTCCAAAAGTCAGATAGATCCAAGATAGGGCAATCAAAATAAAGAGTGAGGGCAGAATAAATAAGCTGCCTGCTAATAAACCACCCCAGCCTCGGTGCATCAGCCAACCAATATAGGTGACTAGTTGCTGTGCTTCTGGACCTGGTAGAAGCATGCAGTAGTTCAAGGCATGTAAAAAGCGCCGCTCAGAAATCCAGCGACGCTTTTCAACCAACTCTTGATGCAGAACCGCAATCTGTCCTGCGGGACCACCAAAGCTAATAAAGCCTAACTTAGCCCAGAACTTGAGCGCTTCGCGAAATGGGACACTCAAGCGTCTTCCATTCCGCCAACCACTTGGCTAAAGCCGTTATCAACGTAAATGATTTCAGCGGTAATACCGTTTGCTAAATCAGATAAGAGAAAGGCAGCGCTGTTACCAACGTCATCAATCGTCACATTGCGACGCAAAGGTGCAGTTGCCTCAACGGCTTCCAAGATCTTGCCAAAGCCTTTGATACCAGAAGCGGCAAGCGTTTTAATTGGGCCTGCGGAGATGCCGTTCACACGAATGCCCTTAGGACCTAGTGAACCAGCGAGATAACGCACTGATGCCTCTAAGGATGCCTTGGCTAATCCCATGGTGTTGTAGTTGGGTACATTACGCATGGAGCCTAAATACGTCAGTGTTAATAAAGCAGATTTCTCACGCAGCATGGGCAGCGCTTCTTTAGCCATTGCTGGAAAGCTGTAGGCAGAAATATCGTGTGCGATTTTGAATCCTTCACGGCTTAAACCATCCAAGAAGTCGCCGGCAATTGCTTCGCGAGGGGCAAAGCCAATGGCATGGACGAAACCATCAAACTGGGGCCAGGTTTTAGCTAAATCTTTAAAGAGGGCAGTAATTTGTTCGTCACTGCCGACGTCACAATCAAAAATGAGCTCAGTGTTAAATTCTTTAGCAAAATCGACAATACGGTCTTTAAAGCGCTCACCTACATAGGTGAAGGCCAATTCAGCCCCTTCACGATGGCAGGCCTTGGCAATGCCATAGGCAATCGAGCGGTTAGAGAGAAGGCCGGTAATGAGGATTTTTTTGCCGGTCAGAAAGCCCATATAGTGTCCTTTGCTTCAAATGTGGTTTGCTATCTACAATTGTCACATATATGCCGATTTACTCATCCCTTCGCCCATTCCGCTTTTACTACCCCCTTTGGGTGCTGGCTTGCCTCCTCAGCCTAATCAGTATTTCAAGTTATGGATCACAGGGGATCGCGCAGTACGGCAAACCAAAATATGCGGATGGCTTTAGTCACTTCGATTACGTTAATCCCAATGCGCCTAAAGGCGGAACGCTAACCTTGCCTAACCCTGGGTCTAGAAGTAGTTTTGACAAGTTCAATCCCTTCACCCTCAGAGGTGTGACTGCTCCCGGAATTGAATTAATGTTTGAGTCTTTAGCTGAAGGAAGTGCAGATGAGGTAGCCAGCATCTATGGTTTGTTAGCAGAAGATATTTCAGTAGCGGCTGATCGTAAGTCAGTCAGTTTCCGAATTCGACCAGAGGCTCGTTTCTCAGACGGCAGCCCAGTGATGGCAGCAGACGTCAAATACAGTTTTGATACTTTGATGGGAGAGCAAGCCCATCCACGCTACAAGACGACATATGGCGATATCAAACAAGCAGTAGTTGTATCGCCTCGAGAAGTGCGCTTTGATTTTAAGAATCAAAATCCAGGGCTGCCACTCTTAGCTGGAACGATGCCTATCTTTTCTCGTAATTGGGGCAAGAGGCCGGATGGCACCATGATTGCCTTCGATCAATTGGCTTTCGAAGCGCCTATTGGCAGCGGCCCTTATCAAATTGAATCCTATAAAACTGGGAAGTCGATCATCTTTAAGCGCAATCCAGATTACTGGGCAGATCATTTAAATAAACCCATCAATGTGCGTGTCGGCTTTTATAACTTCGATCGCATTGTGTATAAGTTATATAGCGATGATGCAGTCCGCCTCGAAGCATTCAAGGCGGGCGAGTTTGATGCGTTAGTAGAGTACCGCGCCAAGATCTGGGCCAAAGGTTATGTCGGTTCTAAATTTAATGATGGCAGCCTATTGAAGAAAGCCTTCTTAAATCACAATGGCGCTGGGATGCAGGGTTTTGCAATGAATTTACGCCGTCCAATCTTTCAGGATGTGCGTGTGCGTCAGGCCTTGGGTTACGCGCTCGACTTTGAATGGCTTAATCGCCAACTCTTTTTTGATCAATACAGCCGTATTAATAGCTATTTCACGAACAGCGATTTGAGTGCAAACTTTGATGGGCCTCGCAAACCGACTGAAGCAGAGCTGAAGTTACTCAGGCCCCTCAAAGAGAAATATCCTCGCTGGGTGCCCGATGCAGTATTTGGTCCTATGCCGCCCGCACCTTCTACTGCAGCACCAGGCAGCTTACGCCAGAATCTGCGCAAGGCACGTGAGCTATTGGCAGATGCTGGCTGGACCTATCGCGATGGCGCACTCAGAAATATTCAAGGTGAACCCTTCCGTTTTGAAATGGTTGAAGATGGCGGCTTCTTTTTGAGAGTCATTTCTGCCTATACCCGCAACTTAGAGAAGCTGGGTATTCAGGTGGATGTGAGAACCAGTGATTTTGCGCTTCATCAAAAGCGGATGAATGAATACGATTTTGATATGACAACGATTCGTTTCCCGGATTCGCAAAGTCCAGGAAACGAATTGTGGGATCGCTTTGGAAGCCAAGCTGCCAAAGAAAAAGGTTCGGACAATGTTATTGGGATCCAGTCGCCAGTAGTAGATGCTTTAGTTGGAGAAATTACTAGGGCGCAGAACCGAGAGCAGCTCAGAGCGGCGAGTCGAGCGCTTGATCGAGTCTTGTGGAATAGTTATTTTGTCGTACCCCAATGGTATAACCCAACACATCGAATTGCTTTCAGAAAAGAAATGCACTATCCAGATCCTCCTTTGTATTACATGGCTGAAACTTGGATCTTGCAGAACTGGTGGAAAGCAGAGGCCCCTTAATGCAAGTCCAGATGCGTGCTTATATTGCTAAGCGTTTGCTATTAATGATTCCTACCTTATTGGGAGTCCTAACGCTGACCTTTGCGGTAGTGCAATTTGTTCCTGGTGGTCCTGTGGAGCAAATGGTGTTGGAGCTCAAAGGTAAAGGCAATGGATCTGTAGGTGGTTCAGAATCCTCGGGTGCTGGTGCGACCTATCGTGGCCGACAGGGGATTGATGAGCAGCGCTTAGCCGAGGTTAAAGCACTATATGGTTTTGATAAGCCACCACTCGAGCGATACTTCATGATGTTAGGGCGCTTTGCCAGGTTTGATTTGGGACAAAGCTACTACCAGCATCAAAGTGTGTGGCATTTAGTGGTATCTAAATTGCCGGTCTCGATCAGTATTGGTTTATGGACTTTCTTCATCACCTACCTGATCTCCATTCCTCTGGGGATTGCTAAAGCTGTTCGAGAAGGCTCTCGCTTTGACACGGTGACAAGTACCATCATCTTGGTAGGTTATGCCATTCCAGGTTTTGTCTTGGGGGTTTTATTGCTAGTACTTTTCGGCGGAGGGAGTTTCTTACAACTCTTTCCCCTGCGCGGCTTGACGTCAGACAACTGGTCGGACCTCAGCTTAATCGGCAAGATTTTGGATTACCTCTGGCATTTAGTCTTGCCGATTACAGCAATGGTGCTGGGTAGTTTTGCAGTAGTCACCATGCTCACCAAAAACTCTTTCTTAGAAGAGATTCGTAAACAGTACGTGTTGACGGCAAGAGCTAAAGGTCTGAGTGAGCATCAAGTCTTGTGGAAGCATGTCTTTCGGAATGCACTCTTACCCCTAGTAACGGGATTCCCGGCAGCCTTTATCGGTGCTTTCTTTACTGGATCGTTGCTAATTGAGACCTTGTTTTCTTTAGATGGGCTTGGTCTCCTGTCATATGAGTCTGTGATGAGACGTGACTACCCAGTGGTGTTTGGTACTTTGTATTTATTCACGCTGATTGGTTTGTTCACTAAGTTGATCTCCGATCTTTGCTATGTCTATATTGATCCACGGATTCAGTTTGGCGCAGGAGGGGGCTCGTGAGCCACTGGCTACGCTTCAAGCGCAATCGCACTGGCTACATCAGCCTGTGGATTTTTATGCTGCTATTCGGCATCAGTATGGGTGCTGATTTCATTGCCAATGACAAACCATTGATTGTTCGTTATGACGGACACTTTTATTTTCCAATTGTGCACAATCAACCTGAAACCGTTTTTGGCGGAGACTTTGCTACACCTACTGATTTTTTAGATCCTGATATTCGTCATAACATTACGAGCGATGGTAATTGGGCAATCTACCCACTGATTCCTTACAGCTATGAAACCCTCAATTACTTTTCTCGAGTTCCCAATCCCGCGCCACCATCCGCGGAGAATTGGTTCGGAACCGACGATCGTGGGCGCGATGTTCTGTCACGCTTGATCTATGGTTTTCGGCTATCGATTCTGTTTGGTCTTGCGCTCACGATTGTGGGAGTTGGAGTAGGCATCATCACGGGCTCACTAATGGGTTTCTTTGGCGGCAAATTTGACTTAATCTCTCAGCGTCTCATTGAGATCTGGGGCTCCATGCCAGAGCTATACCTATTGATTATTTTTGCCTCAATCTTTAATCCGAGCGTTTTACTGTTGATTGTGTTGCTAGCCGCTTTTGGTTGGATGGGTTTATCTGATTATGTGCGGGCCGAGTTTTATCGCAATCGTGCCCTCGAGTATGTGCGCGCTGCTAAAGCTTTAGGCCTGACCAATTTTCAAATCATGTTGCGCCATATTCTGCCGAATAGTTTGACACCAGTCATCACCTTTCTGCCCTTTCGAATGAGTGCTGCCATTTTGTCTCTTACGAGTTTGGACTTCTTGGGCTTGGGTGTACCACCAGGGACACCTAGTCTTGGCGAGTTGCTCTCGCAGGGTAAAGGTAATTTAGATGCCTGGTGGATTTCGCTTTCCACTTTTATAGTCTTAGTAGCAACACTTCTTCTCTTAACCTTCATGGGGGAGGCATTGCGTAATGCTTTTGACTCACGTCAGTCAGGATCGGTTGGTGGGGTACGATCATGAATGCCTTATTGCGCTACGAAGATCTGAGTATTTCTTTTGGAACAGGACGTCGTGAGAAGTTTGCCGTTAGCCATCTTGATCTGGAGATTGGGGTCGGTGAACGAGTGGCTTTAGTTGGTGAATCCGGTTCTGGTAAAACCTTAACGGCACTCGCCCCTTTAAGGCTTGAGCCCGAGGGCGCCAAGATGACAGGCAGAATTTGGTGGAGTGGCCAGGAAGATGCACAGCAACAGAGTGCGACCCAACCAGTCGATTTATTGTCATTGCCGATCGAGAGAATTCGTAGGATACGCGGACGTGAAATTGCTATGGTGTTTCAGGAGCCGATGACCGCTCTGAATCCTTTATTCACTGTTGGTAATCAAATTGTTGAAGCAGTCCAGATTTACGAGCCCCTCATTTCTAAAGCAGATTGCTTTGCAGCAGCTGTCGATCTTTTGCGTAAGACTGGTATTCCTGAACCAGAAAAACGTTTTCATTCTTATCCACATCAGCTATCGGGCGGACAAAGACAGCGTGCGATGATTGCCATGGCTTTGGCATGCAAGCCCCGTCTGTTGATTGCGGATGAGCCTACAACAGCATTGGACGTGAGTTTGCGTTTGCAGATTCTGGATTTACTTAAAGCGCTGCAGGAGGAATCTAAAGACCATGGCGGCATGGGTATTCTGTTGATTACGCATGATCTTAATCTTGTGAAGCACTTTGCGCATCGGGTCGCAGTCTTAAATCAAGGTAACTTAGTTGAGGTTGGAGCGACCAAGCGAGTTTTTGAGCACCCAGAAAATCCGTATACCCAAACTTTGGTGAATAGTGAGCCGGTGCGGGATCTCGCGCCGGTGATGCCGCTTGCCCCAGTCTTGCTGCAAGCCGACAATTTATCGGTATCGTATCCTAGCCTGGATTCAGAATCATGGTTTAAGAAGGCACCTCGGCATTCGGTATTAAAGAAAATTGGTTTTGGCTTGAAGCAAGGTCAGACCATTGGGGTGATCGGTGAGTCTGGCTCTGGTAAAACCACTTTAGGAATGGCAATACTGGGACTCTTGAGTGATTCTGCTGCAGAAGTGACTGGTTCAGTCGATGTACTCGGACATGATTGGCAAAAACTCACATCAGCCGAACGCAGAAAATTACGCGCAAGCTTGCAGGTCATTTTTCAGGACCCCTTTGGTTCTCTTTCGCCACGCATGACGGTAATGCAAATTATTGTTGAAGGATTAGATATCCATTTCCCAAAACTCAGTAGCGCTGAGCGAGAGCAAAGGGTGTTGGATATTTTGCGAGAGGTTGGTATCGACCGTTCTGCCTTGACCCGTTATCCCCACGAATTTTCTGGTGGACAACGACAGCGCATCGCAATTGCACGCGCACTCATTTTGCGACCCCAGATCCTCGTTCTGGATGAGCCCACTTCGGCTTTAGATGTTTCGATCCAGAAACAAGTATTGGCCTTGCTCACCGAGCTACAGAAAAAATACAATCTGGCTTACCTGATGATTAGCCATGATTTGGCTGTCATTCGAGCGATGTCTCATGAAATCATGGTGCTCAAAGGTGGCAAAATGGTCGAGTTTGGGGAGACCGAAACCCTCATTAAGCACCCTAAGCAGACCTATACGAAAGAGCTATTCGAGGCAGCTGAAATTACCTAGGCACTCTAGTTTAATGGGCTAAATTGGTGCATTTTCTTCATAAATTTCAAAAAAACTGTTTGTAAACATAGAGTTATTGATAAGTCCTGGTCTTGGTATCGCCAAGCTTCTTTGTTACACTCGGCGGATGTCCCTAAAAAAAGTAGCCCCTCAACTCCACCAAGGCATTTTGATGTCTTTGGGGATTGCTGTGCTTTTTGCCTGCACTGGACTTGCGCATGCTGAGGAAGCTGGTGAGGCTCCAAAAGAAAGCATGTTTCAGGCTGGTAAATCCTACTTCTCTCGGGCATCGGATCGTTTGGTCGATTCCGTCTCGGAAAAATCTGAGTCCTTAATTAATCAAGCAATGGCAGTGATTGGCGTTCGTTATCGCTGGAACACAGAGTTGCCTCAGTCCGGTTTGGATGGCAGTAGTTTTGTGGCCTATGTCTTTAAAGATAAGTTGGGATTTTTACTTCCGAACAAGTCAACCCAAATGAGTCGGGTTGGTAAGCCAATTAATCGCGATGATCTTCAGCCTGGCGATTTAGTATTCTTTAACACGATGCGTTTGACTTTCTCGCACGTCGGTATTTATGTTGGCGACAATAAATTTATTCATTCACCTTCTAAAGGTGCGAGTGTTCGTGTCGATGATTTAAGTAGTGTGTATTGGGATCGTCGCTTTGATGGCGCTCGTCGTCTGGATGGTTCTGATTCTTTAGATGACTCTGAGCGTCGTGAACTGCTCAATCAAGTGAACAATATCAAACGCAAACCTCAAAGTCTGTAGTTAAAACCCAAGTAATTACAGCTTAAGTTTTTCTTTGATGAGCGCCATTTGCTCTTGCGTGGCGATCTCACCAGCCAAGATGGCTGCATTTCTGGACTTGAAATCACCCCCGCTCATTTGCTTGAGTTGGGGCTGTATCGCAATGTCAGCACTTTTTAATTCGTATTGATTGATGCTGTTCTGCATGATCGAGATCGTTTGTTGTAAGACTCCGAAGGTACCGCTAGCATCCTGATGCAATGGCTCGGAAGAGATATTGACTGCGATCACAACAGTGGCGCCCATCTGTCTGGCATAGCTCACCGGTACGGGAGCTACTAAACCACCATCCACATATTCTTTGCCATTAATTGTTGCTGGTTGGAAAACTCCGGGCACACTGCATGATGCACGGACTGCTAAGCCGGTATTACCCGAACGAAAGAGCACACCTTTGCCAGTTTGTAATTCAGTGGCAACAATGCCGAGCGGCAGATTCATCTGCTCAATCATTTTGTTACGCACTTCACGATTGACCATTGCTTGCAAAGCTTCACCTTTAATCAAGCCTCCAAAACGCCCAGCAAAGGGCAACCCCCAATCTGCGATAGTGGCCTCATCTAAATTCAGAGCTAAGCGATTGAGATCATTGCCTGTTGCGCCCGAAGCGAGTAGGGCAGCAATCACGCTTCCAGCACTACTACCCACTACCAAATCGGGGCGGATGCCTTGGGCTTCTAGAGCCTTAATAACGCCGATATGGGCAAACCCTCTTGCTGCACCCGCACCTAGGACTAGGCCCAATACAGGCTTACGAGGCGTGAATAGGCTGCAGGCTTCAAGGCTCAAACCGCCAGCCAGCGCCAGCCCCCAGCCTAAAAACTGGCGGCGGGGGGTTGATGGGGGTAATTTGGGGGAAGCTTCTTGCATATAGCTATTGTATTGAGCCTACCTTATAATGGCCTGACTGCTAAAAAAGATACCTAAAATACTCTTTAGCAGCCCCGGCGTCTCTTCTAACGAGAAATCCAGAGATTGATTGCCTGTTATACCGAGAGAACATCTCAAGCCCATTACTGAATTACTTTTTTAAGCCTACTCAGGTTTTGCCTGGTAGCCCGACTTTATGGATGATCACAATAAACGCGTAATTGAAACTGCTCTCTTGTGCGCGCAAGAGCCACTCAGTGTTGCTGATCTCACGCGCCTATTTGTAGAAGATGTTTCCACTACTGAAATTAAAGAAGTCTTGGAAATCATTCAAGCCGAATGGCAAGATAAGGGTATGGAATTAGTGCATATTGCAACCGGCTGGCGTTTTCAGAGTCGCTTGTCAATGCGCGAGTATTTAGATCGCCTGACTCCAGAGAAGCCTCCTAAGTATTCTCGGGCTGTTATGGAAACTTTAGCCATCATCGCCTATCGTCAACCGGTGACACGTGGCGAGATTGAAGAGATTCGTGGCGTTGCTGTGAGCAGTAACGTCATGAAGCAATTAGAAGACCGTGGTTGGGTTGAAGTGATTGGCCATAAAGAAACTATTGGCCGTCCTGGCTTGTATGCCACAACCAAACAGTTCTTAGATGATCTGAGCTTAAGCAATTTACAAAGTCTGCCGATGTTGGAAGATGTAGCGCCAGCAGCCGAGGCAGTAGGTCAAGCGGTGATTGACTTCAATGTCGATAGTGCCACTGAAACTATTACTGAAATTGTTACAGAAGAAACCACGATTGAAATGGTGGAAGAGATCACCATCGAAATAACCGAAGAAAGCGATCCGTCAGACAATCCTGGCGAGCAAAAATAATTATTAATGACTAGCTCCAACGAAAACGATTCACCACCAGTAGTGCACCCACCTCAGACTGATGCAGCCCCATCCCCAGCGGAAGGTGCATCTACCGAAGTACATGAGGGTGGCGAGCGTCGTCCTCGTAGACCTGGTAAACATCCCTTTAATAAGAAGCGTCCCTTCAATAAAGATAAGCCACGTCGAGAAGGTGGTGACTCAAGAGGTCCTCGTGAAGGCGGCGGTCAGCTTGCTAAATTAGCCCCTAATCCCGCTGAGAGCGAAGCCTTGTTTGCTTCTGTAGTTTCAGGTGAGTTTGATGCTGCTCTAGATGCTCCAGAAGTAGTCGAAGCAAAAAATCCTGATGGCTTTAATGAGAGCGAGATTTCGCATCAGACGGGTGCTGAGCGTCGTGCACAACGTGTTCGCCATGATGAAGATGCTGATGCTCCCACCGATGAAGAAATGAGTAGTTTGCAGTTTGCAAACGTCGATGAATTACCCCTAAGTTTGCGTGACGAGGTCTGGTCTGATTTAGATGGTCTAGATGACGAAGCTGACGATGAAGATACTGTTAAGCTACACAAAGTTTTGGCTGACGTGGGTATGGGTTCACGCCGCGACATGGAGGACTTGATTATTCAGGGTCGTGTTTCGGTAAATGGCTTGCCTGCACATATCGGTCAACGCATTGGACCTACTGATCAAGTTCGCATTAATGGTAAACAAGTCCATCGCAAGATTCAGACCAAACCACCGCGCGTGATTTTGTATCACAAGCCTTCTGGCGAAATCGTAAGTCAATCCGATCCCGAAGGACGTCCAACCGTATTTGATCGTTTACCAAAGCCACGCCAAGGCCGCTGGATTGCAGTTGGTCGCCTAGACTTTAATACTGAAGGCTTACTACTCTTCACGACTTCCGGTGAGCTAGCCAATCGTTTAATGCATCCACGCTACGGTATCGAGCGTGAGTACGCTGTGCGCATTTTGGGTGAGCTCGGTCAAGAGTCGATGACGCAACTAAAAACTGGTATTCAACTAGATGATGGTCAAGCCCGCTTCTTGCGCTTAACCATGGGTGGTGGTGACGGCGCCAATCGTTGGTATCACGTTGCTTTAACCGAAGGCCGTAATCGTGAAGTGCGTCGCATGTTTGAAGCGGTTGGTCACACTGTGTCTCGTTTGCTGCGAACCCGTTATGGCATGTTCTTGTTGCCCCCACGATTAAGACGCGGCAAATGGGAAGAGGTTCCTGCTGAAGGTGTTGCTTCACTCATGCGTTCCGCTGGGTTGAAAGTTCCTCAAGCTCAAGATAAAAGTCGCAACCCCAACGGTAATGGCAATGGCCATCACCGGAATACTCAAGCGGGTGGTGATCACCAGCCAGATCCGATGCAAACTTCAGTCTCATATTGGGGTTCGCGCGATGCACTGACATTAGCCAGTGGCCATCATGGCCTAACACATCAAGGTAAAAATGGACAACCCAGCGGCGGTGGCGAAGGTCGCGGCCCGTTCCGTGGCAGAACGCAGGGCGGTAGGCCAGGCCAAGGCGGTCAGGGCCAAAATCGCAATAAGGCTAAAAAAGTCCATCACGGGCAGTCTGCATTTGTGACTGGTACTCCTCAAAGTCCTGGAAATGGACCGAAACGTAGTGCCCCTAAGGGTCGTAAGCCCTTTAATAAAGGCCCCAGAAAGCCCCGTAATCCAAGCGAAAGCTTCTGATTTCTATCGATTTTCTGTTAATTCGGCTATAATCTTGGTCTGACAGCGGATTACCGCTGTTTTTAGTTGGATCTAAGCAGTGTGTATTTCCCGGCTGATGTTGCGATCAACGTAGGCCGGCCTGTTCTGAATTCGAGAATATGGGCTTTGAAGCCCATTTTTTTTTGCCGATTCGGTATGAAGGAGTGATGTGAGAGATCAGCAGATTATTTCTGCAGAGTTGCAAAACCTGGGTTACGCGCTAGTCGATATTGAGCGCGAAGCTGGAGGTTTGCTACGCGTCACGATTGAAAACCCGGATTACGAACGTTTGATTACGGTCGAGGATTGCGAAAAGGTAAGTCATCAGCTGAGCTATGCATTGCCGGTTGAAAACATTCCTTATGAGCGTCTGGAGATTTCTTCTCCAGGTCTTGATCGTCCCGTAAAGTCGGCTGAAGATTTTGTTCGCTTTGCTGGTCTGGAAGTGGATTTGAAGTTGCGTATTGCCGTAGGTAGTCGTAAGAATTTTCGTGGTGTGTTGCAAGGTTTGCTGAGTGGTGATATTCATTCGCCTGATGCCAAATTTGGTTTGATGTTTGAAGGCACCGACGGTGCTGAGTCGCAATTGGAGTTTTCATTAGCCGAGGTCGATAAGACTCGGTTGGTCCCTGTAATTGATTTCAAAGGAAGAAAGTCATGAGCCGAGAAGTTCTCATGTTGGCAGACGCCCTAGCGCGTGAAAAGAACGTTGATCAAGCTATTGTGTTCGAGGCGCTAGAAATGGCGCTGGCATCGGCCACTAAGAAACGCTATCCAAACGAGGATGTAGATATTCGTGTTTCCATCGACCGTGAGTCTGGTGAATACGAAACCTTCCGTCGTTGGTTAGTCGTCCCTAATGAGGCTGGTCTACAAGAGCCAGATAAAGAGATTCTGCAATTCGAAGCCCAAGAGCAATTGGCTGACATGGAAGTCGGCGATTACATCGAAGAGCAGATTGAATCTTTGGCATTTGGACGCATCGGAGCACAAGCAGCTAAGCAAGTAATCTTGCAGCGTATTCGTGATGCTGAGCGCGAGCAGATTTTGAACGATTACTTAGAGCGTGGCGAAAAAGTCATGACCGGTACCGTCAAGCGGGCAGATAAGAATGGCTTAATCATTGAATCTGGCCGTGTCGAGGCATTGCTGCGTCGTGATCAAATGATTCCTAAAGAGAACCTTCGCTCTGGCGACCGGGTTCGTGCTTATATCCTCAAAGTGGATCGTGAAGCGCGGGGTCCACAGATCGAGTTATCCCGTACTTGCCCTGATTTCTTGATCAAGTTGTTCGAGAATGAAGTTCCTGAGATGGAACAGGGTTTACTGGAGATTAAGGGCGCTGCTCGTGATCCTGGTATCCGTGCCAAGATTGCCGTTGTCACCTATGACAAGCGTATTGATCCTATCGGTACTTGCGTTGGTGTCCGTGGTACTCGCGTCACCGCCGTACGTAATGAAGTTGCTGGTGAAGCCGTAGATATCGTGTTGTGGTCAGAAGATCCAGCACAGTTTGTGATTGGCGCCTTGGCACCAGCTCAAGTCTCCTCTATCGTGGTTGATGAAGAGCGTCACGCTATGGATGTAGTGGTTGATGAAGAAAACTTGGCAATTGCGATTGGCCGTAGCGGACAGAACGTGCGCTTAGCCAGTGATTTGACGGGTTGGCAAATCAATATCATGACTCCAGAAGAGTCTGCTGAGAAAACAGAAAAAGAAGCTTCTTCAGTTCGTCAATTGTTTATGGACAAATTAGACGTTGACCAAGAAGTGGCTGATATTTTGATTGAAGAAGGCTTTAATACTTTGGAAGAGGTTGCGTATGTTCCTCTTTCCGAGATGTTGGAAATCGACTCATTCGATGAAGATACTGTGAACGAGTTACGTACTCGTGCCCGTGACTCTTTATTGACTATGGAGTTAGCTAAAGAAGAGCGTATTGGTGAGGTTTCCCAAGACTTACGTTCTTTAGATGGCATGACTACTGAGTTGATTGCGAAGCTTGCAGATAATCAAGTACATACCCGTGACGACCTTGCTGAATTAGCTGTTGATGAGCTGGTTGAGGCGACACAAATTGACGAAGAAACTGCGAAAGCGCTCATCATGAAAGCGCGTGAACATTGGTTTACTTCATAAGAGGAAGCAGTGAATGGCAACAACAGTAAAAGTACTCGCTAAGGAACTTAAACGGACCTCGACTGACCTTTTGGAGCAATTAAAGGCAGCGGGGATCGATAAGGGTTCTGAAGACGATAGCATTACCGAGAAGGACAAAAAAGTCCTGCTTGAGCATTTGCAAAAAGAGCACGGTAATGCCGATGCGGGGAGTCGTAAAAAGATTACTCTGATCAAGCGCGAGAACTCTGAGATTCGTCAGGCAGATTCTGCAGGGCGTACTCGTACCGTTCAAGTTGAAGTCCGTAAAAAGCGCGTACTTGTTAAGGGTGGTGAAGCTGCTGCTGCCCCCGAAGCAGAAGTAGCTAAGCCTGTTAAAGCAGCTGTAGCCGCCAAGCCAATTCTGTCAGAGGAAGAATTAGAAAAACGCGCCGCTGAAGCAACTCGCCAAGCCGAACTCTTAGCTCGTCAAGAGGCAGAGATGAATGCAGCTGAAGAGGCGCGTCAGAAGGAAGTCGCCTCAGTTGAATCTGCTACCAAAACCGATGATGAAGCTGCAGTTGAAAAGAAACGCGCAACGGAAAAAGCTGCAAAAGATGTGGCCGCTTCTAAAGAAAAAGAACTTGCTGAAATTCGGGTTCGTCGCGCTGCTGCTGAGGCAGAAGCCTTAGCGATTCGCGACATGATGAGTGCGCCTGCTCGTGTCTTGAAGGCGCCAAGCGAAACTGCTGCGGAAGAGGCTAAAAAAGGAACACTCCATAAGCCCGCTAAAGTTGAAGGTGCTGAGGATAAGAAGAAAGCCGTAAAGGTTGGCGGTAAGACCATTAAGTCCTCCGAGACTTCATCCACATGGCAAGAAGAGGGCGCTAAACGTCCTGGCGGTCTGAAGACTCGCGGTGATTCTTCGGGTGGTGTTGGTGGTTGGCGCTCAGGCGGTGGTCGTAAGAAACAACGTCAAATTGCTGAAGCTAATGTCGATACCAATTTCCAGGTTCCGACTGAGCCAGTGGTTCGTGATGTACATGTTCCTGAAACCATTACCGTTGCTGAACTAGCGCACGCAATGGCTGTCAAGAGTGCTGAAGTAATCAAGCTATTAATGGGTATGGGCCAGATGGTCACCATTAATCAAGTGCTCGATCAAGATACTGCAATGATCATTGTTGAGGAGATGGGTCATACAGCCCATGCTGCTAAGCTTGATGATCCTGATTTGGATATCGGTGCCGAACCCCACGATGCTGAGTTATTGCCACGCCCACCAGTTGTTACGGTGATGGGTCACGTTGACCACGGTAAAACTTCTTTGCTCGACAAAATTCGTTTAGCAAAAGTAGCCTCCGGTGAAGCGGGTGGTATTACTCAACATATTGGCGCCTACCATGTGGAAACCCCACGCGGCATGATTACATTCTTAGATACCCCAGGTCACGAAGCGTTTACGGCGATGCGAGCCCGTGGTGCAAAAGCGACTGATATTGTGATTCTGGTAGTGGCTGCTGATGACGGTGTCATGCCACAGACTAAAGAAGCGATTCACCATGCGCTTGCTGCAGGTGTACCCATTGTTGTTGCGATTAACAAGATTGATAAACCTGAAGCCAATCCAGAGCGCGTCAAAACCGAATTGGTCGCTGAGCAGGTTGTGCCAGAAGAGTATGGTGGCGATGTACCGTTTATTCCAGTCTCTGCAAAAACTGGTGTTGGTATCGACGAACTCCTCGAGAACGTTCTTCTCCAAGCAGAAGTTCTGGAACTCAAGGCACCTAAAGACGCTCCAGCACAAGGCCTCGTTATTGAAGCTCGCTTAGATAAAGGTAAGGGACCAGTCGCAACCATTTTGGTTCAGTCGGGCACCCTCAAACGTGGCGATATGCTCTTGGCAGGTTCAAGTTTTGGTCGCGTTCGTGCAATGTTGGATGAGAATGGCAAACCTTGTAATGAGGCAGGCCCATCAATTCCAGTAGAGATTCAAGGTTTATCCGAGGTTCCAGCAGCTGGTGAGTCAGTACAAGTTGTACCAGATGAGCGTAAGGCTCGTGAGATTGCGCTCTTCCGTCAAGGTAAGTTCCGTGACGTGAAGTTGGCTAAACAGCAAGCAGTCAAACTCGAAACCATGATGGAAAATATGGAAGAGGGCGCAGTTGAAGCGAAGCTCTTGCCACTGATCATCAAGGCTGATGTACAAGGTTCACAAGAAGCACTCTCACAGTCCTTACAGAAACTCTCTACCCCTGAAGTGAAGGTTCAAATCGTTCACGCTGGCGTAGGTGGTATCACTGAAACTGACGTGAACTTGGCTGTAGCTTCTAAGGCTGTCATTATTGGCTTTAACTCCCGCGCAGATGCTGCTGCTCGTAAGCTGGCAGAGAACAATGGCGTAGATATTCGTTATCACAACATCATTTATGACGCAGTAGACGAAGTCAAAGCAGCCTTGAGTGGTATGTTGACTCCAGATAAGAAAGAAGAAATCACAGGTCTTGTTGAGATTCGTCAAGTCTTCTTGGTATCTAAAGTCGGCGCGATCGCGGGTTGCTTGGTTGTTGACGGCGTTGTAAAACGCACTTCCAGTGTCCGCCTCTTACGTGACAACGTGGTTGTTTGGTCTGGTGAATTGGATTCGCTCAAGCGTTTCAAAGATGATGCTAAAGAAGTGCGTGCCGGTGTTGAGTGTGGCTTGTCATTAAAAGGCTATAACGACATTAAGGAAGGCGATCAGTTAGAGGTATTCGAAGTGACTGAAGTCGCTAGAAGCCTCTAAGCAAATCGCCAAGTTCTTATGCATAAAGCTAGCCCCCATCGTAACCAGCGCCTTGCCGATCAAATTCAGCGAGACCTGGCCGAGCTGATTCCAAGAGAGTTGCGCAATCCAAGCTTAGGTTTAATTACACTGCAAAGCATTGAGCTCTCTCCTGATTTAGCCCACGCTAAGGTTTTCTTTACCGTGTTGGGCGCTGAGCCTGATCATGCCTTACAGGCTTTGCAAGAAAAAGCAGGTTATTTACATTCTTTATTGTTTAAGCGTTTGCATATTCATACCGTACCAACCTTGCATTTCCATTACGATAATTCTGTTGAGCACGGTATTGAGATGTCCAAACTGATTGATCAAGCAGTGGATAGTGATCATCGGGATGAAACTAAGTAATCCTATGTCAGTACGGATCGATGGTGTCGTGTTGTTAGATAAGCCTGCTGGAATGAGTTCTCAGGGGGCTGTCACCGCTGTCAAGCGCGCCTTCAATGCAGAAAAAGCTGGTCATACCGGGACTTTAGACCCAATGGCTACGGGCTTACTCCCAATTTGCCTGGGTGAGGCTACCAAATATTCGCAAGACTTGCTCGATGCCGACAAGACTTATATTGCGCAGGTTCAGTTTGGAAGCAGAACTGATACTGGTGATGCTGAAGGTCAAGTAGTTGAAACCTTTGACCTTCCAATCTTTGCAGATCAGACAGCAATTCAGAAGGCGCTAGACCAAGTTCTTCACCAATTTACTGGTGCCATTAAACAAGTGCCACCAATGTATTCTGCGCTCAAGCGAGATGGCAAACCTTTATATGAATATGCCCGCGCTGGTGTAGAGCTCGAGCGTACGCCTAGAGAGATCATCATTCATCGTATTCGTTGGACAAATATACAGTGGCCGCAAGCCACTTTGGAAGTAAGTTGTAGCAAGGGTACTTACATTCGTGTCCTTGCAGAAGATATTGGTACAGCGTTGAACTGTGGCGCTTACTTGATTGGCCTACGCCGTACCGAAGTAGGACACCTCAATCTTGAGCAGTCCTTTACCTTAGAATCAATCCAAAAAAGCTTGCAAGAGAGCTCGACCTATATTCTTCCAGTCGACGCCTTATTGCAAACCTTGCCCCACTTAACAGTGGATGAGCAGCAGGCAAAACGTTTAGAGATGGGGCAAAGAGTGCCCTTGAATCTGCCTTCGATTGAAGCCCTAGTGCGTATTTATCGGGCTACTGCGGCCCCCCATAATTTCATTGGAACTGCGGATTGGCGATCTGGGGTATTACATCCCAAGCGCTTGATTTCTCAGGCCCATTAAACCATTTTGACTTATTTATTCATTAACCTGATTTCACTTTTACCTTAACTTTAGAAGCTTCACATGACTAAACGCGCACTCCGTAATATCGCCATCATCGCCCACGTTGACCATGGCAAAACGACCTTGGTTGACCAGCTCTTGCGTCAATCTGGCACTTTCCGTTCCAATGAAAAAATGACTGAACGCGTCATGGATTCAAACGATCTCGAAAAAGAGCGTGGTATTACCATTCTCTCGAAGAACTGTGCTGTGGAATACGACGGCACTCACATTAATATTGTAGATACCCCAGGACATGCTGACTTCGGTGGCGAAGTAGAGCGCGTGCTCTCGATGGTTGATGGTGTATTGCTCTTGGTTGATGCGGTGGAAGGTCCAATGCCTCAGACCCGTTTCGTCACCAAGAAGGCCTTGGCACTCGGGTTAAAACCGATCGTAGTGATTAATAAAGTGGATCGTCCAGGTGCCCGTTGTGATTATGTGATCAATGCCACTTTTGAGTTATTTGACAAATTAGGCGCTTCGGAAGAGCAGCTCGATTTTCCAATCATCTACGCATCCGGCCTTAATGGCTATGCAGGGATGACAGAAGATGTCCGCGAAGGCGATATGCGCCCACTCTTTGATGCGGTTCTGAAGTATGTGCCTGTTCGCGATGACAATCCTGATGGCCCATTGCAATTTCAGATTTCTTCGATTGACTACAACAGCTATGTTGGAAAAATCGGTATTGGTCGTGTTAACCGTGGCCGCGTGAAGTCTGGCATGGAAGTCATTTGCATGAATGGACCAGATGGCGTTCCCTTTAAAGGTCGCGTCAATCAAGTACTTAAGTTTAAGGGTCTAGAGCGTGAAGTAGTGGATGAGGCGATTGCGGGTGATATTGCTTTGATCAATGGTATTGAAGAACTGGCAATTGGTACTACGGTTTGTGCGCCTGACACTCCAGAGGCACTGCCAATGCTCAAGATTGATGAACCTACTTTAACCATGAACTTTATGGTCAACACGAGCCCCTTAGCTGGTCGTGAAGGCAAGTTTGTAACGAGCCGCCAGATTCGTGAGCGTTTAGATCGCGAGCTCAAATCTAATATGGCTTTGCGCGTTAAAGAGACTGATGATGACACCGTCTTCGAAGTATCTGGTCGTGGTGAATTGCATCTCACGATTTTGGTCGAGACTATGCGTCGTGAAGGCTATGAGTTGGCAGTTTCCCGTCCACGTGTGGTGTTCCACGAAGAGAATGGTGTCAAGATGGAGCCATTTGAGAATCTGACTGTGGACGTTGAAGACGCTACCCAAGGTGCCGTCATGGAAGATTTAGGTAAGCGTAAAGGTGAGTTGCTGGATATGGTCAGCGATGGTAAAGGTCGTACCCGCTTAGAGTACCGCATCCCTGCACGTGGCTTGATCGGTTTCCAGGGCGACTTCATGACCATGACCCGCGGTAATGGATTAATGAGTCATACCTTTGATGCTTATGCTCCTGCTAAAGACGGTATATTGGGTGAGCGCCATAACGGCGTATTGATCAGCCAAGACGACGGTGAAGCAGTGGCCTACGCAATTTGGAAATTACAAGATCGTGGCCGTATGTTCGTGAAGCATGGCGACCCCGTGTATGAGGGCATGGTCATCGGCATCCATAGTCGTGATAACGATTTGGTTGTAAACCCGATTAAAGGTAAGCAATTAACCAACGTTCGCTCATCAGGTACCGATGAGGCTGTGCGCTTGGTTACCCCTGTAGATTTGACTTTGGAATACGCAGTTGAATTCATCAGCGATGATGAATTGGTCGAAGTAACTCCAAAGAGTGTTCGTGTTCGTAAGCGTCACCTGAAAGAGCATGATCGTAAGAAAGCATCACGCGAGTAATCGCCAACAGAAAAGCCACCCTCGGGTGGCTTTTTTTCAACCTTTTCCCCTAATTAATAGGGGTTTTGCGATGTCTTAATTTTGTAGTAACATTGCTACATTAGAGAGAAAGCATGGGGTTGCGCTGATGATTACTACCTTATCAAGTCGTGAATTTAATCAAGATACCAGCAGGGCTAAAAAAGCAGCTAAAACTGGACCTGTTTTAATCACCGATCGCGGAAGACCCGCACATGTCTTGATGACATTTTCTGAGTATGAAAGAGTTACAGGAAAAAGCAAAAGCATTCTAGATCTTGTGGGTATGAAGAGTGCAGGCGATATTGAGTTCGAGCCTGAGAAAATACAAAGCTTTTCTAAGCCAACCGGAGATTCTTTGTAATGTATTTATTAGATACAAACGTTGTGTCAGAATTTAGAAAAGCAGGCACCGGCAGAATTAGCAAGCGAGTTGAGCAGTGGGCTGAAGGAGCTTCTGCAAATTCAATGTTTATTTCAGTTATCTCGATATTTGAATTAGAGATGGGGATCTTGCAAATTGAAAGACGCGACAAGAAGCAGGGTTCGGTCTTAAGAAAATGGCTAAACAAAAATGTTTTAGGAACATTTTCTGAAAGAGTTCTCCCCATTGATACGGCTGTTGCTCAGCGCTGCGCTAGCCTTCATGTACCCAATCCAAAGTCAGAGCGCGACGCTATGATTGCTGCAACTGCAATTGAACATCGCATGACGATTGTTACTAGAAATGTCTCGGATTTTAGTCAGTCAGGGGTAAAAATTTTCGATCCGTGGGCCTAATCTTTTTGCTACTTTCTATTCAGTCATATAGTAAATAAAGGCTCCGATCGGAAAGGCAAAGCCAATCCAAGCCACGAGACTCCAGCCGCCAGTGACATAAGCCAGGCTCGCAATACCCGAGCCAATCGCACCACCCGCAAAGAAGATCGCCATATAAAGCGCATTCAAACGGCTGCGTATATCTGCGCCTAGCGAGTAGATCGCACGCTGACCCAAGACGACATTACATTGCACGCCTAAGTCGAGCAAGATGCCGGCGAGTACGAGGGCTGGTAAAGAGCCCATACCTCCAAATTGGGATAATAAAAATGCACCCGCTACAGTCAATAGAGAGCCCGCAGTTGCGACCTTAGTGTGGCCGTGATCTGCTAGCCAACCACCAATCGGAGCTGCTAAGGCACCCGCTGCTCCTGCTAAGGCAAACAAGGCAATTCCGAGTTGGGTTAAGGAATACATTGGGCTCGCCAGTAGAACGGGGGAGATGGTCCAGAATAAAGTGAAGGAAGCAAATAGACAGGCTTGATAAATAGCGCGACGACGCAGGATGGGGGTATCGCGCAATAAAGGCCAGAGTGAAGCAATTAAAGAAAAATAGTGATGATGAGAATTCGGTTTACGAATCGGTAAGAGTAGCCACAAGATCACGGCCAGCAAAACCAGTAAGCAGGCAGAAATTCCAAATACAGGACGCCAGCCAAATGAGTGCGCAATCAAACTGGATATTGGGCGGGACAGCATAATACCGAGCAACAAACCACTCATGATGTTACCGACAGTACGACCCCGTGTTTCTTCTGGGGAGATGTGGGCAGCAATCGGAATGAGCATCTGTACAGCGACGGTACCAATGCCGACTAATAAGGAGCCCATTAAGAACCAGGTCGCATTCTGAGCAAGCATCGCAATAAAGAGTGCCAAAATCGCGCCACAAATTGTGAAGATCACCAGCTTGCGGTTCTCAACCAGATCGCCTAGCGGGACCAGCAAAATAAGGCCAGCACAATAACCGATCTGAGTTAATGTCACAATCAAGCTAGCAGCCGAATCACTTAAACCAATCTCAGGGGCAATCAAGCCAATCAGCGGTTGAGAGTAGTACAAATTAGCGACCATCAGACCGCATGCGCAGGCAAAGAGAAAGACCATCCAGCCTGGCATATGGGATTGATGTGAGTCTGGAGAGTGGTGGGGGTGAGCTTGGATCATGATCAAAGTTTAGGTTAAAAAAGCGTCATAAAAGGTTTTGAGCGTTAAGGCTGATACTGAAATAAAGAAGGCCTTACGAATAAAGCCATTGCCATACTTGAGCGCAATACGACTACCAATCTGCCCACCAATAAAGTTAGCTACGGCCATAAATAGACCGAGTCGCAGATCAAAAAATCCCAAATAGAAGAAGACGCAAAGTGCACCTAGGTTAGAGGCAACATTGAGGAACTTTGATGGTGCCGCAGTATTGATGAAATCAAAACCTAAGATGCGGGTATAGAGTAATTTATAAAAGGATCCAGCTCCAGGCCCTAAGAAGCCATCATAGAAGCCAATGATGCTGGCGCCTAATGAGGCAATTGCACTTTGTTTATGGTCTTGATGACGTGGCGCATGCACTAGACCAGCATTTGACTTGAGATTAAAGATCAAAAGTGCAGCTAAGAAAAAAGGTAGCGCGCTCCGCAGCCACTGATTAGGTATCTGCGTTACTAAATAAGCGCCAGCAACTGAAGCTAAAAAAGCTGCTGAACAAGAGAGGGCGACTAAACGCCAAGGGGTTTTATTGACACGCGTGTACTGAAAGGCGGACCCAGTAGTACCAATAACCGATGCGATCTTGTTACTCGATAATAAGGTGGCGGGAGTGAGCCCTGGAAACACAGCAAATAGGGCAGGCACTTGAATCATTCCACCGCCGCCCATAATCGAGTCAATGAGACCAGCCAGTAATGCAGCGAGCACTAAAAATAGAATATTAAATAGGGAAAGATCAAACATATTGCATCACGAAATTACAGCCTTAGCTTGAATGGGTATGCCAAGCTGCATTGTATAGCCCCCTTTATAATGGAGCCCTATGCGCCTGATACCGATCTTCCTCGCGGCTCTCTTTGCTATAGTTTTTAGCTACAGCATAAATACGCATGCTGATCAAACTAGTGCAGCTAATTCTAATCAAGCCTTCCCAGTGCAAAAGAGTCCTTACGCTCCACCAGTGCAGAATCAGTCCAGTACAACTGATGTGAATCTGGATGATATCGATAAGCAAAAGAAAGCACCCAATAGTAATATTCTTAATCTCAATGGTGGCAGCGGTACCAATACTAGACCTGGTGGGGCAGCGGGTACATTAAAGCATCGCTTCACTTTTGACTAATGACCGACATCAATATAAAACGTCTCGCAGTTGCCCCCATGATGGAGTGGACCGATCGCCATTGCCGATCGTTTCATCGCGCCCTCACAAAAGAGGCGGTACTCTATACCGAGATGGTCACCACCGGCGCTTTACTTCATGGTGATGTACCAAGACATTTGGATTATTCGCAAGACCAACACCCAGTGGTATTGCAATTGGGTGGATCAGAACCCAGTGATTTGGCTAAGTCAGCAGAACTTGCTCAACAGTGGGGCTACGATGAGATTGATCTTAATTGTGGTTGCCCTTCAGAGCGTGTGCAGCGTGGTGCATTTGGCGCTTGTCTGATGGCTGAGCCCGAGCTTGTGGCTGACTGTGTCAAGGCGATGAAGAGTGTGGTCAATATTCCGATTTCTGTTAAGCATCGCTTAGGCTTAGATCATATGGATGCATCTAGTTCCAAAGCAGATTATCAATTTGCTCTCAACTTTATTCTTGCCGTGGCTGATGCAGGTGCTAGTCAAGTGACGATTCATGCGCGTAATGCAGTGCTGAAAGGTTTATCTCCTAAAGAAAATCGTAGCAAGCCGCCTTTACATTACGAAGTAGCGAAACAGTTGCGCATCGATGCTCAAAAACAATTTCCGAAACTAAAAGTACTTCTCAATGGCGGTCTTGAGACCAATGATCAGATCGCTGGCCATTGGGAGGACTTTGATGGTTTCATGGTCGGTAGGGCGGCATATCATTTTCCGGCGATGCTATTGGGCTGGGATGATTTGATTAATACGCATGGAGAAGCAGCAGGCTATCTGTTTAGTGAAACGGAGTGGCACCGGATTCAGATTGCCTTGGTCAAGCAAGTACAAGCCTGGTTTGATGAATGCCAAGCTAAAGGTAAGCCTTTCTATATCGGCGCTTTTACAAGACATATCTTAGGTTTAGCCCACGGCAGGGCAGGTTCACGCTATTGGCGCCAAAGACTTTCAGACCACCATACCTTAGCTAAAGTCCAGAGCAAGGCAGCGATAGCGGATTTCTTCCTGGACGCCAGTTTGACCCTAGGGGATTGGGCGGCATTTGAGCTCGAAACCGCCTAATTTGGGGTATTTGGCAGGCTTTAAGCAAAAAGCTATAATCTCATTTCTACAACGGCGGACGTAGCTCAGTTGGTAGAGTCCCAGATTGTGATTCTGGTTGTCGCGGGTTCGAGCCCCGTCGTTCGCCCCATTTACTTTCCCCCGGTATTTCTGTTTCTTAAGCCCATATATTTTCTGAGCTAAGGGATCAATATTGAGCCTATACTGAACAGAGCAGACCTTGTTTGCGCGTATCAAAACATAGGGCTATATGACTTCCAATCTTAATAATGACGATGCTTCTAAGCGGTCTGAGCTGCGTTATCGGCGTTTATTTGAAACAGCACAAGACGGTATTCTGATTCTCGACTTTCATAGCGGCATCATTCAGGATGCCAACCCCTTCATAAGCAACTTATTGGGTTTTACGAGGGAAGAGTTGATTGGTAAAGAGCTTTGGGAAATTGGTGCAATGGTGGATAAAACTGCCGCCATTACCGCTTTTACCGTCCTCAAAGATAAAGGTTATATCCGTTACGAAGATTTACCTTTGAAACGCAATGATGGCAAGATTATCAACGTTGAATTCGTCAGTAATGCTTATGGTGTGAACGGCGATCGTGTGATTCAGTGCAATATTCGTGACATCTCCGAAAGAAAAGCCTTAGAAAAAGAGCTATTAGCTTATCAACATTCCGTTAGTATTTCAATGACAGAAATGATTGAAACGCTAGCCAATGTGATTGTTGCTAGAGACCCCTATACCGCTGGACATCAAAGGCGCGTGGCTGATTTATCGACAGCGATTGCCATGAAAATGAATCTACCCATTCATACAGTTGAGGGTATTCGGATGGCTGCCATGCTGCATGACATTGGAAAAATCTCTATTCCCTCAGAGGTTCTAACAAAACCTACCGCTATGACAAGCTATGAAATTGCTATGCTGAGAAATCATGCCCAAGCCGGCTACGATATTCTTAAGCATATTCATTTCCCTTGGAATATTGCTCAAGCCGTTCTTCAGCACCACGAGAGATTAGATGGCAGTGGTTATCCGAATGCTATTAAAGGCGATGTGATTTGTGAAGAGGCCAGAATCATTATGGTGGCAGATACCATTGAGGCGATGTCCTCAGATCGTCCTTATCGTATGGGTAAGGGCATAGATGCGGCATTAGAGGAGGTTGCGGTGGGATCTGGGCAGTTATATGATCCGCGGGTTGTCGCTGCTGCCCTTGAAGTCTTTAAAGAAGACGGCTATCAATTTCCACCATTACTCTAAAAGTGCTTAGTGACTGCTGCAGTTTCTTCCGGCATTCTTAGCGCAGTACATGGCTTTATCCGCCTCATTGACAAGTGCAGTTAATAATTCACTCTTATCTAGAGCGCTCTGTTGCTTTGGGGTAAATGTGGTGACACCAATACTTACCGTAATTTGTAGTGGAGCTTGCCAACTTGTAAGGTGCTGAGTGGTGGCAATATGCTTGCGGATACGTTCGGCAGCATTCATGGCTTCAATTTCATCGGCCCCAGGCAGAAGAATCAAAAACTCCTCGCCCCCAATTCTTCCGAGATGGTCAATTTGACGAAGGGTGGTCTGGATACATCTCACTAAGCTCACTAGCATTTCGTCACCCACTTGATGGCCATAGCTGTCATTGATATTTTTGAAGTGATCAATATCTAACTCTAAGAGTGAAAATTTTTCTTGCTTGCGGAGGCTACGCTCAATCTCTTGTGAGATTTGATAATGAATTTCTGCCCTGCTTAGACAGTTGGTCAGAACATCGAGGCGACCTAGCAGTTTGAGTGCGGTATTTTTAGAACGCTCATTTTGAAAAGATTTTTTTATCCCGTAGATACCAATGAGTAAGCAGAGGGAAATGATGGCTGTTATCACGGCGTCAAATAATGAGTAATTACCTGTCAGATAAATCTGTTGAATGCTGCCAAAACGCCTGAACACCATCAAGGTCAGACCGCTCGCCAGAAATAGCCAGGCCCAGCGGAATTTATCAGACGCTCTGAATGAGAGACTAAAGCCAATGATCGCGGCAATCGCTTGCAAAATCAAAGAGGCAGCGTAACAAATGATTGCCAACAGAAACATGACATAGTGCCTAGTAATGGATATCTATTGATCCTACTAGGTTTTATGGTTATTTTCTAATAATAAAAAATATTAATAGCGGGGGGGTAAACCCGCGTCATTTACTTGACTCATTGCGCTTATTGCAGTGCCGCTTTGGCTGAGAGCTCTTCCTTGAGCAGTTCTATATTTGGATTATTAGTGAATTGATCATCGGGATAGTAGCCAAAGTTATGAATTCCCTTGATTCTCATCGTGCGCATCCAGGAGCTAAGCTCTTCAGTTGGAATTGGTGTGTCCGTGCGCCAATTCTTGGCTTGTAATTCATAAAGCAGCTTTTGGTCAGCCAAGGGGAGGCTCTGGGTTTCACTAACTAAGCGATTGAGCCACTGACTAGGATTCTTGGCTTTTTCCATATACGGCATTGCCATGAGTGCTACCCAGTTATAGTTCTGTAAGCCATTAGGGAGGGATTGTGCAAACCATTCTTCTGATTGAGGATTAAGCGCTACCTCAGCATAGTAGTTACGCGCCAAGCTGATGGGCTTGCGATATTGCTGTGCCGCCTCTTTCATATCTATTGAAAATTGGGTCAGCATTTGGGTCTTTGCTTTATACCATTTCTCTTTGTATGCAGGATTTTGATTGATAGTCTCGATATTGGCAGGGAGTCCCCAGTTTTTAGCGTAGTACTGTAATGCAGGAGCACTAGCATCTTCTTTGTCCGAGAGAGTGGCATCATCATGAATCAAAATGCCTTCAAAGTTAGCATAGCGACCCAAATCGGTATAGATCCCTTTGATAAATTGCCGTGAACGCTCTGAGAAAGGGCTCAGTCTTAAGTAGCCAATGCCCTTGCTGCCATCAGAAGATTGCACTACATCCAGATCACGGAGTTTTTCAGGGCCTGGATTAAATGCGAGAAGCGGCATCCATGCAAACACCCTCACACCCGCTCGGGTCTTGAGTTGCCAGCTTGCCCTGCCAAACAGATCGGCTTTGACGGGCAAATAACTATTCTTGAAGTACAGACTCTTTGCAACACCCTTGCCATCATCATCTGAGAAGGCTTGAAGATAGACTGTAGTAACACCCGAGGTAATTACTCGATCAATTAAAGAGCCAAGATTTTTTTCTTGTTGTACTGGGTCTTTATCGTATACATAGTCTAGATCCACATGCATTACTCTCTGAAGAGCGGGAGGATGTTCTCTTAGGTTCGCTACAAAGTCATCAATACCGGGGTTATCAATCAAGTAGATACGGCGGATGCTGTCTACAGCTTGGAGTTCAATATTTTCTCCATCATCCAAAGTAATGGCAACATCCATGCCGAGATTCTTGGCCATTTTTTGCGCAGCACTGTTATATCTTCCGTAAGGCCAGACAATGATTCTGGGACTCTTGCCAGTTTCCCGTTTAATCCAAGCATTATTTCTGCTCAGGTCTGATTGGATGCGACTCAAGTAGTGCGTATCTGATTCATATTGATTGGTCTTTGGGTTGTACTCAAAAGTCGTTAGGGCGGGCATGTCATTGCCCTCTTTATTGCCCAAAATCCCATGATGTAGATCATAGGTATGGGAAGCAATTTCTACTAAACCACTTTGACTAATTTCTCTTAATTCTTTGAGCGATAGGAATTTCGAGCGTGGGACTTGTTTGCCTGCGTAGAATACCTTGCCATTTTCTGGAACCTCTAGCCATGAACCTACGATAGCCAGAGTGGCTTGATAGTTGAAGGCCTTCAATAATGGCAGCACATAGGTGTAAAAGCTCTTATAACCATCGTCGAAGGTAAGAACAATCGCTCTATCTGGTAATGGCTTGCCGCCTTTTTTTGCATTAATCACATCTTGGATGGAAACCACTGAGTAACCATTTGCTTTTAGCCAAGAGAAATAATTAATGAGGTTATCGGCAGTAACATCATCAGGCTCAGAGTTCACATCCATTTTTTGCACGATGTCATGAAAGCTCAATACCTTAAAATCCTCAGCTCCCCAAGCTAGAGGGCTTAAGAGGAGCAGGGCGCAGAAAAGGTATTTGAACTTATTCATTTAAAAGTGGGATACGAAATTGAGAAATCCTGTCGTATAGCTCGATTTTGCGCCATCAAATGGAAAACTGGTTCTACCAATAGACCAACTGAGCGTTCTTTTATCACCCACATTGAACTCTTGTCCATAGCCATAGCTATTCATGGGCAGAGTAATGAAGCCTGATTGCGTAACAAGTCCATAGGAAGCATAAAAGCGATGCCAGAAATCATATTTTTTGGTCTCAATATCGCGCCACTGCAAAATCCGAAGACTCAGCGTTCCTGAATATTCTGTTTGGTTAATTGGGGAGAAGTAGTCTACGTTAGAGTTGGTATTCTGTTGATTGCCAACCCAGCCCGTTGCATCCACTTTGTAGTTGTATTCAGTTAAGAGACGCTGATTTACGTTCCCATAGATTTCTTGTCTAATATTATTGGGTAGAGCCCAATATCGGTAGCCTACAGTAGCATCAGTAGTGTCTCCATTTTTCCACTGCACGCTCGTGCCACCGACATTGCCACCTGAAATCGCGTATAAAGCCCCGGGCATTAGGTAAAACGCATTTTTTTCAAATGAACCGGTTGCAGACCAATGATCATTCAAGGTCTGGGTGCCTTCGGCACGGAAATATCCTGCATCACCAACTTCAACTTCTGCTTCTTGGTTTAAACCAGTGTATTGAACGCCGCCGCCAACGCCATAATTTGTTAACGGAATAGCAGGGCCACTATTTAAATCACGGTAGCGAGCAAAGGCGCGATAATTATCATCTACTGGAGCGCTATAGACACGCACATCACTGGTGTGATTATTATTGGTTTGTCCGTTGTATTGACCATTACCTAAAACAAAATTTCCTGTGACATAACCCTCTTTATAGGCATCAAGTCTTTCTGAGGCGCTCTTGACTGCATTGATATCCGAGTAGCCGGGTTTGAGTTCATTTACGGTATCAATAAAGATAGGGATATCACCTTGGCTCATTCTGGAATTGGCATAGCCCATTTTTGCTTCTATATCTTGCGGATCTTGTTTGGATGCAATCGAGTAATAATCAGCTGCCGCCTCATGCATCCCTTGAGCTTCCCGAACGCTACCAGCAACCTTGAGCAAATCCGCATTGGAAGGAATTGCACTAAGTAGGGGTACGAGTTTTTTATCTGCTGCCTGATATTTTTCTTGGTAAGACTCGAAGCTCACTGCTTCAATCATGGCGCTAGTGTAGTCAAAATCAGGCTTTGGTAAATATTTATGGCGAGCCTTGAGTTGTGCAGTTAATTTATCAAGCACTGGTTTTGCTTCTGCATACTTATCTTGGTCTGTTAGGCTGAAATATTGGGCTAATTCAATATCAAGATCATCGGGATTCTTGTCATATAGCTTTTGTAGGATTTCGCCAGCTTGAACGGGGAGGTGTTTACCGCTATAGCTAGAGGCGGCTGCCATGAGGGCATAGTCAGGAACGGTTTTACCGCTCGCAATCAACCGTTCATATATTGCAAGTGATTTATCCCACTCATTTCGTTTGTTATAAGCAACTATCAAATCACATTCGATAGCGATAATTTGATCATCTGGGGCACCGATAGATTTAGCATAAGCCAATGATGCATTGAGGTCTTCAATACCTTTATCGACAGAGATGAAGCGATTGGGTACAAGAGCAGAGTCAGCAATAGCCCAGCGTAGATCTTTTGCTCCCGAGTCATGCATTGCCCGTAATTTTTGCTCCTCGCTTGCTTTCCAATTCCTCTTATCAATTAAATAGAGAGCCAGATGAGGTACTCCCATATCAAGCAATATTTGGATAATTTCTTGTTGGGTCCCAGGATCTTTTTGGTGGGCACGATTGATATTTTCATATAACAAAAGAGTAGCATAGCGATTGCCGCTATCTTGAGGACTGCTGGATGTTACTTCCAGTGCGGCGCTGCTATCCGGAAAATCATCTAAAAATCGATCGCTCCAGTAGAGCATTGTAG
>Ga0118677_10000133_pt1 | contig 149636 bp, 116 predicted proteins | sample AliMusrvi5mmetaG_FD_86154 | JGI IMG/M metagenome (GOLD analysis project Ga0118677, IMG submission 86154) | reverse complement strand
GCTGGCAATCTGGCTGTGCGCGGTATAGCCCCGCTGCGCCCGCTGACGTACCCAGTAAACGCCGCACCCGCCACTCCCATCGGCACAGCAGGCGCATTGAATGCGGACAATCTGCCCGGCGATTTCGACAACGGCCCCGGTCTTGTGGAAGACGGAGCGTACCTCAACATGCCCGACATCGGCAGCACCGCGAACCAAAAGTCGGCCAGCAGTGGAGCCTCCGGCGGCTACTTTGACCGCGGCGGGTTGTTTGTTGAAGACGACGGCCTTACATTCTCGCCGTGGCGGCAAATCTCCAGTGCCATTGCCTTCGGCTCGCTGCCCACTGGCATTTATGGCTGGGCAGGCGACCCCGGAAACGCCACCACCCCGCCTTCCGCCACCCCTCGTCCGTGGCAGACCTTGCTCTTCTGCCCCAATCCCGCTTCACGCACAACGCATGCGGGTATCGAGCCCACTTTCAGTACCACCACGGGGGGCACTCGCGATCACTTCGGATTTCTCACGCCGCGCGACCACCTATGGCTGGAGTATTTCTGGATGCCTGCGGTGGAGCCCGAAGGCTTGAGCGAAGGCTTCTCCACTGAGGGCAAGGTGAACATGAACTACCAGATCATGCCGTTTCAGTGGATCAAGCGCGCCACCGCGATGTATGGAGCCCTGCACGGGGTGCGCCTCACCGCGATTCCCAGCCAGGCGGTCGTCAATGGCAGCTACAAAGGCATTGCGAAATCGTCCCTGGAATTCCGCTATGCCGTGGACCCGGACAAAACCCTGGCCGCCTTTGACGACCGATTCCTGAACCCGACCACCGGGCTCACCGATGTATTCCGGTCACCCTCCGAAATCTGCGAGATGTTCCTGATTCCCAAGGAGTTGCCCGGCCACAACTACTTGAGCAACAGCTACCCGTCGCTCGATCCCGCCACTGTGTTCCAGAATCATGTGCACACGACGTACCAGAACGCCTTGAAATGGTGGGAAGGTCCCCTTCCATCTGATCCCACCGACGGTTTTGAAGCCACCGGCGACAACTTGCGCGAGGCCCCCTATGCCCAGCTTTACCCGCGCCTGTGTACGCGCTCCAACGTTTTCACCGTCCACTACCGCGTGCAGGTCCTGCGCAAATCCCGCAGCACTCCGCCTGCGCAGTGGGTCGAGGGCAAGGACAACGTGGCCTCCGAGTACCGGGGCGAGACCACCATCGAGCGCTACCTCGATCCCACGACAACCAAGGTGCCGGACTTTGTGGCGGCCAAGCGAGTCACCGAAGCCGTGGACGACTATTACCAGTACCGCATCGTCCGCCGCAAGCAGTTCGCGCCATGAAACCCTGTCGCCATCGCCGTCCAGATGCCAGGAGGGGGATTAACCGGGCCTTCAGCCTGGCTGAATCGCTGTTTGCCATGACCATCGTGTCCTTCGTGCTGCTCGCAATCATCGGCCTGATGCCCAGCGGGCTGGGCTCCCTGCGCGATGCGGAGCGCCGCGCCGCCGAGACACGGATCTGCGAGACCTTGGCGGCGGATTGTGGAGGCCGCTCGTGGAAGGCGCTCGAAAGCCTGTCCAGCCAGCCCATTTTTTTCGATGAACGAGGCGTTCCCAGCCGGCTCAGCCCCGACGACGCCAACGCCCCCACCCTCAGCCCTGTTTACGCCGCCCAGGCCATGCTGGTGTTTGATCCGGCGGGAGGCCAGCGATCCATGGCTTCCACCGGCCTGCTGCCCGGCGAAAGCACTCCAAGCCCGTTCCTTCGCTATGTGCGGATCGCGATCACCGACCATCCCACCAACACCGACTCGCTCCAACAGGCCCTAAATGGTACCGATGTGCCATTCGTCCAGGTGTACACCACGGTGCTCGCCAATTTAGAACCGGAATTGCCCCCTCCTGCCTCATGAAGCGCCCCCATTCCCATCGAGGCGTCACACTCATAGAGATGCTGGTGGCCATGGCCATCCTCGGGATCGTGCTCCTGATCATCGCCAGTGCGATGAACATGATGCAGAACACCTGGGTCAACATCCGTGGCAAGGCCGACGGCTTTCGCAACACCCGGCTGGCCATCGACACCGTGGCCCACCGCCTGTCCCAGGCCACGCTCAACAGCCGCTGGACAATCTGGAAAGGCGATGACCCGACGCTTCCCGCCAATCTCCAGTATGTGTCCGACTCCGACCTGCACTTCGTCTCCGGCAAAGCCACCACGCTGCTCAACGACTACACCCGCGCAGTAGGCCATGCGGTGTTCTTCCAAGCGCCCCTTGGCCAGGATGACACCCCCCCCGGCACCAGTTCCAACACCACCACCTTTGACACCCAAAACCTGACCGAAACCCTCAATGCCTGGGGATACTTCGTCGAATTCGGCTCAGACGCCAACGAGCGACCGGATTTCATGCAGCAAAGCGCCGACCGTTTTCCCCCACGCCGCCGCTTCCGGCTGCTGGAATTTCGCCAGCCCGCGCGTGAACTCAGCCTGTTCGATCTGACCACCACTCAGCCCCCGGAACTGCTGATCCATCAAGCGACCAGTTTCGACCAGCTTCACACCTGGTTTCGCACGCCGCTGGCGGCCGGCACCTTTCAGCAGCGCCGGGTCACGGTCGTGGCCGAAAACATCCTTGCCATCATCGTCACGCCGCTGGATCCTAAACTGCGCCAGCCCAACGCCCCCCTCAATGATGCCTCGGCATTCCAGGTCGCACCTGACAGCACCTGGGATTCGCGCCGTTTTCAAACGGACGGCTCCACGCCGCCCGTCCCCGTTGCCATATCCACGCCTTCCCAGTATCAGTGGCACCACCTGCCGCCCGCCTGCCAGCTCACCGCCATCGCGATGAGCGAGGATTCTTGGGCCGGCTTCACGGATGGTCAGATCGAAGCCACCGCCGACCAGTTGCGCGGACTGATCAATTCGCGCTTCAACCAGGGCTCCCTGCTGGAAGATGATCTCAACAGTGTGCAAGAATCGCTTGACGCCATGAGGCCCCCGCTCCGCTATAAAATAGTCTCCATCCTGATCCCCATGGCCGGCAAATAAAGCCCTCTGTCCCGACTGATCGTCCCTGAACCGGCAAACCGAACTTCCCTTGAGAGCATCATTCCAGCCCCCTGCCCCATCGCGCCTGCCGCTGCATCGCGCCCGTGGCTTCACGCTGGTCGAGACCCTTTTCGTGCTCGGCATCATGATCATGCTCTTCGCCGTAGCCAGCGCGGGCTTCAGGAAATCCTGGCAGTCGCAAGAGCTCAAGGCCAGCGTCATTCACCTCGCCCACGATCTCAACCTTGCCGCCCTGTCCGCGCAGAGGCTGAACAAGCCCGTCGAAGTCCGCTTTTACCTCTACATGGCCGACGCCATCGCTTCCGCGGATCCGCACTACCACGCCTATCAATTGGTGGTGCACGATGTGACGGCAGGAACCTCCGTCCCTCTTTACGAGTTGCAGACGCTCGAAGGCACTACACTCATCTCGGCCAACTCGCGCTTCTCCAGCATCATCTATACGCCGCAGGCGCGGGTGCCCGGCCACGATCCCGATCTTGGCATCGGTGAGTACCAATACGTGTCGGTCGAGTTTCGACCCAACGGCACCACCAATCTGGCCATTAACTCACCGCCCTGGACACTTACCCTCATTCCCGCGCGCGCCGCCGACACTTCCGGCGAGCTTCCCTCCGACTACCAGGCGCTGTGCATCCATCCCGAATCCGGCGCGGTGCACATTTATTGAGGCGGTGGAGGAAGTCGATTCCGGCAAAAAAACCTCGTCTGGAGCTGCCTGAAAGTGTCTTTCCCCTTGACCCTTCTCCCCTGCCTCCCTAGAATCCGCCCACGTTCCGAATCACGCGGGACTCATGGTGAGGTGGCTGAGTGGTCGAAAGCACATCTTTGCTAAAGATGCGTAGCCTTAACAGCTACCGAGGGTTCGAATCCCTCCCTCACCGCCATTTGATTTTACAAGGGTTCCAGCCCCATTAGAGCCAAAGCTGGCCACGATACGGGCTACAGGGAAAACCGCATCAATGGAGAATGAGCGAGATGGAACGCCACCGCCATGAATCTCGATGCGTTCACCAACCGCGAGCAATCTCAGCACGTGAAGTGCAGAGAGCAGACCGTGTTTTAAAGCGCGACCTGACGAAAAACCACCTTGAGCTCACGCGTTTAGACACCCTATGCTCACCCTGCTTTCCAACCAGGCTGCCAAAGGCTATTGCGACGGCCTTTCGCGCCGCTCGTTCCTGCGTATCGGCGGGCTGGGGCTGGGTGGGTTGACATTTCCTGAGCTGCTCCGAGCCGAATCGGAGCAAGGACGTGGGAAATCGCAGAAGGCGATCATCCTTGTTTACCTGCCGGGCGGGCCACCGCATCAGGACATGTATGACATCAAGATCGACGCGCCCTCGGAGATTCGCGGACCGTTCTCACCCATCGGAACCAACGTGGCAGGTATCCAGCTTTGCGAACACCTGCCGCGCATGGCGAAGATGGCGGACAAGCTGACCTTCATCCGTAGCGTCGTGGGTGCCAAGGACCGGCACGAGAGCTTCCAATGCGTGACGGGGCGGCTCAGCAACAATGCACCTCCCGGGGGATGGCCGGAGATTGGCAGCGTGGTGTCGAAGCTCAAAGGCGGGGTCGCTGCCGTGCCAAGCTATGTGAACCTCTCGCAACAGATGAAGCATACGCCCTACAATCAAGGGCGTCCGAGTTTCCTTGGTGTGGCACATTCACCGTTCATGCCCATGGGGCGGGTGAAAGATGACATGACGCTCAATGGCATGACGGTGGAGCGTTTGGGTGATCGTCGTGGGTTGCTCGCCGCCTTCGACAGTTTCCGCCGCGATGCCGATGCCACGGGGGCGATGGTCGGCGTTGATGCCTTCACGCAGGAAGCTTTCGACATCCTTACTTCATCGCGTCTCGTCGAGGCGCTCGACATTTCCAAAGAACCTTCCAAGCTCCGCGAGCGCTATGGCAAAGGCACCGACAAGATCCAGGGCGATGCCGCGCCACGTCTCAATGAACAATTTTTGCTGGCGCGCCGGCTGGTCGAAGCCGGGGTGCGCGTGGTCACGCTCAGCTACAGCTTCTGGGACTGGCATGGGCAGAACTTCGAGAACGCCAAAGCCAACCTGCCTGACTTCGATCAAGCGATCACCGCGCTCGTGCAAGACCTGCATGATCGCGGCATGGACAAGGATGTGACAGTGCTCGCCTGGGGCGAATTCGGGCGCACTCCGCGCATCAATGACAAAGGCGGGCGCGATCACTGGCCCAACGTCTCCTGTGCGCTGCTGGCAGGTGGCGGAATGAAGAACGGTCAAGTCATCGGAGCCACCGACCGCCTGGGAGGCGAAGCCACGGAGCGTCCCGTGCATTTCCAGGAAATTTTTGCCACGCTTTACAACAACTTGGGCATCAATCCCAATACCAGCACGGTGACCGATCTGGCCGGTCGCCCGCATTACTTGGTCGAGGACGAGTTCCTGCCGCTCAAAGAGGTGGCGTGAGTCGCCTGTCATTTGTGTCCATTTTGCCTTGCCATACGGGCAGCCTGGCGGCGCAGGATGCAAAATGGGAGGGTCCCGCACACAGCTTTCATCATCAGCCGCAGCGCACTCAGGCGAGCCTTCAACGGCGGTTCATTCGTGGCCTTCCGAAAATAGTTCGTTAAATCCGCAAGGTGTCGGCAGTGATAAGGTAAACACCGTATCATTGCTCATGGAACAGGCCAACGACACAACTGCTTCCCGCGACCCGCACGAGGACTTCCTGCGGCTGTTCACGCACCATGAGCCGGAGTTGCGGGCGTTTGTGCGGGCTTGCCTGCCGCGTGCCGGGGATGTTGATGAGGTGATGCAGGAGGTCAGCCTCGTGGCATGGCGGAAGTTTGCCATGCTCGCGGACACGGCACTGTTCCCCCGCTGGGCGTGCGTGATTGCCCGCTTCGAGGTTCTCAAGTTCCGCCGTGCTCATGCACGCAACCGATTGGTGCTGGATGAGGACATCATGAACAAGCTCGCCGAGGAAGGCGCAGAGGAAATGTCTGTGCGCCATCAGCAGCTCAATGCCTTGGACGACTGCATCGCGAAACTACCACGAGAGCGACGTGAACTGGCCCTCGCGGCCTATGCGCCGGAGACTTCGATGAAGGAACTCGCGGCACAGTTGGGCCGCACGGAAGGATCGCTCTATCAATTGCTCGCCCGCATCCGGCAGGAACTGCTACGGTGCGTCGAGATCACCCTCGCGCGGGAGGCGCACACATCATGACTCAGGATGAAATGAATCTGCTCCACAGCCATCTCAATGGCACCATCGGCGAGGCAGACGCAGCTCGATTGCAATCGCTCCTTCGCGAGAACGCGGAAGCCAGACGAATGCTGCGCGATTTCTCCACAGTGGACGCAAAGTTGTCTGAACTTTCCGCCGCTAATGCCGCGACCCTGCAACTGCTGGCTGCGCCGGACGCCATCCCCGCACAACTTCCTCACCGTCTGGCATGGGCCGGCTGGCTCTCGTGGCGGCCGCTCACCGCGGCGGCGGCGGCGGGAATGGTCATCGGTTTGTGCAGCGCCTCGATGGTATGGGCGTATATCGGGCCGAATGCGGGCCGGGCGATCACGCTGTTGCAGGAGAGTTTCGAGTCAGGGCCGCCGCCGCTGGTCACAGGTATTCCTGTCGAGGCAGGTCGCTGGAGTGGCGATTACTCGGAAGTCGTGGGCGAATTCCAGGGCGTGAAGCCGGCCAGCGGTGGCAAGATGCTGCGTTTCCTGCGGGCGGACTATGAGGGTAAGCCACGCGGGGATGGCTACATGGCGGATCTCTTCCGTGTCATCGATCTGCGCGACTCTCAATTCGATGTCACTAGCGGGAACGCTTGTGTGTCCACCGAGGCCCGGTTCCGCTCTCTCCCTCAAGACGGGGCAGGCAGCCTTAAAAGCTGCATATCGCTGTATGCCCTTGATGCTCTGCCGGAACCGGGCGAACGCCACGAGTTCCTCCTCAAACCGAGGGACGGCCTTCCGGCTGCGGGCGATGGAACGCAGAATGCCGGCGCGACGATTCTGGCGACGTCGACTCGACGAGAAATATCCAAGCTCGCAGACAACTCATGGCAAGTCGTGCGCAGTGAGTTGCGCATGCCGCCCGGTGCCCGGTTCCTCATGGTGCATCTGCATGCGTGGCTGGTTGGCCCTCAGGGTGAGCGAACCCCGCAGCCAGTCGAATTCGCGGGACTTTTTGTCGATGATGTTCGCGTGACGCTCACCCACAGACCACCGCTCCCGTAATGAGCGCCCCGCTCCACCCGACCTCTCGCGATCTTCCGTCCATGATTCGTATGAAGCACGTTTTTTCATCCTTCGCCGCATTGCTGCTGGCTCACTCCCTTGCCCACGCCGCAGACGATGCGCCGCGCGCGGTCATGAATCAGCAGCACAAAGCCTTGCTGCAAAACCACTGCGCAAAATGCCATGGTGCGGAGAAGCAGAAGGGCAAGTTCCGCGTGGACGACCTGCCTTTCACCATCACCACGCTCGAATCGGCGGAGCGATGGCAGAAGGTGCTCAACCAGATGAACTCAGGCGACATGCCGCCGGAAGATGAAAAGCAGCCGGCCACGAAGGACAAGGCTGACTTCCTTGACGGCCTCGCGAATGTCATGGTCGCGGCGCGGCGCAGCCTGGGCGATCAGCACGGAGTCATCACGATGCGGCGGCTGAATCGCCGCGAATATAAGAACACGCTTCGCGAACTTCTAGGTGTGGAAATTGATGTGAGCGAACTCCCGCCCGACACAGTTTCGGGCAGCTTCGACACCGTGGGCGCGAATCTTTTCATGTCGGACAGCCAGTTTGAACAATACCAGTCCCTGGCACGCGAGGCTTTGCAGGAGGCTGCAGCACGGCAGGCTGCGATCTCCGTGGAGAAGCGCCTGCGCTGGGAGGCGGAGGAATGGCAGCCCCTTGTCTCCAAATACGTCAAATACGAAATCGATGCGAAGGAACGGGCGATCCGTTGGAAGAAGGCCGTGGAGGATGCGGCGGCGCGGCCGGAAAATCTCGAAATCACAGCCAAGATCAAAAAGGAATCGAAGGATGACCGTATCTTTCGCCGCTCCTGGGAGAAGATACCCGGAGCGCCCTCGCCGCGATCCTTCGGGTTCGACAAGGGCAACGAGAATGATGCGGATCTGGCCAATGATTCACTGAATCCCTATTTCCTCTCCTATCACCAATACTATCTCACTTATCCCGCCCTGGACAAAGGTGCCTATCTCACAGTTCAGACCGTTCATCCCGCAGTTCTGCAGCTAGGCTGGATGACCTTGCTTGTGCCGTTCGACTGGCCAGTGGGAGATTATGTGGTGCGCGTGCGGGTGGCCGGGAATGAAAACGCCACTCCGGAGCGGCGCTTCCTGGAGTTCGGCGTGAATCCGTTGAATAACGGGCAGGCGTCGAGCACTCATGAAGTCACGGGCACCATGGAGCATCCGCAAATCATTGAGATTCCGCTGACCCTGACGAGGAAGCAAACGGAACGCAAAGACCGCATGCTATTCATTCGCGAGAAAGGCACCAACGACAGCAATGCACGGAGCCAGGAGATCTTTGCCTCAGCCAAGAAACGCAATGGTATAGGCCCGGAGATGGCGCTGTGGGTGGACTACATCGAAATTGAACGCAAACCCAACACTGGGCAGCCAAAGCCTCCCGGGGTCGCGGCGCTGGGCCTTCCGCTCGATGACAAGGCACCGGCTCCGGCCCGTCCCGAACTGCGCGCTGCGCTTCAGCGATTCTGCACGGAGGCCTTTCGCGGCACACCGCCTCCCGGCCACTATATAGAACGCTTGCTCAGCCTCTACGATGTGCGCCTGAAGGCTGGCGACAAACCCGGCACGGCCTTGGAGGAGATGCTCTCCGTGGTCCTTGCCTCGCCCATGTTCCTCTACCTTGCCGAACCATCCGCGGACGACAAAAACCGGGCGCTGACGGATGCCGAGCTTGCTGTACGACTTTCCTATTTCCTCTGGAGCACCCCGCCGGATGCCACACTGCGGGACCTCGCCAGGCGCGGTGAACTGACCAAGCCCGCAGTGCTTGCTGCGCAGACCAACCGGCTGCTGGATGATCCCCGGGCCGAGGATTTCGTGCGGGCCTTCATTTACCAATGGCTGGGCATGAGCCGGCTGGATTTCTTTGAGGTGAACCAGGTTCTCTATCCCCGCTGCGACAGAAGCACCAAGATGGCGGCAAAAAACGAGGTGTATGAGACCATCGCCTATCTCCTGCGACACAATGCCAGCCTGCATGACCTGCTGAATCCGGACTACGTGGTGGTCAACAGCCTTCTGGCGAACTATTATGGCATTCCAGGAGTGAAGGGCGACGCCTTCCAAAAGGCGTCGTTGCCAAAAGATTCGCCGCGCGGCGGCCTGCTGGGCATGGCGGCAGTCCACCTCATGGGTGGCAACGGCGAGCGCACCAGCCCGGTGGAGCGCGGAGCCTGGGTCCTGCGCAAGGTGCTTCACGATCCTCCGCCCCCTGCCCCCGCTAACGTACCGGCGATCACGCGCCTCGCGGGCAAGGTGCTGACCACACACGAGCGCTTGCTGGCGCACCAGGAAGATCCGCAATGCCTGAGCTGCCACCGGAAAATCGATCCGATCGGCTTTGGTCTGGAGAACTTTGATGCCGCCGGCCAATGGCGCATCGAGGACAGCTACCAGGCCTTGGACAGTACAGGAAAGCCTGATCCGAAGGCGAAGAAGACCTGGAACATTGATGCTGGCGCCGCCTTCTACAAAGGCCCGGCCTTCAAAGATTACTTCGGCATGCGGGACATCATTGCGTCCAAGTCCGGCGCGTTTGCCAGGGGCTTCAGCGAGGCACTCATTGAGTACGCGCTCGGCAGGCCACCCGGCTTCCGCGACGAGCCGCTCATTGCAGAGATGCTGAACCACGCAGGCACTCGAAACCTGGGGATGCGCGAGTTCATTCAGGCCCTGGTTTCAAGCAAAGAGTTTCACACGAAGTAATCCCATCTACATTCCCCTTCCCGTTCAAGCCCCTATGAAAACCCGCCGCCATTTCCTTCGCTCCAGCACTGCGCTTGTCGCGCTGCCCACGCTGGCCTCCCTTGGGTTCCGTCGCTTTGCTTCCGCTGCGTCTGCTGCCACCCCGCCGAAGCGTCTCATCTTCCTCGGCTTTGGATGGGGCATCACCAATGAGAGCTGGTACCCGGATATTAAAAAGCCTGGCGCGGACTATATTCTACCGGCCGGCCTCAAACCATTGGAGCGCCACAAGGCGGATTTCTCCGTGGTGCAGGGGCTTTGGAACAAGTACTCGAACGAAGGCCATGCGGGCAGCACTTATTGGCTCACCGGCGCGAACCGCTATGCGGAACCCGGGCAAAGCAGCCATAACAGCATCTCCGCCGATCAGGTCGCCGCGCCAAAAATCGGTAGGGACACACGCTTTGCCTCCCTTCAGCTCAACGGCAGTGAAAACGCCGAGGCCTCCGGTCACGGTCCGGGTCTTTCCATGGCCTGGAACGTCTCCGGTAAACCCATCGGCGGGGAGAACGGCCCCGTCGCGGCCTACCATCGCCTTTTCTCCAAGGACACCACGCCGATTGAGCGGCAGAAGGCCATGCTCGCCCAGAAACGCAGCGTGCTGGACACCGTGCTGGAGAATGCCCGCGATCTGAAGCGAGGTCTGGGCAGGACCGATACCGCCAAACTCGACGAGTACTTCCAAAGCATCCGGGACATCGAGACCCGCCTGAGTAAAGACGAGCAATGGATTGGCGTGCCTCAACCCAAAGCTCCTATCTCCGAGCCGCAACCCGGCCTTGCCGGACGTGAAGAAATCAAGTTGATGTACGACATCATCGTCGCCGCCATTCAGACTGACAGCACCCGCGTGCTCACCTATCGCCAGCCCGTGAGCACCCTGCTCACCAGCATCGGCATCAAAGTCGCCCCGCACGACATGAGCCACTACCATTCGACAATGGGTGAAAAACTGGAAGCCTCGCAGCGCCGCGATCTCACCCAGAGCGAACTACTCGCCGGACTTATCGACAAGCTCAAATCCACCAAGGAAGCAGACGGAACCCGTTTGTTCGATCACACAGCGCTCGCCTATGGCAGCAACATCCGCACCGAACACAATCTCGACAATTGCCCCACACTCCTCAGCGGCGGCGGCGCAGGCATCAAGCTCGGCCACAACATCGTGGTCGCGAAGGACACCCCACTTTGCAATGCCTGGCTCACCCTTCTCCACGGTATCGACGTCAATGTCGAGCGGCACGGAGACAGCTCAGGTGTACTAAAGGAACTCATTGCGTGAGGTCTGCATCGCTCAAGAGTGCATTGGGCGTAGCAGGGCTCAGTCCACACTCCCTATGCCTGATCGGGGGCAGGTCACGGCGTGACCACCGGCTTCCCGTTCACCCAGTCCAGGGTCAGCCTCGAAAGGTACCAGCTTTTGCCTTGGTCCGCGTTGCCTTGGAAGAACAACTGCGAGCGACCTTCCTGATCGATCATCACTCCGGGGTGACCTGATTCCGAGGCATTCCAGGAGCCGGGAGGACCGTTAGTAACCAGGGGCTGATCGCCCAATCGCGTCCAATTGAGCCCGTCTTTCGAGCTGGCTGCTCCGATCTGCTGCGGTTCATTGTTGTATCCTCCCGCGTAAAACATCCAGAGTGTTTCGCCGCGCCGCAGCAGGGTCGGTGCTTCGATGCAGCGATGCTCCCAGGGGAGTTCGGGCTTGAGGACGGGACCATCACCCTCTTGCTTCCACTGCTTCCGGCTATAATCCGAAGCCAACGGCGCGCTGGCCACGCCCAGCATCTGTACTTTCATGGTCGGATCGCGCGTCGCGAAGTAAAGCATGAGGCGGTCTCCCACCGGAAACACTTCCGGGTCGATCGCCCGCCCAGCGGTCCACGCTCCACTGGGCGCAAAGACCGGATTCGACGGGTCACGGGTGAAGTTGATCCCATCCGCAGACCACGCATGGCAGATCGAGTCCTTCTCCCAGTTACCGTAGGTGCAGTAGAAAAGATGCACTTTCCCCTCCCGCACCCAAGCCCCAGGTGCTGCCACTCCCTTCTGGTCGCAAGTCTGCGAAGACAGCAACTCGCCGACCTTCTTCCAGTCGGCAAGATTCGGGCTCTCCGCGATGCCCACCGCCCATCCATCACCCGGACGTTTGTCAACGAAAGGTGCGATCGAATAATACATCAGGTAACGATCCTTGAAGCGGATCACCGAAGGGTCTTTTGCAATGCTCCTGCCTCGGGAAGTGTCGGTCCAGTGCATCCTTGCGGGAGGCTCGGCGGCGCAAACAATGGCAAGAGAATTTATGAGCCCGAAAGCGGTCAGGACGCTGAATTTGAAAGGGCTTGGGCGGAATCCTGGATTCAAGTTCTCAATCACGGAGTGAAGGTATCACGAGAAATGAAGCCGTCTAGTTCCCGCAGCCCCCGCGCTGCTCCCCACACGCCACTTCCTCTGGCTTTCCGCCGATCATCCTGAGGCTGCTGAGTCGGCCCCCCAATTCAAAAGTCCATCTTTCGGGTTCGGCTTTGTCACACCTGGCTGTCATACCTGCCACAAGTCGAACATGCAGCAACCCTTGATAACCCGCCATTTGATTCCACCAGGGATGCCAGCCCCAGCGCGGGTCAATACGGACGGAATGGCTCGACTGTGGTGGCTCAGCCGTCACGCTCACCAAATCTCACACTGTCCAAAACAAAGACTCCTTGGGCGACGTGTAGCGAACGGCCATTTCCGGCGTCTCCACAACGGCTCCATCGCGGTGCAGGGAATCCATGGCGGCAAGCAGCATGCCGGAGGTGAGCAGGGTGCTGCTCGACCGGGTATGGGGCACGGTTCTCCAGCACCATCTGCACGACCCGATGAGTAAGCGGATTGAAGAAATCCGCGGTTGTGGGACCATGACCCGGCATGGGCAGATACATCTGGCAGGACGTGATCTCCCCGGTTTCCCCGTTGAGCCCGGCGTAATTGAAATCGCTGATGGGCAGCATGAAGCATGTGGTCCGAAAGCCGTCGCGGTGCTCGATGAAGTAAGCGAAGGCAGAGGGGAAGGAACGCCTGGCCCAATCGAAGCTCACGGGAGCCGTTTCGTACCCCTCCTCGACCGGCAGGGAGTGGCTGCGCGTCAGCGCCGCAACAAGCAACCGCTGGGTCGTTTCCGAGGTGGCCACCTGCTGCCACAGCTTCGCACCGCGCAGGGCCTGCACGCTTTTGATGCCCACCTCGCCGCCGCGCCGCCGCTCGGACATGCATTGCGCGGTTTCCAGGGCGTGGAAATCATAGCTGTCCACCCCGCCATATCCGATAGACACGCTTTCCACCAGCGGCGTGTCCCATGCCACATCGACCGCAGGCAGGCGGCGCGTGACCGGCAGCGAAGACCCCGCGAGAAACGGAAAGCCCAGCCGTTTGGAATCGGCAACCATCTCGGCGCATTCGTGCCATTCAGTGGAAAGATGCTTGTCGTTGAACACCGGCACACTGCGCCCCGAGGCCTCGAAAACCTTGACGACCTCTTTGAAGAATTTGTAGCGGGGATACAGGGTCTGGCCCTTGTCATTTTTCGGGTACTTGCCATGCTCGCCGATGATCACGACGCCATCCACGGCGAGTTTGCCCGCACCCAGTGTGAGAGCCTCGGCGATGCTGGGGTAAATTGTGACACCGTACTTTTTTGCCCGCGCCCGCGCCAGGTCATTCTTCTGGAAGTGATCGGCGTAGATCGCGACCAAGTCCACGGGAGAAGGCAGCCACTTGCCACCCCATGTGTAGCCCATCGCCAGCCGGTCAAGGAAGTGCTGTGCGTGGGACATGCGAAACACTTCCGTGCAGACAAGCGCCACTTTTTTGCGCCGCGCACCGGATTCGGCAGCTGCGACATTGGCTGCGAGAGCAGCACTGGCGGCGGAGAAAAGAAAGGAGCGACGGGTGGTGGGCATGAGAGTATCAGGAATTAGGAATGGTGAATCAAGAAGTGCCCTGTGTTTGGTTGGCAGCGGGCCTCGGCCATTTGAGTTTGCGGGCCAATATATTACACTATCGTATCATACCATAATTTCATTTTTTGCCTTTCCTTCCCATGCCAGCCATATCAACAGGGCGGCCAGCAGGGGCAGAAAGGCGGCCAGCAGAAGGCCTGAATTAAACGACCCGGTACGGTCGGCCAGCCAGCCGAAGAAGGTCTGGGCCTGGGCTGGAACCAGCCACCCTACCACGCCGGCAAAGCCGGTGATCTTACCCTGGTGCCGCTGGGACAGATCCTGCGTGAAGGCGTGGTAAAGGGGGAAGACACCGAGCGCACCCGCACCGGCAAGAATCAGGAAGACGAGCAGCAGCCAGCCCTTGTCCAACCATGGCGTCACGGCACACAGGGCACACAGCACCGCACATCCCGCGAACACCGCCAGCCGCGCCTGATGCACCGAAAGCCAGCGCCGCGCCAGCCAGACGGCGAGCGCTCCGGCCCCCAGGCACCCCACGTCGGTGGCGGCATACCAGCCGGAGGTAAAATAGAGCGCGTCTCCTTCCGCGTAGCCGCGGCCTTCCTGCAGGATCTTCGGCAGCCAGGCGCGCAGGATCTGCCAGGTGGTATTGATGCCGGCGATGACGACAAAGAGCACAAGCATGCGGCGGCTGAGCAGGATGCGCCAAAGGCTTTCCCCATCCGCCTGTCCCTGCGGTCGGCGTATAGGTGCGGGCAAATCCGTACCGCGCACCAGCGTGAGCCAGAGCACCAGCCAGCCAAGCCCGGCAAGGCCTACAACTTGGAACGTCAGGCGCCAGCTGCCAAGTTCTGCAGTCATGAGCCCCCGCATCACCAGCGGCGTGATGATGGCACCGATCGAGGTGCCGCTTTGCAGGACGCCGTTGCCTAACGACCGCTCGCTTGTCTCGAGCAACGTCCGCGTCGTGCGCACCCCGCAGGGCCAGTGTCCGGCTTCAAAGAAGCCCAGCAGCATCCGGCACAGCAGCAGTTCCTGCTCGTTGTGCACAAAGCCCGTCGCCAGCCCTGCGAGGGACCACATCATGAGCACTCCGGCGTAGAGCCAGCGGACGGAAAAGCGGTCCGCCAGCCAGCCAAACAGGATGGAGCCTGCCGCGAAGGCATAGGCGAAGACCGCTTCAATATTGCCATACTGCGCCTGCGTCAGGTGGAACTCCTTGGTGATCCGCACCGATGCATTGGCCAGCGTCTGCCGGTCCATGTAATTGATCGCCGAAGCCAGCAGCAGCAGCCCGCAGATAGTCCACTTCCATGAGGCAGGCCGATGCAGCGGCTGCATTGCGGGAGCGATGGTGTCAGCAGGCATTCCGCCCCTCTCCTCTGTCTTGTGGATTCATTCGTCAGTCGTGCTGCGGGTTTCGCGTTTCAGGGAGAGGTACCTACGCCATTGCTGCGGTCTCTTCTTCAGGTAAAGTCGATGCCATTCGCCGATAGTGCTCCGCTCACCCTGACGTATTCCTTGGCCTCGTGCCCACGCGGCCGTGCTTGCCGTGCTCACACCTGCCCCACAGTCCCCTGCCCGTTTGCTTCTGCGCCTGGCGCAATTGGCCCTGGTCCTCGCACCCACGTCACGCCTCCTGGCGGTGGATTATGTGAAGGACATCAAGCCCTTGCTCACGGCGCACTGCTACACCTGTCATGGGGCCTTGAAACAGAAGGCCGGGCTGCGCCTCGACACGGTGGCGTCCATGCGCAATGGCGGTGACGACGGCAGCATTCTCAAAGCCGGCCACTCGTTGCTTTTGGAGCGTGTGACCACGACGGACAAAGATGACCGTATGCCACCAGAGGGCGAGGGCCCCCTTCTCAAGGCCGATGAAATCGCCCTGTTGAAAGCTTGGATTGCGGCTGGAGCCACCGGTCCGGCCAATGAAGCGCCCGAACCGGACCCGCGGGCGCATTGGGCCTACCAGGTGCCCAAATCCTCCGGCCGGTCGCTCGATGCCATGCTTGCCGCACGGTTCGCGGCCAGGCAGCTCAAACCCCAGCCTGAGGCCGCGCCGGAGCTATGGCTGCGGCGCGTCTATTTGGATCTCATCGGTCTGCCTCCCTCGCCGGAGCAGATCATGGATTTTGCCCGGAACACCTCGCCGCCGGCCCGGCAGCGGGTGGTCGATCACCTGCTTGCCTCGCCGCAGTATGGTGAGCGCTGGGCCCGGCATTTCATGGACATCTGGCGCTACTGCGACTGGTACGGCCTGGGCGAGCAACTGCGTTACAGCCAGAAACACATCTGGCATTGGCGCGACTGGATCGTGGAATCACTCAATGCCGACAAAGGCTATGACCGCATGGTCGTGCAGATGCTGGCAGCCGACGAAGCCGCGCCGGAGGACCGCGACAACCTGCGTGCCACGGGATTCCTCGCCCGCAGCTACTTCCTCTTCAACCGCACCACCTGGCTGGACGACACCATCGAACACACGAGCCGCGCGCTGCTGGGCGTAACCATGCAGTGCGTGAAGTGCCATGCCCACAAGTATGATCCCATCGAACAGGCGGACTACTACCACATGCGAGCCATCTTCGAGCCCCTGCATGTGCGCCTTGATCCCTGGCAGGGAGAGCCCGACCTTGAAAAGAACGGCCTGCCGCGCGTCTTCGACCTTCATCTCGACAAGCCCACCTACCGCCATGTACGCGGCGATGAAAAAAACGAAGACAAGTCAAAACCCATGTCGCCCGGCGTACCCGGCGTCCTCTCCTTTGCTGCCTTCCAGCCGGTGGCGGTGAAACTGCCCACCACCAGCTCGCAGCCAGGGCTTCTGCCGTTTGTACTCGGCGACCAGCTGCGCACGGCCGAACGCGGCATCGCTGCGGCGCAGCATACGGTCGACGAAGCCAGGAAAGCCCTGCACGAGGTCAAGCCCGCTCAAACACCCTCCAAAGCCAATGGCTCCAGCCTCGTGGTCCAGGATGATTTCAAGGAGGCAAAACCTAACCTGTGGCAGACGGTCAGCGGCGACTGGCATCACACCGGTGGCGGGCTGCGCCAATCCGAAACAGGAGCCGCGCGACGCATCCTAAAGTTGAAGCCCGCACCGCCGGCGGACTTCGATGCCACCCTGTCCTTCACCATTCGCGGCGGCGAGAAATGGAAGTCCGTGGGCTTGGTGTTCGACAGCCAGGATAGATCCGACACACTTGTGTACATGAGTGCCTTCAGCGGCGGCTCGAAGCTGCAAGTTGCACTCACGACCCACGGCAAAGCGACCTATCCTGGCGCAGGTGCCGTGGCGTACCAGGTGCTGGCCGATACACGTTACAGCTTGAACCTGCGGCTGCGCGGCCAGTTGCTCAATGTCAGCATCGATGACAAGCCCGCCCTGGCTTACCGCCTGCCTCAGCCGCGCACACCGGGCGCGATGAGCATCGCAGCCTTTGATGCCGATGTAGCGTTCCACGGCTTCAAGCTCGCCGAGCTGCCTGCCGAGGCGCCCCTTCGCGAGCCAGGCAAAGGTTCCCCGGTTGCGATGCCCGATGCCAAGGACGCCCTGGCGTTGGCGGAAGAGCAGCTCGCCGCCGCCAAGGCGCGGCCCGCGATGATCCGCGCCATCTTCGCCGCCGACCAGAAGAAGCCGGACAAGAACCTCGCCCGAACCGCTGCCGCCGCAGAGGCCGTTTACAAGCTCGAACAAGCCCAAGTCGAGGTGTTCAAGGCCGGGCATGGTACTTCGGCCAAGGATCCCGCGAAGGCGCTCAAGAGCGCTCGCGAAGCCCTGGACAAGGCGCAGAAGAAAGCTGCCAGTCCCGGCGAAGCCTACACTTCACTGCCCGCCTCATTGAAAGCGCAGGAAGGCCCCACGGAGGCCGACAATGCCAGCGTGCAAACCTATCCCGTGACCAGCACGGGCCGCCGGCTGGCATTTGCACGGTGGGTCACGGACCAGCGCAATCCGCTCACCGCCAGGGTGCTGGTGAACCATGTGTGGCTGCGGCACTTCGGCGCCTCGCTGGTGCCGGATGTGGGCGACTTTGGCCGCCGCTGCCCGCCGCCGCTGCACCAGGATGTTCTCGATACGCTGGCCGCCGATTTCATGGCCAACGGCTGGAGCCTGAAGCACCTGCATCGCACCCTTGTGTTGTCCGATTTGTATGCCCGCAGTTCATCAAACGCAGGTGCCGATCCCGCCACCATGGCCGCCGATCCCGACAATGCCACCTACTGGCGCATGAACCCGCGCCGCATGGAATCTCAGGTGGTGCGCGACACGCTGCTGCAACTGGCCGGAAAACTCGATCTCACGCTGGGTGGTCCAAGCATCGATCCCGGCAAGTCAGAATCCAGCCCGCGCCGCTCGCTCTATTTCCAGCAGAACGCCGATGTCGAGCATCGTTTCCTGGCCACCTTCGACAACTCGAATGTGCTGGAGTGCTACCGTCGCAATGAGAGCGTGGTGCCGCAGCAAGCCCTGGCCCTGGCCAACAGCAAGCTAAGCAGCGACTGCGCCGAGGCGATGGCCGCGAGAATGACCCGGCTCACCGACGACGCCTTCCTGCATCAGGCCTTCCTTGCAGTGCTGGGCCGTCCTCCAAACGAAGCTGAACGCCGCGCCAGCTCCGAAGGCTTTGCCTTCTTGAACCGCAAGCGGAGCCTGTTCCTGCAAGCGCTGATGAATCACAACGATTTCGTGACATTGCGTTGAAGACAGCGCCCCTCACCGCCCCTCACCGGCAGCCAGCAGCGGCCCAAGCAGATCCTCTTCTGTCACCAACCCCACCGCCACTTTGCGGGTTGCATCCACGACCAGTGCCAGGCTGCGGTTGCGACGGCGCAAAATCTGAAGCACGGCCAGCGCGGGCAAGGTGCTGGACACTTCATCCAGCGGGCGTGTATGCTGCCGCACCATGCGGTCCGCAGGCAGGTTCGCGGGCAACGACGTCATGTCGATGATGCCATCGAAAGTGCCGTGATCCCCAAGCACCGGCAGAGCGGTAAATCCGTGTTGCCGTGCCACTTGCAAAGCCATCCGCACCGGCATCTCGGGATTCACCGCCACGATCTGGCTTAGTGGCACCATCACGCTCGCGGCGGTAAGCCGGCGAAAATCGAGCACCCGTCCCATCAGGCCGGCGGCGCTGGCGGGCAGCAGCTTTTGGTGCGCCATGTGGGTGAAGAGCTGTTTCAGATCATGCCGGTTGTTGGTGGCACCGGCAGCGTGCTCCTCGTGCAGCGTGGGCAGAGTACTCATGGCCTTGAAGGGTGAGCGGAACTTGGCGATCAAGGACAACAGCGGCATCAGCCGCATCAAGGCCCGATACGGATAGCGCCGAAACAGCGTCTTGGGCATCACCTCCAGCCCGACTATGAAGACGGGCAGAGCAAGCAGGAAGCCAACGGCGTAGCCGCTGGGTCCCAACTGCCTCACGAGCCACCAGATGATCACGCCGAAAGCGCTGACATTGGCTATGTGATTGGCCACCGTGACGGCGCCCAGCAGCCCTTCGCGGTCATTGAGCATGGGCAGCAGCCGTGCCGCCTGTGCATCGCCTTCGTTGGCGGCGTGACGCACCCGCACCCGGCTCACCGACAAGACGGCGCTCTCCATGCCAGAGAGCAGAAAAGACAGCACCAGGCCGGCGATCAGAAGCACAATCATGCTCCCTCCTCCTTTTTTCCGGCCTGCGGCGAGATCGAGCGCAGTTCCACTTGCTGCACGCGCCGGCGGGAGACGCGCCTGACCTTGACCTCCACGTTGCCGAATCGCACCCGCTCCCCCGGTTTGGGCAGGTAGCCAAGATGATTGAAGACCAGACCGCCGATGGTGTCGATGCCGCCTGCATCCAGGTCCACATCCATGACATCAGCGATGTGATCCACGCGCGCCGTTCCATCGGCGATAAAGCGGCCGCCGGATTCCTCACGCAGTTCGTTGGCATCGCCCTGCCAGGGTGCGGCGTCATAGAGCAGCCAGTCCACGATCTCCTCCTGGGTCACCATGCCCTCCAGGCCGCCATACTCATCGGTGATGATGAGGCACTTCGCAGAGCTGACAAGGTGCTTATTGAGGGCATCCAGGGCAGGAAATGTCTCGGGCACGAATTCCGGTGCCTGCAGCATCTTCGACCACAACGGCCGGCCCCCGAACTTCCATTGGTGAATATCCATGACCCCCAGCACCGTGTCAGGCGTGTCGCCATGAATGATCGCAAACCGAGTAACCGCCTTCTCCAGTTTCGAGACGATGTCAGCGGCTGCATTGGCACCTTCGATCAGCGTCAAATCCACGCGCGGCACCATGCAATCGCGCACGGTGAGCTCGGTGATTTCGAGGATTTCATTGATGATCGCGGCCTCGGTGGATTCCAGCGCACCCTGTTCCTCGCGCATTTCGATGAGTGTCTCCAGCTCATCACGGGTGATCGGCTGGCGGTTCTTAACCCCCTTGGGGATAAGCAGCAGCAGCAGCCAGTCAGAGGCCCGCTCCGCCAGCAGCGTCACCGGGTCGAGAATCACGCGCACGGGATGCAGGATGCGTGTGGTGTGCAGCAGCACCGCGCCGGGAGCACGCACCGCCACGAACTTGGGCAGCACATCACCCAGTATTACTGTGACAACGAACAATCCTCCGGCGCACAGCCAGGGGTTCACCCCCGTCTGCCGTAGGTGGCCGACGATGATGAACAAGCCCAGTGCGGTGAGCGCCAGATTCAGCGCCGCTGACACCAACAGCGTGCGGTGCAAGTGGTGGAAAGGATTTGCCAGCACCGCCTGCAAGGCCTCCTTGAGAGGCCCCGCCTTCATCCGGCCCACCGTGCTGGGAGCATCGCGCACTGCGAAAGTGGCAGTCTCCATGGCCGAGACCACTGCCAGCAGCGCGAGCAGGCCGAGATAGAGGAAGGCGAAAAGGAGGAGGGGCATGGAGCGGCGGAAATGAAGAGTGCGGAGTGGTAAGCGCCTGATCGTGAAGCACGAGGACTTCAACTAGGGCATCTCACTTTTTAATGACCACTCCGCAGTTTTTCATCCAAAGGTGTGAATAAACAGGCCTGACCTGAGTTTTGGCTCAAACCAAGTGCTTTTTGGCGGCATGATCTGGCCGGCGTCAGAGATCGCCATCAATTGGTCCACAGTCACCGGATGCATGCTGAAGGCCACCATGGCTTCACCGCTGTCCACCAGCTTCTCCAATTCGGCGGTGCCGCGGATGCCGCCGATAAAATCAACGCGCTTGCTGGTGCGCGGATCGTCAATTCCCAGCACCGGGGCCAGCAGCTTGTTTTGCAGGATGCTCACGTCCAGGCGGTCGATGGGCGAGGCCGTCAATTCCGGCTGCCACTCAAGCGCGTGCCACTGACCTTGCATGTACATGCAGCACTGGCCTGCCTTTGCAGGCTCCTTGTTGCTGGTGTACTTGAGCGAGAAGACCGACTCCACCTTGGAGATGAATTCTTCCTTGCTCAGGCCGTTGAGGTCCTTCACGGCGCGATTGTAGGGCAGGATGCACAGTTCGCTGCCCGGAAACAGTACGCTCAGGAACCAGTTGAAATCTTCCTCACCAGTCGCCGCTGGATTGGCTTCCCGGCGCATCTTGCCCACCCGGAAGGCGCTGGCCGCCCGGTGATGACCGTCAGCAATGTAGGCGCAGTCCACGCGCTCGGCGAACAGTGATTCCAGCGAGACGCAGGCTCCGCGACCCACCTTCCACACCTGGTGGCGCACACCGTCTTCAGCCTCAAAATCATGCGCGGGCTGCTCCTCGGCCTGGATGCGGCTGATGATCGCGTTGATCGCGGCGTTGCCCTTGTAGGTCAGAAAGATGGGGCCGGTATTGGCGCTCAGCGCATCCACCAGGCGGGTGCGGTCGTCCTCCTTGTCCTGGCGGGTCTTCTCATGCTTTTTGATGATGTCCTTCTCGTAGTCTTCCACGTTGCAGGTGGTCACCAGGCCGGTCTGCGAGTGCTTGCCTATAGTCTGGCGGTACAGGTACATGCAAGGTCCGGTCTCGCGCACCAGCACCCCATCCGCCTGCAACTTTTTCAGAGCCTTCGCCGCCTGGGCATATACCTGGGCATCGTAGGCGTCGACCTCGGCCGGCAGGTCAATTTCCGCGCGGTCCACGTGCAGCAGGTTCAACGGATGATCTTTGGCCAGCGCCGCCGCTTCCTCGCGATTGACGACATCATAGGGCACGGCGGCGACGGCTGCGGCGTGCTGGGGAACGGGAACGAGACCTTTGAAGGAACGAATGCGCATGGGATTGATGGAACTGTTGAGAGCTGCGACCATCGCGAATAAGCGGGTTCGTGCAAATGGAGTGTCTGTTGCACGGACCTTGCCAGCAGCTATGTCTCATTTCATCATGGCCTCCCCCCAAACCCTCCGCCTGCTCGCCGCCATCCTCATGCTGCTAGTTGTCGGCTGGCAGGTGAAAAGCTGCCGGGGCCAGGCGCATGTCGAGCCGATCAAGGCGAAGGTGAAGCCGAAACGGTAGAATTGGTGGGAGGGTGCTTCAGGCAGGCAATCATCGCGCTTAAAACCTTGCCCCTTGCGGCGTCTGCCAGCTGGCGAAGCCCAGTGCTCGTCACGCGGAGCGATGACGGCTACTTTACCGGCAGCAATTGCACCGCATCCACTGCCACGAAGCCATCGGTGCCAGCATTGCTGATCGCGACCACGGCGGGCTTGGCGGCGGTGAATGGGAAGTGGCCAAGGCTGGTGAAGTGCTTGTCGAGCACCGGTGTCAGCTTTTCATTTACCGTGATGACCTTGGAGCCCTCGGCATGCTCAATGGTCACAGGCACGTTCGACGCGCGGTTCGAGGAGGCGGGGTAGGCCAGGCGGACTTCGTACTCACCGTCGGCAGGAACTTTCAGGGTGAAGCGGGCCGCGAGTTTGCCTTTGTCGCTGTTGCCGTCGTGGCGGGCGCTGCCTTCGATTGGGTCGCCGAAGCTGCTGGCGGTCCAGGTGCCGGTAAAAACAGCGTCCTCGTCGTCCTGAATCACTCCTTTGAAGTCGCTTACGCTCACGGCGTTTTTGAGTTCAAGTACGGCCTTTTGCTCGCGCAGTCGGGCTTGCAGCCTGGCGATGTCAATGGCTTGCACGGGGACGCCTGTGTGGACCGCCATCGCGGCAGCAACCCCTGAGGCCTGGCCCAGCGCCATGTACACAGGCTCCATGCGCAGCGAGCAGCAGGCGATGTGGGAGGCGGAGAGACACACCGGCACCAGCAGGTTCGTGCATTCGGCCCGCTTCGGGGTCAGGCTGCGATAGGGAATCTGGTAGGGCTTGGTGGGTGCATCCTGGAAACTGCCTTCGTCGGTGACGTTGCCGTCCGGTGTGACGATGCGCTGCACGATGTGGCAGTCGATGACGAAACTTCCCATGCCGACACTGTCCGGCTTGTGGATGTCCTTCTGCATGTCCTGCTGCTTCATGACGTACTCGCCAATCATGCGCCGCCCGTCCCTCACATACAGGGCGTAGGGCCAGTGGTCGTTGTCGGTGAATTCATCGCGGCACAGGCCCCACTGATTGACCTCTTCGCGCAAGGACTGCGGCACCCGTACATCGTTGCCCAGGAACCAGAGGAAGCCTTGGACATAGTCCACATGATCCTGCCAGATGCGGGCGCGCGTAGCGTCGTCGCCATCCGGATAATCGAAGTTCGCACCTGGATAGTCGGTGGAAAACAATCCCTGGGCATTGAGGTCGAACTTGCCATTGGCAATTTCACCAAGGTGGACCAGGCGGCCAAACCTGACCTGCGGGAAGGCTTGAATCAGGCGAAGCAGGAGAGCGTAATGCGCGACCTCGTAGTGCGCGGGCTTCGGAAAGGGCAGGCGGATGTCGGCGCGCCGGGTGACAATGACCCTGAAGTTGTAGCTTTGGGTCAGTTTATCGGCACTGCCGGGCTCAGCATGGACTTCGTGGATGCCAAACAGCAGATGTCCCTGCTCGTCGAGCGCGGAGATAGCGCAGGGCGTGCCATGAATATAATGTGGACCAGTGCCGCCGACGCAGGAGCAGTCGCTGGCCATCACTTCGTTCGTGCGCGGGCGCAGCGCCATGGGCATGTATCCCGCCAGTGGCTCGGCATACTGGTCGCGGCTCTCCCGACCTACAATGTAGCTCACGCCGCTCCGGGCCATCAGGTCGCCTTCGTAGCTTGCATCGATGAACACCTTGCCAGTGTGCTTCGTGCCATCATCCGTGGTGATGCTGACGATGGTCGAGCCAGCGCGTGCCACGCTCTTCAAATGCGTGCCGGTGATCACGGTCACCTTCGCGTCTGCAAGCAGAGTCTTGTATGCGTCCATGTTCGCCTGGGGCTCGGCGTACCACATAAACTTCCCGTGGTAGCGTGCCGCCGCCTGCTCGAAGAACTCCTTGGTGATGCCTCCGATGGTTTCAGGCTTGCCCAGATCGGACTTCGCCAAGCCTCCGGTGACCATCCCTCCGATCCACTTGGCAGGCTCGATCACCGTCACAGTGGCGCCTTCCCGCGCCGCGCTGACGGCAGCGATCAGGCCGCTGGGCGTGCCGCCAAAAATGACCACGTCGGACGCGAGGGCGGAAAATGAACAGAGCAGAGAGGCGAGCAGCAAAAAACGCATGGAGGTCACTATTCACGAGCCCTCCGCGCGGCTCCAACGGAATTCGAGGAAGGGCTGGTTTCAGCCCGCTTCAGCCAGAATGGCCGCCTGCCAGCAACCACCACAGATAACCAATGAGCATGGCGAGCACAGCCAGGTTGTAGACCAAAATGAGTGCCGCGACCCCCCATGGGTGCTGCGCAGCCGGTTCCGCACTTCTCTGGAGCGCCGCCAGGGCCTGCGTGGCAGAGTCCGGGCGTTGCGCTGGATCACGATGCAGCAGCCGCGCGAGCCAGTCGAGCAGTGCGGGGTCAATGTCCGGACGCACGCTGCGCAGTCGCAATGCATCAAAGGCGGCCCAGCCCGCGGGCTCCGGCCCAGCCAAATCCCCTTCCCCCAGCACCTGCCCTGTGATCAGCGCCACAAGGGTGGCGGCGGCGGAGAACAGATCACTGCGGGCGGTGGGTTCATCCTCCGGCCCCAGCTCAGGCGCACGGAACCACAGAGTCTCGCGTGGCTGCCCGTGGCGGCTCTGCGCCACACCCCAGTCTTGCAGTTTCAACCGCAGACCATACAAGGGATGGTTCTCGATAATGAGATTTGAGGGCTTCAAATCGCCGTGAGGCAGGTTCAATGCCTCGCCAGCCTGAAGAGCGGTCACCAGTTGCGCCGCCAGCGTACGCAGATGGGCTTCCGTAAGGGGCTGATGCCGGATCAGTTTCCAGCCATCAATCCCTTCGCCAAACTCGCTTACCAGCGTCATATCCTGCTCCTGCACGTCTAGTTCCACAAGCCGCGCCACCAGCGGATGGTGGATTTGCACCAAAACGGCCATGCGCTGCGTCAGGTGCTCGCGATCCAGGGCAAACCGCGACTCGTGGTCGGTCAGCAGCACTTTCAGGCGCACCACGCGATTCCCCAAGTGATCATGCGCGCGATACACCTTGGCCGAGGGGCCCAGGCCGGTGTGTTCTTCGGGAATGTAGGGTTCGTCAGCCAAGCGTGGAGCACCACAGTAAGGAGGACGGACCGGATGTTAAGCGTGAAGTTGCCGCAATTGCGGAAGTCCCGCGTCGACAGCCCGTGGTGGGTCCTCCGTCCAACCGCCCTTTTTCGGGCGTTTCACAGACGAGTTTTCCGCCCTCCCGCCGAAACATTGCGCCTAAAACGCCCGTATTTGCCTATCATCAACGGTATTTTCCCCCAAAATGCGTAGCGCCTACCTCTATACTTGCTCCATCGCCCTAGCCTTCGCCTCGACCGCTCTTGCGGAAGACAAGATCACGTACGCCGATCACGCCCGTGCCGTGCTGGAGAACAAATGCTTTTCCTGTCACAACCCGGACAAAAAAAAGGGTGACCTGGACCTGACCAGCTATGCCGCCACGATGGTGGGGGGTGGCGGCGGAGCGATCGTTGATCCGGGGAATCCGGCAGGGAGCAAGCTGATCACGTCCATCACGAAGAAGGATGAGCCGTACATGCCTCCTGAGGGCTCACCGCTGCCAGCCAAGGACATCGAACTGCTGCAAAAGTGGATTGCCGGCGGTGTGCTCGACACATCTTCCAGCGTTGCCAAGAAATCCACCAAGCCCAAGATGGATCTCAATGTCGCCTCTGGCACCGGCAAGCCCACCGGCCCCATTGCAAGGCCCGAAAACGTGCTGCTGGAACCTGTGGTCGTGACCCAGCGCACCACGGCGGTCACCGCCATGGCGGCCAGCCCCTGGACCTCCCTTGTCGCTTTTGCCAGTCCCAAGCAAGTGCTGCTTTATGACACCGTCACCAAGCAGCTTGCCGGCGTGTTCCCCTATCCGGAAGGCTATGCGCGCTCGCTCAAATTCAGCCGCAGCGGCTCCCTGCTCATCATGGGCGGCGGGCGCGGTGGCAAGATGGGCCAGGCGGTGGTGTGGGATGTGAAAACCGGCAAACGCGTGGCCGAGGTTGGCAAGGAGTTTGACAGCGTCATGTCGGCAGACATCAGCCCCGACCATACCAAAGTGGTGATAGGCAGCCCGTCAAAGAAGGTGAAGGTGTACGACGTGGCCACGGGTGACGAAGTTTACACCATTGCCAAGCACACCGACTGGGTGCTCGCCACGCAGTTCAGTCCTGATGGGATCCTGCTCGCCACGGCTGACCGCAATGGCAATGTTTTCGTCTGGGAAGCCGCGAATGGCGGCGAATTTTTCCTGCTTGGCCAGCACAAGGCCGGAGCTTGCACGGACCTGTCCTGGCGCAGCGATTCCAATGTGCTCGCTTCGTGCAGCCGTGACGGCACGATCATCCTTTGGGAAATGAACGAAGGTAAGCAGCTCAAGACCTGGACTGCCCATAGCGGCGGCGTTGAGTCCGTGAGCTTCACACCCGATGGCAAACTGCTGTCCTGCGGACAGGATGGTGCCGTGCGCCTGTGGGACCTCAACGGCAATAAGCTCGCCGATCTCCCCGCCCAGGGCGATGTGGCCACGAAAGTGGTGGCGCTTGCCGACGGCAAAACCTGTGCGGTGGCCAACTGGCGCGGCGAGGTGAAGCTAATCAACTTTGAGAGCAAGGCGGAGTATGGCTCGCTCACCAGCAACCCGGCCAAAATTGACCAGCGCATCGTGCAGACCGAACAGCGCATTGGTGAACTCACCGGCAAGCTGGTGCCTTCGCAGGACGCAGTGAAGAAGGCGGAGACCGACGCCAAGGCACTGGATGGTGCCTTGGCCAAGGCCAAAGCGGATGCCTCCGCCAATGATGGCCGCAAGAACGCTTTGCCGAACGAAATCAAGATCGCCGAGGCCGCCATCGCGCAGGCCAAGGCGGATCGCGAGAAGCTCGGTAAGGAAAAGGAAGCGCGAGTCGCTCAATCCAAGCTCTTCAGTGACAAGCTGGCCAAGATCCAGGGACTGGAAAAGCAGCTTGCGCCCATCGCGGCCGAAGCAGCAAAACTTGCCGCTGCAGATCAGGCATTGAACGGACTCAAAGGCCAGCTTGAGAGTGCGAGAAAGGACCTTTTGTCGAAGACGTCCGACGCCACGGTCCAGGTGAAGGTCAAGGACCTGGAAGCCAAGACCATTGCCGCCACCGCAGAGCAGAGCAAGCTGGTACAGGCGAAGCAGCAGTCCGACCAGTTTACCGCCGCACTGACACTGCAGCGGCAACAGCTTGGTGCAGCGCCCGCGCCGGTGGCCGATCTGGACAAGGCGATTGTCGATGCCGATGCGAAAATCAAGTCCGTCTCGGATGCTCTTGCCGCCCGCAAGGCCGAGCTTCCCCTGGTGGAAAAAGCCACGAAAAACTATCCATCAATTGTCAAGGCTGCCGAAAGCAATGCCGCCAAGGGCCATGAAGCCCTCGTCGCCGCCCAGACCGCCGCCAAAAGTGTGACAGACGAACTCGCGCTGATGCAAAAAGCGGTGCCCAGTCTGAAAGCCGCGCAGTTCAATACAGGCCTGCTCACCGAGAAGGAGGCGCTGGCACAAATGGAGTCTGACCTCCAGTCATACACCGATGCGGTGAAGGACAATGAAGAAGGCAAGGTCGCCGCCGCCAAACGCATCGTGGACAGCAAGAAGGCCATCGCCGATGCGACTGCCGCCATTCCGGGGCTTGAGGCCGCCGCCGCACGGCTTGCCAAGGAGCTGGAGCCCGTGGAGAAGAGTTTCACGATCGTCAAAACTGCAAGTGATCAGGCAACAGCCAGGGTAAACGAACAAAAGCAGGCGCTGGCCGCGAAGGAGGCAGAAGCCGCCGCCCTGGCCAAGACTCGTGATGACGCGATCGAGGCGGCTAAAGCTGCCGCCAAATCTCTCGCCAAAAAAATCCCGGCCGATCAAAAAGCCATGGCCGATGCCGCGGCCAAGCTCGCGGCCCCCGCCAAGCTGGTCGAAGACCGCAAAGCCGCCGTGGCCAAACTGGAAGTCGAAGTCACGCAGTCCAAACTGGCAGAAGCCGCCGCGCAGACCTCTGCCGGTCAAAAGGACACCGAGCAGCAGGCCCGTGAGGCCGATCTTGCCAAGGCTCGCACCGAATCCGAAGCCGCGCTGAAGCCCGTGACCGCTGCCAAGCAAGCAGCTTCCCAGAGTGTGGCCAAGGTTCAGCCCGCGAAGAACGCCGTGGCCGACAAAGAGAAGGCCCTCGCCGCCGCGAAACAATCCAACAAGCCCGAAGCTGCCGAGATCGAGAAGGCCCTCGTTGAGTTGCGCGCCAAAGCCGCCGCCGCCGAAACTGAAGCCGCAGCTCTGACTGCAGCAGCCACCGCCGCCACGCAAACCAGCGATAGCACGAAGGCGGCAGTTGCGACCGCCGCGCAAGCCCTCAACGCTGTCAAAACCACCAGCGCTCAAGCTCACAGGGCGGCGACTACGGCACAGGCCGGCACCAAGACCAAAATTCGCAGTCTTGAAGATGCCCGCGCCAAGCTTGCCAGCGCTGAGAAAAATGCAGCCCCTGCAGTGGCTGCTCACAAGAGCGCAAGCGACAAACTCGCCGCCGCACAAAAATCACTCGCCGCGAAGCAGGCCGAACCCGCGGCCTTGCAGAAGGAGTTCGACACCAAGGTGGCCCCCGTGAACACTGCGATCGCCCAGATCAAGCAGGCCTTGATGCCGTTGGAAAAAGCGCTTGCCGATGCCATGGTCAAGACCACGGCCGAACAAAAAATCGTCGATGCCAAGCGTGCGGAAGTGGGCAAGGCCCGGCAGACTTTGGCCGATACCAAAGGCCGCACGCAGCAGAGCGAAAAGACCATCGTCTCGTCGACCAAGGAGATCCCTGATCGCGAAAAAAATGTGATCGAAGCCAAGACGGAGCTGGCCAAACTCCAGCCTAAGCTTGAGCCGCAGCGCACCAAGGTGAAGCAGATGACCGAGCGCTACACCGCGTTGCTGCCGAAATGATTTGCAGTGGCTCCTGCTACCGCCCGGAACGGCATGTCTCCAGCATGGCAAATGCCGGCTGAGTATACAGTTGCAGAATGTCTGCGGACGGCTGGAGGTTTTGACTGTGAATTTCGCCCCGCCAACCGCGCGGCGGCATGCCGCGGGACTCGATGAATTCCTTGAAGGCCTTCAGATCTTCTTCGAGGCATCGCGCCACCAGACCCAACCAGTTTCCGAGGTGCTCCAGCAGGCCACGAGGGGCGTAGCTGAGCACGATCGTCACCCGGCTGGAGTCCCGGCTGATCGGGCTGAAACGGACCCTGCCCGTGTTGAGCGGCCCGCGAGTGCTGCGCCAGCCGATGCGCTGATCGGGCACCTGCTCAAAAATTTCGGCATCCCAGGCCTTGGTTACGCCGCCGAAAGTGGCACGCCAATGCACATGCCGGTCATCAATCTGACGCACATCCTTGATCCCCTTCATGAAGTACGGGAAATCCTCAAATCGCGTCCACTGGTTGTAAACGGCATGCACCGGTTTTTGGACTTCAATGCTGTATTCGAGAGTTTTCATGGGCGGCGTGGATGATTGGGGCCGGCCTGTATTTGGCAGGCATTTTCGTGTACCCAGATTAGAGCCAGGATTCCCATGTCCCACCATGGGGTGATCACCCCAAAACTGCTAAAACCCGGACACTTTTGAGCGGCCCCTCACCCATGCAGTGCTCGCTATGCGCGCTTTCAACGCACAACGAGCCACGGCATTCGAGCTTTCCATCGTCGTCGTGGCACCCTGCGGCCAGACTATGAGAAAAACACCTTTTGTGCCGTCTGACGTAGCATCCAGGCCTTGTCTTCAGCGGTGAGAAAGTCCAGCCGGTCGCGAATGAGCGCGATGCTGTCATGGTAGTTGTATCCTGGATCGACCTGGAACGGGCAGTCGCTGGCCCACATCAAGCGCTGAGGCCCGAAGGCCGCGTGGAGGCGCTGAATCATCGGGGCCAGATCAAGGTAGGGAGCCTTCTTTTTACCCAAGGCGTAGAAGGCGGAAGTCTTTACGTGGACGTGGGGGTGGCGGGCCAGACGGCAGAGATGGTTGATCTCGTGTTCATTGACCGGACCGTCCCTGCCGATGCGGGCGAAGTGGTCGATGACCACCCGCGTTTTCGGGTGACGTTCGCACAGGTCATCAATAAGGGGCAGCGCTTCCGGATCAATGAGCGGGCAGATGGCGAGCCCTTCGTCGGCGGCCGCATGCCAGAGCCGGGCCATGCCTTTGCTGGTAAGCCAGGGCTTCAAAGACTGGTCCTGGCCGCGCATGATGCGGAAGCCGCGCACGCCTTGCTGAGCCAGGGATTTCATTTGCTTCTCCACGCCGGGCCGGGATTCATCAACGATGGCGACGCCGCGGAAAACACCGGGGTGCTGGGCGATCATGTCCAGCATGTAGCGGTTGTCGAAGCGGTAATAGCTCATCTGAATGAGCACCACCCGGTCAACATCCTCGGGTTTGCAATGCGTGAAAAGCTGCTCCGGGGTAAAGCTGGCGGGCTTCATGTCAGCCTTGGTAAAGCCGCTCGCGAGGGGGTAGCGGCGTGTATCGGGCGTCCAAACATGCGAGTGGGCGTCGATGTAGTGACGGCTGCCCGTGAGATTCAGGGACGAGCAACTGGCGAGGCCGGTGGCTGCGGCGGCCTGGACGATAAATTGGCGGCGGGAAAGCTGGGACATGAATCCAGTTTAATGAACAGGTCACTCAAAGCTCAAGATAAACTGTCGATAAAATTCCGTAGCCGTAATCACCTCGTCGATGGGCACATACTCATCGGCAGCATGAGCCTGGTCGATGCTGCCCGGACCAAACACGATCGTGGGAACACCGGCGCGGGACAGCTTGCTGGCGTCGCTGCCAAAGGGCACGCCGCACACTTCGTCGTTCAAACCGAGATCGCGCAGCACTTGTCTTGCCACCTGCACGGTCGATGCCTCAGCAGGCGTGTCGAGAGCCTCATCAACGAGCAGCGGCGGCTCTTCGATAAAGGCGTCGAAGCCGGGATGCCGGGCCTTGAGCATCTCAATGAGACGTTGAGTCTCAGCGAGCGCATCGCTGGCGCGCTCGCCCGGAAGCAGCCGGCGGTCAATTTCGATGGTGCATTGATCCGGCACGAAATTCACCTGCACGCCGCCGCTGATCACGCCCACGCTGACGGTGCCGGGGCCTAGCAGCGGATGCGTTCGGCCGGCGAGCCTGTGGTTCTCTTCCTCCAGCGCCAGCACCAGGCGGGCCATGTGCGTGACGGCGTTGACCCCGAGATGCGGCTTCGAGCTGTGGGCGGCCTTGCCTCGCACCCCCATGCGCCAGCGCAGCACCCCCTTGCTGGCGATCACCGCGCGCATCTCCGTGGGTTCGGCCACGATGGCTCCTGCGGCCTGCAATCCCTCGCACAGCTTCACCACGCCCCGGTAGGTGAACTCCTCATCAACGACGGCAGCCATCCACACTTCGCATGGCGGGGTGATGCCTTCCTCCTTCAAGGATGCCACGGCATGCATCATTGCTACCAACCCTGCCTTGTCATCCACCGAGCCCCGGCCATGCAGCCGGCCATCCTCAATCGTGGGCTCAAACGGCGGGATCGACATGCCTTTGATCGAAACGGTGTCCATGTGCGCTTCCAACACCACACGGCGGGTGGTCCGGCCAGGCAGGCGGGCAATGATATTGCAGCGGCCGGGAAAGACCTCCTGGGTGAGGGTCTCGATGCCGCGCTGTGCAAAGAAATCGCGCACCAGAGGAACTACATTCGCCTCACTGCCACCGTCGCCATAGGCGGGGTTTACCGAGTTGGCGCGAACAAAAGCGGCGAGAGTTTCAACGACAGGATGCATGGGAATGAAATGTTAATGCATGGGCTTGCGGCACAGCACTTGGTATTGGCCGCCCAGGGGCAGTTTGCACAACGCAGGCTCCACCACCCGCAGCGGAGCGAGCGCCGCCGGAAAGACGAACAAAAAATCCGTGCCCATCACTTCAAACCCCGCGTCACGCATCAGGCGACGCGCCTCGCCAGGGAACAGCATGATCGCATCGGCATCAAAAGGCACGCGGCTCATGATAAAGCGCACCATGGGATTCCAGGCATTGTTCTCCCACAAGGCGAAAGTGGCACCCGGTTTCATCGCACGGAAAATTGAGGCCGCGCAGCCCGGGCGCTCGGCGGGCGGAATATGATGGAACACACCATTGCAGTAGCCCAGGTCGAACACATCCCGGAGGTCTTGCAGGGTGTCCAGGTGCTGGAAACTCACCAGGGGTGAACCGTGATCCTTGCGCGCCATCGCCAGTGATTCCTCAGACAAATCGACGCCTGTAAGCTGCGCCAAGCCCAGCGTTTCCATCAGGTAAGGCGTGGCGGTGCCGGTACCGCAACCATAGTCCAGGCAGCGGCGGGCGGGTTTCAGGGCCTCCCCCAACCGGCGCTTGAGCCACTTCACGCGGTTCTCGGCAAAGAACTCCTTGGCTTCCCCGGAGAACTTCAGCCCCGCATTAAGCGCGGCATCGTAGTCACCAGCGAACTGATCAAACTCGGGAGCAACGGGCGATGTCGAGGGGGGAAGGGACATCCGGGGCTGTAGCATCGTGCCCATGCGGATGCAACGCGGATGAAGCTCATCCGATTATCCCAACACGGCGATTGATCGGGTTTAACCCAAGGTTGGGGTTGTCATCCGCAGGACTTGCGCCTTGTTTCGGCCCCTTTTTTCCATCCGCCCACGATCATGAGCAGCGAACGCCGCAAACAGTTTCCCTTTGAACAGTTCGAACCCCGCTGGCAGCAGCGGTGGGAAGAATGCAAAGCTTTCCGCACCCCGAATCCCGGCGAGGCGGATTTTGACGGTTCGAAGCCCAAGTTCTTCGTGCTCGACATGTTCCCCTACCCCAGCGGCAACGGGCTGCACGTGGGCCATCCTGAAGGCTACACTGCCACCGACATCATTGGCCGCTTTAAGCGAATGAACGGTTTCAACGTGCTGCACCCCATGGGCTGGGATGCCTTCGGCCTGCCCGCCGAGCAGTATGCCATCAAGACCGGCCAGCACCCGCGCACCACCACCGAACACAACATCGCCAACTTCCGCGCGCAGTTGAAGCGATTGGGCTTCGCCTACGACTGGGATCGCGAGGTCAACACGACCGATCCGGGTTACTTCAAGTGGACGCAGTGGATTTTCCTCAAACTGTACAACAGTTACTACGATACCACGACCCAGAAGGCGCGGCCCGTCAGCGAATTGGAAGCCCAAGGCCTCAATCGCGACCAAATCGATGCCAAACGCCTCGCCTACGTCTCCGAAGCCCCCGTTAACTGGTGCCCCGAACTCGGCACCGTGCTGGCCAATGAGGAAGTGGTCGACGGCAAAAGCGAAGTCGGCGGCTTCCCCGTGGAGCGCCGCCCGCTGCGCCAGTGGATGCTGCGCATCACCGCCTACTGCCAGCGCTTGATCGATGAACTCGACGGCCTCGACTGGCCCGAAGGCATCCGCCTGCTGCAACGCAACTGGATCGGCCGCAGCGAGGGTGCCGAAGTCGATTTCTCGGTCGCCGAAAGCAATCAGGTGATCCGAGTGTTCACCACCCGGCCCGACACCCTGTTCGGAGCCACCTACATGGTGCTCGCCCCGGAGCACTCCCTGGTCGATCAAATCGTCACCGAGGAGCAACTCTCCGCCGTGGAAGAATACCGCGGGAAGACCGCCCGCAAAAGCGATCTCGAGCGCACGGAACTCGCCAAGGACAAGAGCGGCATCTTCACGGGCGCATATGCGCTCAATCCGGTGAACAACGAGCGCATCCCCATCTGGATCGCCGACTATGTGCTGCTGGGGTATGGCACCGGTGCGATCATGGCCGTGCCAGCGCACGATGAGCGCGACTTTGAATTTGCGCAAAAATTTGAACTGCCAGTTCGCGAGGTGGTGGCGGACGCTCCACCTCTGGCCGAAGGTGGCACCGTATGTGAAATGCCGCCCCTCGCCTGCTTCGCCAGCGAGGGGTTCGCCGTGAATTCCGGCTTCCTGAACGGGCTGCCCACCCTTGACGCCAAGGCCAAAATCATCGCCTTCCTGGAAGAAAAGGGACTCGGCAAAAAGACCCTCAACTTCAAGCTGCGGGACTGGTTGTTCAGCCGTCAGCGCTACTGGGGCGAACCCTTCCCGCTGGTGTGGGAGAACGGCCAGCATCGCGCCATCCCTGAATCCGAGCTGCCCCTGCTGCCGCCGGACCTCATTGACTTCAAGCCCACCGGCACCGCCGAGCCGCCCCTGAGCAAAGCCACCGACTGGGTGCAGTACAGCGCCACCGCCACCCGCGAACTAAACACCATGCCGCAATGGGCTGGCTCGTGCTGGTACTATCTGCGCTACTGCGATGCCCATAATTCGGAACGCTTCGTGGGCGAAGCCGCTGAGCGCTACTGGATGACCGGCAGCCTTGACAACCCTGCCGACGGAAGACGAACACACGGCGGGGTGGATCTCTACGTGGGCGGCACCGAACATGCCGTGCTCCATCTGCTCTATGCAAGGTTCTGGCACAAGGTGCTGTTCGATCTGGGCTACGTGTCCACGCCAGAGCCCTTCCAGCGCCTGGTGAACCAGGGCCTGATCATGGGCGAGGACGGCCAGAAGATGTCCAAGTCACGCGGCAACGTGGTGAATCCCGATGACGTGGTGGCTGAATATGGTGCCGACTCCTTGCGCCTGTACGAGATGTTCATGGGGCCGCTGGAGCAGGTGAAGCCCTGGAGCATGAAGGGAGTGGAGGGTGTGTACCGCTTCCTCGGGCGTGTCTGGCGTCTCGTGATGGAGAGCAACCAGGAGGGCGAGTGGGCCATGCATCCGCAGCTCAAGGACATCCCGACGGACAAGAAACTTAACAAGGTGCTGCACGAAACCATCAAGAAGTGCGGCGAGGACATCGAGAAACTGAGCTTCAACACTGCGATCTCCCAGATGATGGTCTGCACCAACGCCTTCACCCAGGCTGAAGTGCGGCCAGCCGGGGCGATGGTCACCTTCTTGAAAGTGCTCAGCCCCTTCGCTCCGCATATCGCAGAAGAGCTCTTCGCACTCCTGTGCACCGCCTTCCCAGCCTTGGTGCCAGATGGGTTCGCCGCCGATTGCACCTGGCCGGTGTACGATCCTGCCGCGCTCGTCGAGGACGAGGTGGACATCGTTTTCCAGGTCAATGGCAAGCTGCGCGACCGAGCCACCGTGCCTGTGGACATCAGCAAGGAGGAGATGGAAAAGCTCGCGCTGGCAAACGCCCGCGTGCAGGAATTCTCCGCCGGCCTCACCGTGCGCAAAATCATCATCGTCCCCGGCAAGCTGGTCAACGTGGTGGCGAACTGAGTATCGCGTCCAGGCCTTGCATCCCCCGCCCTGCCTTCCATAATCGCATCTCCCCATGAGCCTCACGCAGCCAAACATCGTCATTATCGGAGCAGGCATTGCCGGGCTCGCGTGTGCGAAGCGGTTGCAAGAGGCGGGTCAGCCCTTCACTCTTCTGGAGTCATCGCATGCGGTGGGCGGCCGGGTGCGCACCGATGTCGTCGATGGCTTCCGGCTCGATCGCGGCTTCCAGGTGTTCCTCCCCGCCTATCCCGAGGCGAAGAAGGTGCTCGATTATGAAGCCCTGGCGCTCAAGCACTTCTATCGGGGCGCCATGGTACACTGGGCGGGCAAAATGCAGCGCCTGGCGGATCCCCTGCATCATCCCGCGGACGCGTTCCGCAGCCTCAAGGACGAGGTGGTGCCGTGGAAGGACAAATGGCTCTCCATTCTGTTGCGCAAGCACTTGTTCGGGCTGCGGGAAATACCACGCGACCATCCTGAGCAGACCACGGAAGAATTCCTCCGCAGGTGGGGCTTCAGCGAGGTGTTCATCGACCATTTCATGCGCACGTTCTTCGGAGGGGTCTTCCTTGACCGGGAACTGGTCACCTCGTCCCGCTACTTTGAGTTCATCTTCTCGATGTTTGACCGTGGCGGTTCCGCAGTGCCTGCCTTGGGAATGCAGGCAATTGCCGACCAGCTCGCCAAACCCTTGCCAGCGGGATCCATCCGCTTCAATCAGCGCGTCGTGGCTGTGAGCCCGGGCGAACTGACTCTGGACAGCGGCGAAGTGCTGCATCCCAAAAACATCATCATCGCGGGCGGTGAGGAAAACGCAGCGCTGCTGCTGCCTCCGTCTGTCCAGCCCAAACCACCGCCCATGCGTGCCAGCACCACGCTCTACTTTGCCTCCCACACCTCCCCTGGCATTGAGCCGGTGATGTATTTGGATGGCGATCTGCGCGGCCCCGTCAACCATGCCTGCGTGCTCTCCAACGTATCCCGAGACTATGCGCCAGCCGGTCAGCATCTCATCGCCGCCAGCATTCTCGGCGCGCCCTCAAGCGCGGACCTCGTCGAAGTCGTACGCGAACACATGCGCACATGGTTTGGCGGCACGGTGGATGGCTGGCGGCATCTGCGCACTTATCAAATCCGCCACGCCCGAAGTGATGCGCGCATGCGCTCCGTGGGCAGCAAGCCTCTCTCCATCCAGGTGGCCGACGGCCTCTTCCGCTGCGGTGACTACTGCGAAGATGTGTCAATCAACGGAGCCCTGCTCAGTGGTCGCAAGACGGCCCAGGTGGTGTTGGAACAGATGGCAGGCGGCATGACCCCTGACGAATGATATCCCAGTGTGAGAAGGGCGTGAGGCGATGATACGTTCTTGCCACTGTCACGCCGGTGCCTGACAACTTGTCGCTCCACGGGGTTCATCGAGCGCATTGCAACAGGCCAGTTTCAGTGCATCTTCCCTCATGAAATCCTTCGTTCTCGCCGCCTGCCTGACAGCGAGCTTTTGGGGCACCCATGTAATGGCAGCCCAGGAATGCCTAGTTTTGGGGGACAGCCTGAGCAAGGAGTACCAAGTCGAATTTCCCGCCCTCTATCCCAAGAATCCGGAAGCTTGGAAAGCCCGCAATTGGATCGAGATCCTGAACGCCCGGCGCAACGCCTGGTTCGACCTCGGGAAGTTCCAAGCCTTTTACGACCCCCGCCTCGTGGGCCACCAGTATGACTGGGCCTTCCCCGGAGCGCAAACCCAGGAAATTCGCGGCCAGCTTGCGAGCAACTCCTGGTATGAGGCCTACTGGCAGAACATCCTGCGCTCGGAATTAAAGAGCAGCGTCACACGCGTGGTCATTTTCGCCGGAGGCGATGATGTGGGCTCGTACTATGGCGACATTTACAACGGCAAATCGCCCACCCTCGACATCAACCACACGCGGGACAACCTGATGTGGCTGGTCGATTACGTTCGAGCCGTGCGCCCCAGTTTGCAGATCGTGCTCGTTGCGGTGCCTCATCTGGGCTGCTCCCCGAAAGTGCAGGCCAGCCATCCCACCGATGCGGTCAAGACCGGACGAGTCACCGCCGCGCTCGACAGCCTCAATGCCCAGCTCGCGGCGCTGGCCAAGACCCGAGGCATAGGTTTCGCTGGCGGCATCTACGATTTCACCAAGAGCCTGATCACGGACAACTTCGTCATCGGCGGCGTCACTATCATCAAGGAGGCGGATGCAAACGCACGCAACACCTATGCCTTCAGCGGGGATGGCTTCCACCCCGGCACCAGCGCCCAGGCGCGAGTGGCCCAGATCATCCTGGACACCTTCCGCGCCAAATGGCCCAGCCCTGCTATTCCTGCCCTAACGGATTCGGAGATCCTGAAAGTACTTGGAATCCAATAGCTGCCATCTCACGGCCACAACAAGCAAACCAGACGATTATTGCGCTTCGCAATGAATCGGCAGTGGCCTGGTGGCGTGTTCATGCCATAAACGGAGCCCTTCGTTGCGTGCGTGCGCGTCATCCTTAAATGCTCTTGTCATTCTTTCCGGGTGCGTCGTATTATACCGCCGGCATCGTCCCGATTTAAAGGCCATCCATGAAAGATCTTAATGACCAGAGCCTTCGGCGAATCCCTCCAGCCAGCTTTTATCGACGGCACAGAGACGTCATTCACTATAGCATCTTGAGGTTTGTCCTGCCCGTTATACCAGGCATCGGTGCGATGGCGATGCTATCTCTCCGGCACTGGTGGTTATTTGCCTTGTGGGGCATGGTGTTGTTTTCCGCACACGGGATGTTTTTCTTGCAGTGCCTCCGGCATCCGGAGGACCGCAAGGCACAGACGTGGGGCAGGGTCTGGGTCGAATTCTTTGCGGAGACGGGCAGCTTCGCGGCGGGAAGCTGCTTGATGCTGTGGATTGCCAACCGCTGGTTTCCACTGGTCCAGCCCTACTAGCGGGGCCGCAGAAGCGCTGGTTGCCCATCATGGGACCGATCGGACGTTACTGGCCGGGACTACTCGCTAAGGCAGCTCGGGAAGCTTCTTGGCCTACTGCTGTTTGCTCTTTTCGTCCTGGCGTCTGCGCATTTCGTTCTGTTGTTTCTGCACTTCGTCGGGCGGCACAGGCGGCAGAGCCGCGGGCTGGTTCGCGTAACGGTTCATTCCACCAATGAGCGCTCCTCCAACGATGGGTATCGCATTTTCAAAAATTTGTCGATCCCTAAGCCTCTTTGCCGCATCGGCATTGGGCTGTCCTGCATGATCGGGATCGAGAGTGGCTTTGCGGACGATGAGCGTGTTGCCGTCACGGACGGTGTCCGCCTCATCCCAGACGAGGTCGCCGAACCCGGCCTTGTGCTGCCCCATGGCACGCTTCATTCCGGAGTAGGGTCCCTCGATGGGATGGCGTTTGAAGAGGTCCGCCGCTTCGCCTTCAAAGATGATGGTGCCAGGGTCTGCTACCTTGGGGTCCATCATGGTTCGCAGCCTGGAGGCGTTCGGCGTGTCCATGCCATAGACGGAGCCCTCCGTCTGGCCCCAAAGCCGGCCATCATCAGCGATCTTGTTGAAGTTATCGACCTGGGAATAGATCCTTTTGGGCGAAGGGCTGATCTCTTTGGCGTTGATGAAGGGTTCGGGGACGAACTCCACCTCGCCCACTGCGGCAGGCCTGCCCGGCAGGCGCGCGGCAGCGCCTAGCGCGCCGGCGGCTCCCTCGATCACCGTGTTGGTCGCGGCGGCCTTCAGTCCGCTCTTCACTATCTCTCCGGCGCTTGACTGCGGATCGGCTTCGATCTGCTGCACGGCTCCCAGGCCGGCGGCTCCGGGGATGGAGCGCACGGCGTTGCCGATGATGCCTTTCACTGTGCCACCCTCCGCGGCATTGACCACCGCACCTGCCGCACCCAGCCCGCGCGCCAGCGGCGCGGCGGTGAGAGCCATCTTGATGGGATGAAAGGTGGTCAGCAGGTTTTCAGCCGAGCCTGCGCCAAACATCTGATCGAACTTTTGCGCGCCCACCGATTGCAGCACGTCTTTGCGCATCTGCTGCACGGCCAGGGTTTCGGGGGTGGCCATGAGGTTGGCCTCCAACTGCTTACACACCGCCGGATCATGAGTCTGGGCGAAGATCTTGATGAGCTGCTTGTTCTCCGGCTGCATCAGTCCGCCACGCTGATTGGCCGTGCTGGCGTCGTCGGCAGTGGGCTTGCCATCGCCCAGCGGGCGGGCGCTGGCGAAGTAGGCGGGGAGCTTCTTGCGCAGCGTGGCCTCCTGGCTTTTGAACCAGTCATTCCAATCGTGGAACTTGCCGGCCGAGCCGTCGAATTCACTTTGTTCGATGGGCTTGCGCATCTCGTCGAGCTGGTCCTTCACCGCTCGGCCTTCGGGCAGCTTGCCGGCCAGGTACTGGTTGGTACTCGCCCCCATGGAGGTGAGGCCGGTGACGGCGGAGTCGAGCGCGGCGCGGCTCATCGGCAGGCCCTGCATCCAGGCGCGGGGATCGTTCCACTCCTGGCCTACGACGGCGGCGATGCCCAATGTCCTGCCAATACCCACGACGCCGTTGGCGACGGCTGCGCCCGCGTCCTTCGCGGTCTGGATGATCTGGTCCAGGCCCGTGGGCCGGGCACCGGCGGCTTGGTTCTTCGCTGCCTGGGCGTCGTCGATCTGGCGCAAGGTGTGCCAGGTTTGCAGCATCTCCGGGGTGGGCTGTCTGGTGGACCGGTGGGGGCGGCACGCTGGAAGGGCCCGTTGGGGACGGTGCTGGGATCGAGGTGATAATCCGCATCGGCAACCGAAGCTGCTGGCGGGGGCGAATCGGCCCAAGGCGAGTCGTTGGAGGGCTCGGGCTGAACGCTGTCCGACCCTTGCCTGGAGCCAGGCGGGACGCCAAACTCAATGTATGGGCCGCTGGACGACGCGGCAGCCGCAGCAGCCAGCCTGGAGCGCCGGAGCGCGTCGTCATAGTGCGGGCGACCCAGCGCATAATACTCGCCGGCCCTTGCGGGATTGTAGCCGTTGGCGTCGAGGTTCTGGCGCTGCCATTCCCCGAAGGTCTGGGTGTAGTCGCGGCGTTCAATGCCCGCGCGGCGCACCATGCTTTGCAACGAACCAGGGCCGGTTTGCAGCAGGTCGCTCTCGGCAATCTCATGGCTCACCACTTGCTTTGCCAGGGTGTGAAATTTGTTGTCATCCACGTCGGTTTTACCGAAATTCTGAGCCGCGTACTCATCGCGCGCCGGCTCATACGCAGCGGCGATCTTTGGGCCGGGCACGCCAGTTCTTTCACTCAGAAAGGCGATGTTGGCGATCTTCCTTCTAAGCACATCAGGATCGCTTACTCGGGAGGTCAGCTCAGCCAAGGAAGGCGCAAACTTGTCCACGGTGGCCAGGTCTGTGACCATGGCGCGCATCTTCGCCGTGTGATACTGCCGGAGCAGGCCGGCGGCTTGAACTTGCTGTTCCGGGGGCATGGCGGGCATGACGCGTTGCAGCGTGTCCGCTTCGTCAGGCTCAAGGATCATGCCACGGACGAGGGACTAGACGGGGTTCGGCAAAGAGTCGCTCCTGGCTTGCGCATTGAGCGAGGCATGGAGGCTGGCATCCACCACAGCCGCTGTGTCACCCAGCACCGGCGCTGCAGGCGGTTCCTCCGCCACCACAGTATTGTCCTGCACGGAAGAAGAGTCGGATAGTGATGAGGGCATCTCAATCCAGGTTGATTAACACCCGGAGCGTCAAGGGGATTTCGAAAGTAAACGGCCTTTTACACCTTTGCCGCGTCACACTTGAAGCCAGCGGTCGCGGTTCTCGCGCACGAATTCATCATCATGCAGGTGAGGGTAGGCTTCATGGACCCGGCTGATTTCCTCCGCCTGTACCGGGCTCAACCCTTCATCGGGATTCAAGCAGCGAATGCCTTCAAGCAGCCCTTGGCGGCGCAGCACCTCATGAAGACCTGCGATGCAGCCGGCAAACCGGTTGGGCGCATCAAAGAAGGCCGCATTGGCATCGGTGATTTCAATGCTGCGCCGCAGGAGTTCCGCTGGGATCGCCGCGCCCGTTGCGGCAAGGGAATGGCATTCATCGAGCAACTCCACCGCGCGCTTCGTTCCCACCGCCCAGTGCCCCAGCAATCCGCCCACGATGCGGCGTTCCACCGGCCGGCCGTTCACTTCGAATCGAAACGGTGTTAACAGGTCCACGACGATGTTGTCATCGCTGCCGGTATAGAGCGTGATGTCCTCGCGACCAGACTCCACCACGGCGCGAACCACATCAATCGTCTGGTAGCGATTGAAGGGTGCGATCTTGATCGCGACCACATTGTCAATCTCCGCGAAACGCCGCCAGAAGGCATGCGACAGCACGCGCCCGCCCACCGAGGGCTGCAGGTAGAAGCCAATGATGGGCACAATCTCCGCGATGGCCAGGCAGTGTGTCATGAGCGCCTGCTCGTCCGCATCCTTCAAGGCTGCGAGGCTCAGCAAGGCCGTATCGTAGCCCAGTTCCACCAGTGTCATAGCCTCTGCGACCGCCTGCTTTGTTCCGCCGCACACACCGGCGATGCGCACCAGAGGGCGGGTTGCGCGCTTCATTTCCTCCGCCGCCAGCGTCAAAACTGGCTTGAACAAGCCGATGCCGGGATCGCGAATCTCAAATTGCGTCGTATGGACCGCGACCGCGATGCCGCCCACTCCCGCCGCGATGTAATAGCGTGACAATGCGCGCTGGCGGCGCTCATCGAGCCTGCCATGCGCATCCAGCGCCAGAGGATGGGCGGGGATGGCAAGGCCTTGTTGCAACAGGGATCGGAAGCTCATGGGAATACGTTTATTGTGCCCGGTGACGTTGGCTTACAAAACAAAAATCGACGGACAGCATCCAGTCTGTCACTATGATTGTCTCTATGATCCGAACCTGCCTTCGCGCATTCGTACTCACCGCGTGGACCTTCGTTCTGCCACTGGCTCAGGCTCAGCAACCGACCCTGCAGCGTTTCTTCGCCAAGCTGGCCACGGACCCCAAAGGAAGTGGTCTGGGCAAAACAGCTACCGTGGGATCGCCCACGGGCTACGAATATCGGGATTGGCGTAAAGAAGGCGGTCTTCTCGTGGGCTTTGATCTCTGGAAGGGCAATTTCCAGGACCACATGCTGGTCGTCTGCGGAGTGCGTCCCATTTATATGACCGCCAAAGGCAAGGTCCGCGGAAAGCTCTATGGAAGCGGAAGCGGCACCAGCACACCCATCACCATCGAGGGCCGCGATGGGTTCGCGGTTGCAGGCATCGAAGTGAAGGGGGGCGACCGCATGGATCAGCTGCGGGTCGTGTTCATGAAGTACTCCTATACCGAGTTCAACCTGCTGGCCGATGGCATGTACAAGAGCGAATGGTTTGGCGGCAAGGGCGGCAGGAAAGAGCGCCGCTTCATTCCCGGCCAGAAGCCCGTTGTAGGCATCTTCGGCGGCAGCGGCTCGGAGCTTGACCGGCTTGGCCTGCTGTACATGGAGAGCAAATGAGGAGGGATAAAAAAGCCCTCGCTCTGTGTCAGCCCGCTCCTGATCGGTCACAATTTTCATGAAACCAATGAACTCTGATTCTACGATATGGAAAAAGGTTGGCGGCGTAGATTGCAACGGGACGCACTCCTCATCCTTGGGTGCATGCGGATGACGAAACTCAGAACTGCCCGTCCCGCGTTTCAAAGTGCGTCGGCTTGCCCAGGCTGGGGCCATCAGCTTTCACCCACCCGGCCATTGCTTCGATCATCTCATCGAGCGTCACCGAGACTGGGCCAAGGAGATCAAAGGAGCGCCGTGCATCGAACAGCCATGCGGTCGCCGCCTCCTCGCCGACGATGACCGGATCGCGCCCCAGCAGCCCGCCGAACCGATGAGCGAGCTGGCGGATGGAAACGCGCTCAAGACCCGTGACGTTTAACGCCACCGGTGGTACGGTGGCATACTCAAGGCATTGAACTGCGCGCGCATTGGCATCGCCCTGCCAGATGACATTGGCATAGCCCATCGTCACATCCACGGGCTGCCCACGCGCCACCTTCCAGGCGACATCGTGCAGAACGCCGTAACGCAGATCAATGGCATAGCTCAGCCGGTACATCAGCATCCGTGTGCCGTGGTGCTTTGAGAAATGGGTGAAAATTCGCTCCCTGCCTACGCACGAACTGGCATACTCCCCGGGCGGGCCAAGCGCATCGTCCTCACAGGAGCCCGCGCTTGTCACCGGAGTGAGAGGGTAGACGCAGGCCGTCGAAAACACTACGATGTGTGATCGGGCGAAGTGTTCCGCCACGATGGCCGGCACCAGCGTGTTCGCCACCCATGTCAATTCTGGCACCTCCGATGTCCCGAACTTGTGACCGGCCATGAAGATCACGTGGGGTGCCTGCGGCAGGCGCCTCACCGCCTCGCGATCCATGAGATCGCACGCAACCGGCTCCACCCCGGCCAGCCGCAACTCGTGGGCCGTGTGCGGCGAGGTAAAGCGCGACACCCCTATCACCCGCCGCCTGCTGCCCGCCTGATCCGAGGCTCGCCGAATCATTCGCGCCAGTGACAGCCCCATCTTGCCTCCCGCCCCGAGAAGGATGATGTCACCCTCAAGCCGACGGCAGACCTCCACAGCGGCGTCAGTGGGACGGCTCAGCCATTCCTCAAGAGCCTCGTGGTCGACGGCAGATCCATTCAAAGCGTTGCTCATCAGGGTCAGAGTCTGAACATGGCCGGGAACATGGCAATGCTTGATTTGTCAAAACCGCTGCCGTCATTCTCCCGCTTGTCATCCCCCTCGTCATGGCTGACACCTGCGTCCATGACCGCCAACCGCAGAACCTTCCTCAAGCAGATGGGCTCCCTCACCGTCGGCTCCAGCCTCGGCTCATGGGCCTGGGCGGGGCCGGCCGCTCAGGGGCTGCCACGCAGCACCCCCGAAGCTGAAGGCGTTTCATCCTCCGGCATCCTCGCTTTTCTTGATGCCATTGCGCACAGCAAGCACGAGTTGCACAGCTTCATGATGCTCCGCCACGGCCGCGTGGTGGCCGAAGGCTGGTGGTCGCCCTATGCTGCGCCCCTCAAGCACAGCATGTACTCGATGAGCAAGAGCTTCACCGCCACCGCCATCGGTTTCGCCGTTGCGGAAGGCCGGCTGGGAGTGGACGATCATGTCGCCACGCTGTTCCCGCAGGATCTGCCAGAACCCGGAAGTGAGAACCTCGCTGTGCTGAAGGTGAAGCACCTGCTCACCATGTCCGTGGGCAACGAGCACGAGCCCACTTCGGCGGTGATCAAAGAGGAGAACTGGGTAAAGGCGTTCCTTGAGCAGCCCATCACGCATGAGCCAGGCAGCGTGTTCATGTACAACAGCAGCGCCAGCTACATGCTCTCCGCCATCATCACCAAGATCACCGGGCAGACGGTGATTGACTACCTCACCCCCCGCCTGTTCGAGCCGCTTGGCATCACTGGCATGACCTGGGAAACCTGCCCGCGCGGCATCAACACCGGCGGCTGGGGATTGAGCATTCCGACTGAAGGTCTTGCCAAGTTTGGCCAGCTCTACTTGCAAAAGGGCAAATGGGATGGTGAGCCGGTCCTGCCCGCCCAATGGGTGCGGGAGGCCACCACCTTCAAGATCCAACAGCCTGATCCTGCCAAGCCCAGCCGCCCTGCGGCACAGAACGACTGGCTGCAAGGCTATGGCTACCAGTTCTGGCGCAGCCAGCACGGTGCTTTCCGCGGCGATGGTGCCTTTGGCCAGTATACCATCGTCATGCCCCGGCAGGATGCCGTCATCGTCATGACCGGCGAAAGCCATGACATGCAGGGTGAACTCGATCTGGTGTGGCAGCATCTCATGCCCGCGATCAAGAACAAATCCTCATTGCCCGCCGATGCCGATTCGCAGACCAACCTTAATCAAGCGCTCAAGTCCCTGACCCTAACCCCACCGAGAGGCCGCCCATCCCTGCCCTCCGCTGCCCACCTCAGCGGCAGGACCTTCCACCTTGACGCCAACAACCTCGGCCTCACCAGCGCCAGCTTTGCCTTCCAGGACAATGCTTGCCTTTTCACCGCCACCAGCGAGGGGGCCCAGCACGTCGTCACCTGCGGAATGGAAAGCTGGCAGCTAGACGAAACCAATTTCCCAGGCACCCCTCCCAGGCTCATTTCCGGCGGCACACCCAAGGCCCAGCCCCCTTCCAAGCTCGCCGCCAGTGCCACCTGGAGAGACGAGCACACCCTCGAAATGACTTGGCGCTATTATGAAACCCCGCACCACGACACCGTGACGTGCAAGTTTGACGGCGATCAGGTGAGCATCAGCTTCCTCAACAGCATCGCAGCGCTGGGCGGGAAGACGAAGGACACCCGGGCACCGCTCACCGGGCGGGCGTGAGGCAGGAGTGAAGAAATCCCGCTCCTCAGTGCAAAGCCTCCCCAACGAGCCGCAAGCTCGTGTCTCCGCACGCTGCAACACCCATGCGCCGTGCCGCGTTCTTCTTGACGTCATGCCGTGCCGTTTTGTCCTGCTTTCACTCCTCTCCGCCGGCGGTCTTCAGGCCGCGACGGTGAATTTCGCCCGCGATATCCAGCCGATGTTTGCCGAGCACTGCCTGGAATGCCACGGCATGGACAAGGCCAAGGGCGGGCTCACCCTGACCACGCTGAAGGGAGCCACCAAGCCGCTCAAGAGCGGTGCAATGGCCATCGTTCCCGGCGATGTCGCCCACAGCTCCATCGTCGAGCGGGTGCTCACCGCCAAGCTGGATGAGCGCATGCCGCCGAAGAAAAAACCGCTCGCTCCTGCGCAAATTGCAACGCTCAAAACCTGGATTGCGGAGGGTGCAAAATTTGACCAGCACTGGGCCTACAAGCCCGTGGCCCACCCCGCCCCCCCGCCGGTGCGGCAGGCCGGATGGGTGCGCAATGACATCGACCGCTTTGTTCTTGCCAAGCTGGAGGCACAGCACATCCAGCCCTCGTCAGAAGCCAGTCGCCTCACTCTGATCAAACGCGCCAGCTATGATCTGCTGGGCCTGCCGCCAACCCCTGAGGAAGTTGATGCCTTCATTGCCGACACCTCACCCGATGCCTATGAAGCGCTGCTCGACCGGCTGCTGGCAAGCAGCCATTTCGGCGAGCGCTGGGGCCGCCACTGGTTGGATGCCGCCCGCTATGCAGACAGTGACGGATATGAGAAAGACAATCCCCGCCGCGATGCCTGGCGCTTCCGCGACTGGGTGATCCGCGCGGTCAATGCGGACCTGCCCTTCAATCAGTTCACCATCGAACAGCTCGCCGGCGACCTCCTTCCGGACGCCACCCAGGAGCAGATCGTGGCCACTGCATTTCACCGCCAGACGCTCACCAACACCGAAGGCGGCACCGATCAGGAGCAGTTCCGGGTGGAGGCAGTGTTCGACCGCACCGAGACCACCGGTGCAGTCTGGCTCGGTCTCACAGTCGGCTGCGCGCGCTGTCACTCACACAAATACGACCAGATCAGCCAGAAGGAGTATTACCAGCTCTTCGCGTTTTTTAACAATGGCGATGAAGTCACCCGGCAGGTGCCGGAGTCGCCGGAAAAATGGACGCAGTACCAGCGGCAGAATGGTGGCAAAACCGCGAAGCTTGTGCCCTTGCAGAAAGCCCTGGACGAAGCCCGGTCCAGCCTCCCGGTGAAACTGCCTGAATGGGAGAAAGGCGTGCAGTCACGCCTTGCGACCGCTCGTGAGCTGAAGACTTCGCAAAGCTTCACACCAGTGCCTGTCGGCAAGGTGACCGCGCTTTCCAAAACCGTGTTTAAAAAATTCGGCGACGGCTCCTGGCTGGCGACTGGCAAGACGCCAAAGACGGACACTTACACCCTCGAAATCGGACCGGTGACGCGGCCGGTCACCGCCCTGCGCATCGAAGCACTGACCGATGCCTCACTGCCCAAGCAAGGGCCGGGGCGCATGAAAAACGGCAACTTCGTGCTGAGCGAAGTGACACTGGCGCAAGACGGCCAGGCAGTAGTATTGCACAGTCCCACAGCCGATTACGAACAGAAAGGCTTTGAGGCCGCAAAGGCACTGGATGGCGATGAGCAAACCGGCTGGGCCGTGGGCGGGCGGAGCGGCACACCCCACACACTCACCTTGCAACTCGCGCAGCGGCTGCCTGCCGGCATCAAGCTCAGGCTGACATTGGTGCAGAACTATGCCAAGGGACCCGAGCACATGCTGGGCCGGTTCCGCCTGCTGGCCGCCAGCGAGGAAACCGTGGAGAGCATTGCGCCGCCCGAAGTAGTGAAGCTGCTCAACGAAGAGCCGGTCCGCCGCAATCCTGTGCTGATCGCGCCCTTGTATGCCTGGATGGAGAAGGTCGATCCCGGGGCGGTCACCGCCGCCGCGGCCCTGGCCCAAGCCAAAGCCGGCCTACCCAAACCACCGCTGATGGACGTGCGGGTCATCGCCAGACGCGCCAAGGAGGAGCGTGACACCAAAGTCCTGCATCGCGGCAATTTCCTCGACCCAGCCGAAGCTGTCGAGCCGGCGTCGTTTGAGGTGCTGCCACCCCTCAAGCCCCGCAGCCCTGGTCGCGCAGACCGTCTCGACCTCGCCCGCTGGCTTGTGAGTGCAGACAATCCGCTCACTCCACGCGTCACCGTCAACCAGTTCTGGGGAAGGCTCTTCGGCGAAGGCCTGGTCAGAACCGCAGGCGACTTCGGCGTGCGCGGCGACCAGCCGACCCACGCCGGACTGCTGGACTGGCTGGCGAGCGAATTCATGACCCGAGGATGGAGCCGCAAGCACCTGCTCAAGCTCATCATGATGAGCGCCACTTACAGGCAGAGCAGCGAGCAGGTACAAGTTAAAGGTGCGCACTCCCCCATCAACATCCAGGACATTGACCCCAGAAACGAGCTCCTTTGGCGCCAGAACCGCCTGCGGGTGGAAGGCGAAATTGTGCGCGACCTGTATTTATCAGCCAGCGGTTTGTTAAGCCCCAAGATCGGCGGCCCGAGCGTCTTTCCTCCCCTGCCCGCCGACGTCGCGGATCTCAGCTATGCCAATAACTTCAAGTGGATAACCAGCACTGGCGAAGACCGTTACCGCCGGGGCTTGTACACCTTCTTCAAGCGCACGGCGCCGCATCCGGACCTGACCACTTTTGACTGTCCGGACGCCAACACCACCAACATTCGTCGCACTGTCAGCAACACTCCGTTGCAAGCCCTCACCACACTCAACGCCGACGCCTTCGCCGAGGCGTCGCGCGCGATGGGGCATCGCCTGCTCACCGAGCCTCTAAAGACAGACGACGAGCGCCTCATTCGCTGCTTCCGCCTCTGCCTCGGTCGTCCGCCCGGTGATCGCGAGAACACCACCCTCAAGCATCTGGTTGCCGACTCGCGAGCTTACTACCAGACCCATCCCGAGGATGCCAGAGACATGGCCGGCACCTATGTAATAAAAGGTGTGCCCGCTGCCGAATCCGCCGCCTGGTCCGCCACGGCACGCGTCGTCATGAACATGGATGAGTTCATTACCCGGGAATAATACATCCCGGCAAAACCCTCACACCGGTCCACCCGTCAGCGGCAGATTTTGACCCGAGATATAGCCGGCGGCTTCACTGGCGAGGAAGACGGCGGCCTGAGCCACGTCTTCGGGCACGGCCAGACGACGAACGGGTACACGGCGCGCTTCGGTTTCCTTGAACCGCTGTGGAATGTCGGCCGTCAGGTCGGTGATGGTGATTCCTGGCGACAGCATGTTGGCCGTGATCTGCTGTGGTCCCAGCTCGAGGGCCAGGCTTCGCACCAGTCCCCACAGCCCCTGCTTGGCCGCGATATAAGCCGCCATCTTCGAAGGTGGAGTCCCAAACAAATAGCTGGTTCCCAGAAAAATGAAGCGCCCAAAGCGGCGCTCCGTCATCCCCGGTGTGGCAGCCTGCACCAATTCCAGCGGGACCTCCACATGCATCCGGTGATACGCCCGCAGATCTTCTGTTTTCAGTTCGCTGAAGACCATCGCCGGCACCGGTTGGGTGGCGGCATGGACAATGACATCCACCCTGCCATAGGCAGCCAGCACCTCATTGACCAGCGCGGTGCCACTACCCTCCGATTCAAGGCCGGTCACCCAGCACCGCGCGCGTCCGCCTGCGGTGACAATCTGCCTCACCACTTCCTCAGCGGCGGGACGATTGGACTTGCAGGCGATGGCGACTTCCATTCCGGCGGCGGCAAACGCACGGGCAATGGCCGCACCTATACCTCGCGAACCGCCGGTCACCAGCGCTACGCGCGGCTCCTTGGGCGGTGTGCCGGCCGTGTCTTCGGCCAGCTTGACCGCGACCTTGACCTTGGCGCTGCCCTTCATCACCGCCTCCTGATTCTGGTTGGTGGCGCGAAGGATCAGGCTCAGCGTGGCGGCACCGGCGGACACGCTTTCAATTTCGGCCTCCACACAAATGGTGTCGCCCACAAACACGGGCTTCATCCAATCCATGCTCTGATTCATCCATACCGCACCAGGTCCGGGCACCTTCATGCCGATAAGCCGCGAAACAATGGCCGACTGAATCGCACCATGCGCTACGGGCCTGGCAAAGCCATACTCGCGCGCGCTTTCCGCCTGCAAATGCAGGGGATTCCGGTCGCCCGAGAACTGCGCAAAGCTCTCCACCAGCGCGGGTGAGAGGGTGACCTCCTCGCTGAACACCATGCCGGGACGGAAGCGATCAATCATTTATAGTCCTTTCTCTTCCAGAATCAGGCGCATGAGCTTCACGGAGGTAAGATCCATGGTCTCCTCCGGAGTAAACGAGGTGCCAAAGGCGTCTTCCAGCGCCATCACCAAGTTGAGGTGCTTTACGGAGTCCCAGCCGGGGACGTTGTCGGAATTTGTATCATCGTTCACGCTGGCTTCAGGAATGCCAAGCACGGTCGCGACAGTGGAATGCAGGGTTTGCTGGCGTTGTTCAATAGTCATGTGAGTCGGGAGGGGATTCGATGGTGAAGTACTCAGGTAGAGCACGCGGTTGCTCCAGTAGCAAGTGCCAGAGATGGTCGTTGACGGGCAAAAAGCCATGATCCGGCAGGAACCCGGCGGCGGGTTGGTTCTTCGCTGTGGGAAGGAATTCCCCCACCAGCAGCCGGCCACCCCGGCCGTGAACGACCCTTTCCAGCAGCGCAAGCAGGGCGGTTTCCACTCCGCGACCGATGACCCGGCAGCTCATCAGAAAGGTATCAATGCGCCATGCCGCCAACGGCCCCGCCGGTTCCGGCACCAGCACAGCGGCGGCGACCAGGCCGTTGTCGCCAAAACGGTCCTTGACCCGCACCCACAAAGCGATGGCATCGCCGGCAATCAGAGCCTGCAAGTCTGCGGCGCTGTGGCGGCGGGTGGTGAGGTTGAACTGGTTGGTCTTGCCCAGCAATTGCGCGACCCTGGGCAAGGTAGCTTCGTCCACGCTACCCACGGTCAGTGTCATTTGCAGGCCCTGGAGGAATTCCTCCAGCGATCCTGACTGCTGGCGCAACTCCTGCCGGGTGGAATCTTGCAGGTACAGCGCCGCCCGTTTGCGATCCTCGCTGGTCAGCGCCAGCAGATCGAAGCAGCCGCTCTCAGCCAGGGTGCGGGCATAGCCCAGCGGGCTGGCGGGCGGCTCCAGCACGGTGAGCATGGGCAGTTGCTCACGCACCCACTGACGTTCCACCGGGTTGTCATCAAAAAACACCAGGGCATCGAGGCCTATATTCAGGGTGGCGGCGATCCGGCGCAAGCTGGCGGCTTTGTCCTCCCAATGAACCTCAAAGGCGGCGAAGTGCTCACGTTTGAGCAGGCAGGAGGGATGGCTGGCGAGCACCTCTTCAACGTCACGCGCATTGTTTTTGCTCGCGGCGGCGAGCAGGATGCCTCCGTCGCGCAAGGCGAGCACGCGCCGCTGAAAGTCCAGGAACACGTTGCCCGGGTAGTCCGGACCCAGGGCAATGCCTTCGAGTCCGACCTCGCCCAGAACCCCGCCCCAGAGGGTGTTGTCCATGTCAAGGACCAGGCACTTTTTTGGGGCGATGAACCAGGGGCGCGCGCGCCTTGCCACCGCCTTTGCCACCGCTGCGCAAGCATCCGAACTCCAGGGTGCTTTGGCCAGGTATTCCAGCCGCTCATCGCGCCAATGGTCCAGGCCCAGCTCGCAGACCACGCGCGCGACATCCAGCACCTGCACATCCGGCAGCACCGCGCAGACCTCCGCCAAATCATCATTGAGGCGCTGCACAAAACTCATCTGGGAGGGTGCGAGAGAGACATCCACCACGCCCGCCGCGCACCAGGCCGGCGGGGCGAAATTGGCCATCAGAATCCTTGCGGTGGACCGCTGGCGCAAGGTCTGGAGCAGTGCATTGAGCCGCTCACGCAAACCGGTCCGCACCTGCTCCTCAAGCATCGCTGGCGCATGTGACACAAAGCGCGACCCGAGGTCCGGCAGCCAGTCCTCCAGTCGCACGACCACCAGCACCAGGTCGCGGGGCTGGGCGAACAACTCGCTGCGCACATCCACAACCTGCTGCTCGATTTGACCAAACGGGGCGAGCCAGATGTTGAAACCCAACTGTCGGCGCGCCGCTTCAACCACCAGGCAGGGGTGCAGAAAATCCGCGGTGAAACTTGCCAATACTGCAAGATTCAAAGCGGGAGCCTGGGACGCTTCGAGTTCGCGCGACAAGCGCATGTAATCAGCACGGCTGAGAGGCGCGGACAGGGGAGGAAGTTCGGGCGTAGGCATTGCGGGGAGGCAGGAGCCCTAACCATAGCGCACTTTACGCCAGCGCCAACTGCTGGCATTCGTCCGCGATTTTAGTTGCCCATCCGGCAATGGGCACAGCCCCCGGTTGGGTTGCCCGCCCAGAGTAATGGGCCGGTAGGAAGCACTGCGTACCGGCCTATCAACCTGTGAAGCGGGGAGCGCCCCACCCGCTGATCGAGGTGCCCAGGTTTATCGCTTGCGCACCACCATCACCGCCGAGCCGGCAAAATAACTCATACCCGGAATCATAAGCAGGAGCTGGTCCAGTTTCATGGCACAGTGGTTAATCCACGGCTCAACGAACGAGGGCATATACCTGGAAATTCGGTCGGTGATGGCGTAATGCCGCAGTGCCTCAATCTCAAAGACCTCGCCGATGCGCACGATCTCATGCCAGGCGAGCTGACGTTCATCAGGGCTTACATCCTTGGGAACCGGGGTGCGGTCGCGCAGCCATTGCAGCACGCGCGAGTATGCCACGGGCTCATGGATCGCAATGCGGCCGCCCGGCACCAGGAGATCGTTCAAAGTGCGCAATCCCTCCTCCAGCGGCAGATGATGCAGCACTGACATCGCCAGCACGGCATCAAATTTACCTTTGGGAAGGCTGTCACTGGCCCCGTCGGCGACGACAAAGGTCACCCGGTCCGCCACGCCATCAAGGATGGCACGCTGGCGGGCAACTTCGATTAATTCCGGCGACACATCATAGCCTTCCACGCGGTAGCCCAGGCGACCGAGGCGTGTGGCCATCTCGCCGCTGCCGCAGCCAAAGTCGCAGATGAAGGCGGGCTTATGCAGGGTGAGGAAACGGATCAAACATTCCACCCGATGGGTCCGCCAGTCCTTGCAGGCGCGGTATTGCTCGACCATGGCATCGGAGGTTCGGCGCATGGCGGCGAGTTCCTTGGCCGCTTGGTCGGCTTGAAAAATGAGTTCGTCCTGAAGGCGTTGTTCGTGAGTCTTGCTCATCTGCGTGGGAGAATTATAGATTGATCGGGCCATCGCCATCACCCCGATTGATGTGGGCGTTTGGCACGAATTGGGAGTAGGGCTCGAAATGTTTTTTTGAGGCGGGGCTAAGGGCCCAGACAAAATTGGACGGGCCGCTGAGAAAGCCGCTGCGCTTGAGGGCGCGGTTCCAGTCCTGGTGCATCTGATTGGTGACGATGATGTCCGCCCCACGCTTGCGCAGCTCGGCCATGGCCGCGCGCACCACCAGTTCGGCATCGGCGGGAGCGCTTAGGCAGTCAGCAATCGAACCCAGGCGCATGTTGCCAAACTGCTTATGATCGCGCACATCGGAACACAGCAGCAGCGCCCAGCCGACCGGTTCACCCTGGCGCCAAACCACACAGCGAATCCAGCGTGGATCCTCCACTTCGTAGAGGGTGTCGAGAAGAGCAGCCGTGCGTTCGGCGCAGAAAGAATAGTGCGCTGCGCTACGCTCCCAGACCGCATCAGCCCAGCCTGCGAAGGCCGGCTCCAGTGTGATTTTAATGTCCGGCTGCCGCAATCGGGGCGGGCGCATCTGCAAGACCTTGAGTCCCAGCCAGCCCAGGCCGCTCCAGCGGGCGATGTCACAAACCGTCGACATGCCGCGCCGCTGCCGCAGTATGCGGATATTGCGCAGGAACGCGGCGGGATGCAGCACGTGAAAGTGAAACGGCACCTCGACTACATGCCAGCCCAGTCCGGCCATGAGACGGGGAAGCGGGCGATGAATGCCGCCCATGCCCAGGGAACACAACAATGGCTCGCGCTTCATGGCATCGCGCACGATTAGCATGCCCAAGGCGGCAAAGCGCTTGTTGACGACACCTTCAGACAAGGGCAGGCGCAGCCATCCATACGGTTTGCTAAAGCCTAAATCCGCACGGCGGTAGCCCTGAAATTGAAGCATGTACCCGCCGCGCACCTCCAGACCACCCTCCGCAGGTTCGTCCATGGCCAGGAAGTATTGCTGCCAGATGAGCTTCCCTGGGCCTTCCGGCCGGTAACTGGAGAAGGTGCTCTCCATCAGCTCAAATTCCGTCACGCCACCTTGGCGCAAGCGCTCATTGAAACGGTGCGCGGCGGCCCTGGCCTCGGCACTGTCAGGAAAACGCTCGATTCGATAAGCCATGACTAATCGTAAAATCGGTACTTCAGTCCGGCTATCTGGTTCACCAGCCACTTGTTTTCCAGGGCCGACCTCTCGCCACAAGTGAGCATATGCGGCAGGGGCTGCTCACTGGCGAGAAAATCCAGCAGGGTCGCCACTGGAACAAACCAGCCATTTTGGCTTGCGATGTATTCCATGGTCTTGACAAACTGGGGGTTCAGCCTGCCGTTCTCATAGAAGTCCTTGCCGAAATGCGTGTAAAGTACGCAACCGCCACGTTCGGCGACGAGCTTGTCCACGCGGGCATTTGTCACATTGCGGTTGAACGCGAACCCATCCCTGGCATCCGAGCCCGCGAACCACTGGTTCACCCACGGGCGGGCGGGGTCGTGGTAGGGCATCTGGGGCACCACTGCCGTGGTGTTCAGGTCGGTAAAGGTGAAATTGCGTATGTAACGCACCCGCTCTTTGCACAGGTCGCCCCAGAACAATGGATCGCCCTCCACATGGCCGCAGAATTTATCCCCACGCTGAAACAACTCATAGAGACGACGACGCCAGCCAGAAAGCCGGGCAGCCCCCCAGTAGATGCCCTCACGGTTGGAGGAGTGATTCGCCAGCGTGCGGGGGTCATGGCCGAACATCTCGCGGAAGCGCTCCAAACCCCGCAGAGTCAAGGCGCGGTCAGAGGTGTGATAGGTGGCGTTGTGAAGCGCAATTTCGAATCCTTCGCTTTGGAACTGAACGCACATATCGAGGTAATCCTCGTCCTCGCAGGTGGGACCGGGAATGTCCACCGCGCCCGGGCCGGCTACGGGCCAGATGGACTTGGTGGTGCGCATGCCCAGGTCGCGCAGCAGCCCGTAGATCGCGCGGTTGTTTTCCACCGTCCCGCGCTCCGTGTCGTCAAACACGGTAAAGGCAAAGTCTTTGCCATCTGGCCATCGGATGGTGGAGGGAGCGCGGAGCGCCATAAGCGATTTTGATGAAGCTGCCAGCTTCATGCTATAGGTTGCCCTGAGCGGCAACCGAAAACAATGACGAATGCGGGCCGCCTGCGCAGGCATTGTCAGCACCAGCCCACAACCGGCGACGCTGCCCCTGCCCAGTCCGCAGCATCTGTCGATGAACGGCCCGGAGATCGTCAAATTCACTCTGGAAGCCGTGCCGCAGTGCGCCAATGATCTCTATCAAAAGGCGGGTATCACTGCGCAGGACGTGGATTATTTTGTGTTCCACCAAGCCAATGGCTACATGCTGGAGCATCTGCGGCAGAAAATGGGCATCCCGGAAGAGAAGTTCGCGCTCTGTGTGCGCGACAGTGGCAATACGGTATTCGCGACAGTCCCGATCGCCCTGCACGACGGAATCAAGAACGGCAGGATCCGCCCAGGTATGCGTGTCATGGTGATGGACTTTGGCGTGGGCCTTTCATGGGCGGCTACGCTGGTGCGCCTTTATGACAGGCGGCACCCTTCACTTCCTTGTCGCCCCTAGCCCCAGCATCGGCAGAATTTCCTGTGCCTCGCGCTGACCGTAGTTGAAGATGATAAAGCCTTTGCTGCCGTAACGGCGGGTGATGTTGATCTGGCCGATGATTTGATCTGCGGTCTGCAATACGTTCGACGAGGAAGCGCCAATGCCGGGGACCAGCTGCGCAGGTCCGGCCCAGGTTTTCTGCTGGCGTACCCAGCTGTCATAAGTGCCGTCATTGCTGGTATAGTCCATGGGGCAGACAAAATCGAGCCAGCCCTTCTGGCACCATAGCCGCCAATCCTGCATGACGATGCGGCTGTCCACCGCCCAATTGCGGAACACAGCGGCACTCACCTTGATGCCCGGCCGCACCTTGCGCACGGCGGCACTGGTAGCCTCCACCACGCCACTGATGTTGCCCTGGCACCACGCGATCCACTCCTCGCGGCGGGGCCCCTTGGCCTGCACATCCTTGGGCCACCGGGCCACTGCCATTGCAGTGGCCTTTTCAAAGCGTTCGCGGCAGGGCGCGCAAAAGCAGTGGTCCGGTCCCGGGTAGCGGATGTAGTCGAAGTGGATGCCATCAATCGGATAGCGCCTGGCCACTTCCAGCATCGCATCGCGTTCCAGCGCCTGATTCTCTGGGCTGGAAGGGCAGAGCCAGGGCTGCTCCACACCATCCCAGGAGCGTTGCAGGCGGCGGCCGGCCCGCATCTTTTCCACAAACGCGGCAGGCACCTCCTGGCCCAGGTTCCAGTCCACCTTCCACACGTGAATTTGAATCCCATGCTTCCGGCAGGCGGCGACACACAGGGCCATCTGGTCGCCTTTCTCCGCCACGCCGGGTGCGACCGGCAGCACCTCGCTGGGGTAGTAGGCCACGCCACCCCAGAGCATGTTTGGCATGATAGCGGTAAAGCCGTTCGCCTTCAGCCTGACTATCGCTTCGTCCCATGAAAGACCCTTCACGCCGTACGCGCTGTGGCACCAAAACGCTCGGAACTCGCCCTCCTTGGCTGGCTGCGCCAGGCACCAGGCCTCGCGCAACTGCCGCTCACCGGCGGTGACGGCTTCAAGCGCCCCCGCAAGGTTTCTGGCCGCCAGCGCCGAATCAATCGCAACCTTGAGCTGGCTCACCCCTTCCAGGCGCTTACGCACCTCCGGATTGGCCGCCGCGGCGGCGGCGAGACTGGCGCTCACCGCCTCGACGGTGCGCATGCCGCCGATGTGCCCCATGCTTTCCTGGCGGCGATGGACCGCATCCTCCCAGATCACCGGGTCCAACCGGCCCAGCATGGCCAGCAGCAGCCGCTCGTGGCCCGTGCGATCGTTTTCAAGCACGACGTGGGTCATGACGACCACCTTCTCAGAGGCGACGATCGCCGCCAGCCCGGTGTCCTGCCCCTGGTCATCAAACCAGTGCGCCAGCACTTTCGAACGGCCTTCGATTCCCTGGGCATTCGTCAGCGCCCATGACGCCTGCCGCACCACCTCCGGCATGCCTGGCAACCCCTCGCCAACCGGACGTAAAGACGCCAGCGGCCGCGAGGGTTTCTGCCATTTGCCAGGCTCGATACCGGCCACTTCGGCCAGCGCGGCCGGCAGCGAGTAGAAGCACAGCAGCCTGCCGCCAGATTTCGTGTAGTCGACGAGGGCATCAAGCGTGCTTCTCGGCAGTCCTGGGTTGTGCGGCAACACCACGATGGAAGCTAGCTTTAATGCTTCAGCCGTAACGTCATCATCACCCATCGTCGCATGGCAGATCTCCAGTTCCGTCAACAACTTCCCGACATGGCCGGCATAGGACGCCGCCGCATTGCGCTCGCTTTCCGGCACCTCCGAGCCATGACCGCCAGCAAGAATCAGCACCCGCGCATCCGCGCCCAGCACCCCTGTCAGGCGCACATTGCGGACAAGGAACTCAGTGTCTTCATTGTCGCCCCGCCAGGCGGCCAGGCGCAGCTTGGTTATATGGGTCCATGCGCCGGGCCTGCCGTCTTCCTTCATGTCCGCCTTAGCGAGGGTGATGCGGTTCCAGCCCTGTGCGTAACGCGGTGAGAACACGCCATGATACCAGCCGGTGCCGCTTTGCAGGTAAAGCGAGAAAGAGGAAACCGGCCCGGCGTTTGTACACATCACCTCCAGTTCAATGCCCTGCGCCTGGGCCATGTCCAGATTCACCTTCCTATCCCACACCCCGCGCCCGGCCTGTGTTCCGGCAAACAGGCAGCTCAGCACCAGCGCGGGCTTGCCGTCCACGTCCCTCATTCCGGCCGGGGCCGAGCCCTCACCCGCCACCCAGGCGGCGCGGGCAGCCTCGGTGCCAGGGTAATCGCAGGCGTCGATGATGCCGTTGCCCGCACGAGCCTCCGGCATGCAGGTGACCAAGAGCACGAACGGCAGGACAAAACGGAACATGACAGCAATACGCCAGCACCGGGCATCGCTGTCCAATGGTAAAGATAAGGAGTGCCGCCTGCGAGACGGAGCGAATCACCACCGACCTTGCCCCGGTGGAATCTTTGAACGCCTGCTGTAAGGCTCAATGCCCCGCTTGCGCAGCACCGACCCGCTCATCAATGGCGGGGAAGATCATCCGCGTGATCCACCCGCTAGTGACGGGGTCGCGGCTTTGTTCCAGTGTGCCGCCATTGCTCACCACCAAACGCCGGCATTCTTCAATCTCATCCTGGGCAAACACCGCCTGGGCAGGCTCCACCAATTCAGCGACCACCGCGTCCCCTGTCGATTTTACTGCCGCACTCAATCCCCGGCTGGAGGAACGCTTGCGGGCGCCCACGACCAGTTCACGCAACACCGTGACGATGATGCCCGGATCAATCATGATCGCCGTCACTCCGACCGGGGCCGACCATTGAATGGGCTGGGATGGATCCTCCACGGCAGCGACCTGGATCTGCCACAATTGCAGCAGATCGGAGGCAGTAAGGGCCACGAGACAAGGCACCACGAACTTGACCGACAACGCCTTGACGGTGGCTTCCAGCTGGGTCAACTGCGACCTCATGCGCCGCACGCTGCTGACAACCTCCGGATCGGTGACAAGTTCTTCGAGAAGGGAGGCTTCAAGGTCGAGACTGTTGACGTAGTTGCGCACATCGTGGGCATGGCGGCGGACAATGGCAGCCATTCGGGAAGCGTAATCAGTGGGGCTAGGTGGAAGCTGGGAGTCCATGATGTCGGTCAATACTAGCAGTATCGCCAGCGGTGGAAAGCAAGATAAGGTTCAAAGAAAAAAGGAGGGGGGCAGCCCGCCGGCCGTCATGAGGTGCCGCGGCCAGGGACCGGGCGTGTCGATCTCACTTGTCAGGGCTGCTTTCATGATCGGGTGCTTTCTGCGGCTGATCATTTCGCGGCAACCACGCCCGCCGCGACCCAAACAGCCCGTTTGCCCGTTTACATTCACACGTTTGGGAATAACACTCCCCTCGCCGCCTTTCATGACGGGCCAGGTAGAGTGTTAACAATTCACCTTATTCTTTCATGCAAGAGTCTCCCCCCATTTACCCGCCGGTGCATCTGCCGGATGTCCCGCATCGCCGTTTGCTCGAAGGCCAGACTGCCATTGTCACTGGTGCCAGTTCCGGCATTGGCCGGGCGGTGGCAGTGTCACTCGGCGGTGCCGGCGCCAATGTCTGCGTGAATTATGTCGTCGATCCGGAGGCGGCGCAGCACGTCGTCGCCGAAATCCAAAGCCTGGGCGGAAGAGCCTTTGCCCAGGCGGCGGATGTGTCCAAGGAGGCCGATGTAATCGCCATGTTCGATGCTGTGCGCAAGGAGTATGGCACCGTGGACATCCTGATCAACAACGCCGGCCTGCAGCAGGACGCGAAGTTTGAAGACATGACGCTGGCCCAGTGGCAGAAGGTCATTGATGTAAATCTTACCGGCCAGTTCCTTTGCGCACGAGAGGCAGTGCGTGAATTCAAGAGGCGCGGCGTGCGCCCGGAAATCTCCTGCGCAGCGGGCAAGATCATTTGCATGAGCAGCGTGCATGAAGTGATTCCCTGGGGCGGCCATGTGAACTACGCGGCCTCCAAGGGCGGAGTGATGCTCATGATGAAGAGCATTGCCCAGGAAGTGGCCCCCTGGCGCATACGCGTCAACTCCATCTGCCCTGGAGCCATCCGCACGCCCATCAATACTGCCGCCTGGGACACCCCCGAGCACTATGCGGCGCTCATGAAGCTGATTCCCTACAAACGCATTGGCGAAGCTCCGGAGATTGGCCGCGTCGCGGTGTGGCTGGCCAGCGATGACTCGGATTACGTTCATGGCATCTCGCTGTTCGTAGATGGAGGGATGACCCTGTATCCAGGTTTTGAAACGGGAGGTTAGCCTCACCTCCGCACCATGAACAATCCCCTCCCAGTGCTGCCTGCGGCGGATGCCGAGTGGCTGATGGCTGACGGCCTTGGCGGGTTCGCTTCCGGCACGGTGTCCGGCATCCGCACCCGCCGTTACCATGCGCTTCTGCTCACGGCGACGCAACCGCCGGAGGGACGCATGGTGCTGGTCAACGGCTTCGAGGCCTGGCTTGCGACACCGGGTGGCACACACGCCCTTTCATCGCAACGCTATGCGCCTGATGTGATACATCCCGATGGAGCGTCTCATGTCGTGGCCTTCAGCCCGCAACCCTGGCCGCGCTGGACTTTTCGATTCGAGGACGGTTCAGAGGTGGTGCAGGAACTGATCGTCCCGCACGGCTCATCGGCTGCTTTTCTGCGCTGGACCCTGCCACCTTCGCCTGACACACGTCTGGTGGTGCGTCCGTTGTTTTCGGGACGCGACTTTCACAGCCTGCATCAGGAGAACAGCGCGTTCCGCTTCTACCCTCAAATGCATGACAGCGTACTGGTCTGGCAGCCTTATGATGGTGTGCCCGCCGTCTCGGTCAAAGGCGGCAAGTATACGCACCAGCCGTGTTGGTACCGCCATTTCCTGTACACAGAAGAACAGGCGCGCGGTCTGGATGACATGGAAGACCTGGCCTCGCCGGGCGAATTCGCCTTTGATCTGTCAAGCGGCCATGCCGAACTGGCTTTCGCCGCTCAAGGCCACGAACAGGTGCTGGATCAAATCTTTGCACAGGTCAGCGAGGGGGAACTGAAGCGCGCAGCGGGATTTGCCTCGCCGCTTGACCAGGCCGCCGCCAGCTATGTGGTAAGGCGCGGCACGGGGCATACGATCATCGCCGGCTACCCATGGTTTGGCGACTGGGGCCGCGACACCTTCATTGCCCTGCGCGGGCTCTGCCTGGCCACACGGCGTCTCGACTGCGCCCGGGACATTCTGGTCGAATGGGCGGGTGCGGTCTCCGAGGGTATGCTGCCCAACCGCTTTCCTGAGCAAGGTGAAGCGCCCGAGTATAATTCCGTCGATGCCTCACTCTGGTACATCATCGCGGTGCATGACTACCTGGAGGCCGCCAAGCCGGAGCCCGCGGTGTCGCAGACACTGTCCGCCGCCGTGGAGGCCATTTTGCATGGTTACAGGCAGGGCACTCGTTTCGGCATCCGCATGGATGCCGACGGCTTGTTAGCCTGTGGCGTGCCCGGCCTCCAGCTCACGTGGATGGATGCGAAGGTAGACGGCCGCGTGGTGACGCCGCGCGTGGGCAAGCCGGTGGAAGTTCAGGCTTTGTGGATCAATGCACTTGCCATCGGCGCCGTTTGCAACGCCCACTGGCAGCCGGCGCTCGAGGCCGCGCGCCAGGCCTTTGAACAGCGCTTCTGGAATGAGAGCGCGGGTGCCCTCCACGATGTGGTGGATGTGAACCATGAGGATGGCGTCAACGATGAGTCGATGCGTCCCAACCAAATACTCGCCGTGGGCGGGCTGCCCCTGGCTCTGCTTACCGGCGAGCGCGCGCGCCGTGTGCTGGATGTCGTGGAACGCAATCTCCTCACCCCCCTGGGGCTGCGCTCGCTGGCCCCTGGCTCGGCAGGCTACGTAGCGCGCTATGAGGGCGGTGTTGCACAGCGCGACGGCAGCTATCATCAGGGCACGGCCTGGCCCTGGCTCGCCGGACCCTTCATCGAGGCCTGGCTGCGCGTGCGGGGCGAGACCGATGCCTCCAAGGCAGAAGCCCGCGAACGCTTCCTGCCCGCTCTTCATGAGCATCTCGGCCAGGCCGGTCTCGGTCATGTGTCGGAAATCACCGATGCTGAGCCGCCATTCACCCCACGTGGTTGTCCTTTCCAAGCCTGGTCTTTGGGCGAATGGTTGCGCATCGAACATCTGCTCGCCACCCTGTCATGAACGAAAATCTTCAATTCCTCCGTCAGCGCATCGAGCATGAAGACAACCTGGTCAACCAGCGCCTTTCCTGGCTGGTGGGATCGCAGTCCTTTCTTATCACCGCCTTCGCCATCAGCCTGAACGCGCCAACGCAGTTCTACTCGCCCCGCTACGTCGAAGTTCATCAAAAGCTGCTGCACCTGCTGCCCGTCGTCGCCATTGCCAGCATCCTGGTGCTCATGCTCACGCTGCTCGGTGCCGTCTCTGCCCTGTCGGCGCTGCGCCGCTGTTCAGATCTCATTGCAACCGCCGAGGACGTTCCCATCCACAGCTCCACCGCCATCCGCTGGCTGGGGCTGTCGGCCGCCTTCGGCATCCCGCTGATCTTCCTGGTCTTCTGGCTGGCGCTGATCACAGTGCTCTAGCTTATGAGCACTCCTGAACATGACCGCCTCGCGCAGGACCGCGAGCGCACGCAGAACTGGAAACGCTGGGGTCCGTATCTGAGCGAACGGCAGTGGGCCACCGTGCGCGAGGACTACTCGCCGGACGGCAGTTGCTGGGATTCCTTTCCCCACGACCACGCCCGCAGCCGCGCCTATCGCTGGGGTGAGGACGGCCTGCTAGGATTCACCGACCGCAGGTGCCGCCTGTGCTTCTCTCTCGCGTTGTGGAACGGCCGCGATGCCATCCTCAAGGAGCGGCTGTTCGGCCTCACCGGTCCGCAGGGCAATCACGGCGAAGACGTGAAGGAATGCTACTACTACCTGGATTCCACACCCACGCACAGCTACGCCAAGGCCCTTTACAAATACCCGCAGGCCATCTTTCCGTATACCCGGCTGATCGAAGAGAACCACCGGCGCGAGGTCAAGGACCGGGAGTTTGAGCTGGAAGACACCGGTGTATTTGATGAGGGCCGATACTTCGACGTGTTCGTCGAGTACGCCAAAGCCGCACCGGAAGACATCTGCATCCGCCTGACGCTGGTCAATCGCGGCCCGGAACCCGCCACACTGCACGTGCTGCCCACCCTCTGGTTCCGCAACACCTGGAGCTGGGGCGGCGACGGCGCGGAACACAAGCCCGGCCTGAAACTTCAGCAGCCGGGCAAGGTGTTTGCGGCCAATGAATCGCTGGGTGACTTCGTGCTGGCCTGGGAAGGCGAGGCTACCCCGCTGTTCACCGACAACGAAACCAACGCCCGGCGCCTATGGAATGCACCCAATGCCGCGGCGCATGTGAAGGACGCGTTTCACGAGCGCGTGGTGGGCGGCCGCACGGAATCGGTGAACGCGCAGATGAGCGGCACCAAATGCGCACCCTGGTATGTCCTCACGCTTGCCCCTGGAGAATCGCGGGTACTTAAGCTGCGCCTGTCTCCCGCCGCCACCGCGCCTGACGACGCATTTGGCAAGAATTTCGATGAGGTCTTCGCCGTCCGCATCGCGGAAGCGGACGCATTCTATGCCACCATCGCACATCCCGCCCTGACCGGCGAGGCCAGGAATGCGGCCCGGCAAAGCTACGCCGGACTACTGTGGAGCAAGCAGTTCTACAATTACGTGGTGAAGGACTGGCTGCATGGCGACCCCGGCCAGATAACGCCGCCACCCGAGCGGCTCGGCGGACGCAACCATGAGTGGCGTCACCTTTATTCCCATGACGTGATCTCCATGCCCGACAAGTGGGAGTATCCCTGGTTCGCCGCCTGGGATCTGGCGTTCCACATGATCCCCATGGCGGAGGTGGACCCGGATTTTGCCAAGGCCCAACTCGAACTCTTCCTGCGCGAGTGGTACATGCATCCCAACGGCCAGCTTGCCGCCTACGAGTTCGCCTTTGGCGATGTGAACCCGCCCGTGCATGCCTGGGCCGCGTGGCGAGTGTACAAGATGACCGGCGAACGTGGCAAACGCGACCGCCCGTTCCTCGAGAGCGTGTTTCAGAAACTCCTGCTCAACTTCACCTGGTGGGTGAACCGCAAGGATGCCGAGGGTAACAACCTCTTCCAGGGCGGTTTCCTGGGGCTCGACAACATCGGCGTGTTCGACCGCTCCAAGCCCCTCCCCACCGGCGGCTTCCTGCAACAGGCCGACGGCACCGCCTGGATGGCCTTCTACTGCCTCACCATGCTGTCAATTGCCATGGAACTGGCCCAGCAAAATCCAGTCTACGAAGACATGGCCTCCAAGTTCTTCGAGCACTTCGTCGCCATCGCCGACGCGATGAACGACATCGGCCAGGACGGTCTGTGGGATGACATCGACGGCTTCTATTACGATGAATTGAAGATCCAGGGCGGCAGCATCCCGCTGCGCGTCCGCTCTCTCGTGGGCCTGCTGCCGCTCATCGCCGTGGAAGTCTTCGAGGAGGCCCAGATACAGAAGCTGCCCGGCTTCGCCAAGCGCATGAACTGGTTCATCCGCCACCGGCCCGATCTGCCCGGCCAGATCAGCTGGTGCCAGGCGGGTGCCAAACACGAGCACCGCATCCTCGCCATTCCCTCCCGAGAACGCCTGGAGCGCACCCTCGCCTACCTGCTCAACGAGTCGGAATTCCTTTCCCCCTTCGGCATTCGATCTGTCTCCATGGTGCACCGCGACCATCCTTACATCTACCGGCAGGACGGTGTGGAGTACCGCGTGGACTATGCCCCAGGCGAGGGCACCAGCCACCTGTTCGGCGGCAACTCAAACTGGCGTGGCCCGGTCTGGTTCCCTCTCAACTACCTGATTGTCGAGGCCCTGGAACGCTACCACCACTTCTACGGCGACTCCTTGAAAGTGGAATGCCCCACCGGCTCAGGCACCTTCATTACACTCGATCACGCCGCCGCAGAAATCTCGCGCCGCCTCGGCAGTCTCTTCCTGCCCGATGCTCAGGGCAACCGCCCCTGCCACGGCGGCGCATCGCGCTACGCCCAGGATCCGCATTGGAAAGATCTGGTCCTGTTTCACGAGTACTTCCATGCCGACACCGGACGGGGCTGCGGTGCCAGCCACCAGACCGGCTGGACCGCCCTCGCCGTGCGCAATCTGGAAAAAGCCGTCGAGGAGGAAGCAGCCACATGGGAAGCTGATAACGAGACCGGGCAGCCCTAATTTATACATATCATATTTATTATGTTATCCGTATAAATTGCGCTCCGTTCTGAATCTCCTCAAATCCGCTGTCTTGACTAAGATACAGGGCCGTTTCACGGGAACTTCACTTTTGACCATTGACAGCATCGTCACAGTCCTTCACGCTTGATGCAAGGCTGTAGGCAGGCACCATGCCAAGCTTGCCGACGCACCTAAAACCTCCGCGTACTTCCATCACCAACCTCCCTGTCATCATGGCCAAGAAGAAACTCGCGAAGAAGGCAGCACCAGCCGGCCGTGGGAAGCCACAGCCCGCCAAGACAAGTACCGGAAAAGCAGGCTCCGTGCCAAAAGCGGCGCCCAAGGCGGCCCCGAAAAAAGCGGCGAGGCCGCCCATGAAAACTCAGAAAAAGGCGGAGGGCAAATCTAGGACGTTGGCGCTAAAAACCTCGCCTGCAAAAAAGAGCGCTCCCAGCAAAGCGGTTGCCGGCAAACCCGCGAAGAAGCCTGCTCCTTCCGCCAAAAAGTTGACAAAAACAGCCCCCAAGCCAGCAAAAACAGCGAAAAAAAGCGCACATCCCGCCAAAAAAGCGGCTCCAGCCTTAAGGACCGCTGCCAAGTCCGCTAAAGAAACCGCCCCAGCTCCGAAAGCCAAGCCAGCTCCGAAAGCCAAGCCAGCTCCGAAAGCCAAGCCAGCTCCGAAAGCCAAGCCAGCCCCGAAAGCCAAGCCAGCCCCGAAAGCCAAGCCAGCCCCGAAAGCTGTGCCGACACCAAAAGCTGTGCCAGCCCCGAAAGCTGTGCCGACACCAAAAGCTGCGCCAGCCCCGAAACCTGCGTCGGCACCAAAAGCCGCGCCTGTTGCAATACCCGCTGCCAGCGTCACACCGGTCGCCAAGCCTCCTGTGGTTGTACCCGCTCCGGCCGCACCAAGCCGGGTCTTTGTGCCTGACAGGCCCCGGTCCATTCTCGGGGTGGCCGCGCTGCCCCCTGGCGGCATGCCCGAGTGGTGGCACTGGCACCAGGATTACCCTGGCGAGGAGACCTTGCGTCGCGGCACGGTACTCACTTCCTTCAACCTCTATACCGGCATCTATACCGACACCCTGCGCATCCATATGGCCGCCGGCCAGAGCGGTATTCGCGCCGTGTCATACTCTTCCAAGTTCTCCATCAACGGCGACGGCAGCGGCGGCAAGCAGCGTGGCGATGCCACGTTCAAAGACGATACCAGCCTGCACTACCAAGATGGCAATCCGCCATCGAAAAAGAACGCGCTCAATTCTCTCGCCTATCCCTTCGCGGTGCTGCCTTTGCCACCGAGAAACTCCAGCATTCCCGACTTCCATGCTCTTGGACTGGACGTGGGAGACATTGGCATCGCATTCTTTGGCCGCGGGCATGCCGCACCCTTCATTTATGGCAGCGAAGGCCTGCCCCATCAGGTAGGCGAAGGCTCTGTGCAAATGGCGCGCGACCTAGGCTTGGAATGGGAGGAGAAGAAGATGACAGTCCTGCCTCCCAAGGGTGGCTTCAACGAATTCGACATGCGCCAATATGCCCCCGGCGTGCTGCACATCGCCTTCCCCGGCTCGCGCGACAGGCCCGACCGGACCACCGAACTGCTCACCCGCGAGGCGCTTCAGGCCAAGGCGTGGGAACTGTTCAAGCGCTGGAAACAGAGCCTGCGTGGCGGGGTTCTTTAGTCAGCAGACCGGGATCCTGCAGAGATGTTGAGCAGAGCTTGACGCCATAAATTCGCTCCGAGACTGAAGGTTCGCGGTTTCTTCAAAGAACCCGCGTTCCAGTTCGTTTCCCCTCGACTCAGATAACCGGATCTTCACAGGTTGGTAAGCCTGTGCTACTTTTTCTTCCTCAAATGAACCGCCTCGCCCTTGCTCTCTCCCTGGCCGCCGCCCTGCCTCTCTTCAGTGCCGAGCCTCCTGCCCCCGCGTCTGCGGAGACGTCCAATTCGGTCGCTCCAAAGAAGGACCCAGCCATGGCTCTGTTCGACAAAGCCCCCGCCGTCACGGTCGACCCCGCAGAAGTCGGCGGCTTCGGCAGCGATGAACCCATCGAACGCGTTGACCTGCCGAAACGCGGGATCATTACCTTCCCCGCCCCCCCAGATGGGTACTCCAACATGGATCACTGGCACCAGTATGACTGGAAGTTCAAGGCCAAGCGCTGGGGCCACTATCAGGTACGCCTCACTTACAGGCTCGATCACGCCACGCTTGGCGTCCAGTTCAAGCAGGGTGAAACCCGCCTGAAAAAAAACCTTCAAGCCGCGCCTTCCTCACGCCGCACCTACCTGGGTGAAATCTTTTTCTCCGAAGCTGGCGAGCAGGCGTTCGCCATCTATGCCCCGCCCGCCGATGTCGGTGCGGGCTTTGAGATCAAGGAACTGGCGCTCATCCCTACCAATGAAGGCGAGCCCACCGTCAAGCAAGCCGCCGATGGCAGCATCACCCTGCTCGCGAAAGACGCTACCACCTGGTCCGAAAACATGCGCTACGAGCCCAAGCCCGTGAAAAACTGCCTTGGCTACTGGACCGATCCCGCCGATTTTGCCGAGTGGGAATTCGAGGTCACCAAGCCCGGCAAGTACCAGGTGCTGGTCACCCACGGCTGTGGCAAAGGCAACGGCGGCAGCCAGGTCGCCGTGAAAGTCGGCACCCAGGAAGCCAAATTCACCGTCCAGGACACCGGTGGTTTCCAGAATTGGAAGGAATCGGCCATCGGTGAAATCGAAATCAAGACCGCCGGCACCCAGCGCTTGATGGTCAATCCGCTGACCAAGGCCAAAGCGGCGGTGATGGACGTGCAAAAGATCCAACTCAAGCCCGTGTCGTAAACTACGACCGGCGCGGCACCGAACGATCGGCCTGTCGTGCAAATCGTGGCATAGGGTCCTACGGGGCCCATGCGACCTATGCCCCACCATGGGTAGCGCGCCAATTCATCCTCGCACTTCCGTGGGTCAGGTTCCTTAACCGCAAGGATGCCCCCCGCCCGTCCGTTGGTATTATGACCTTCGGTCGCCCCTTTTCCAATGAACCCCGTCCACCAAGAGAGCCTCCAGCTTCGAACTCGCCGGCAATTCCTCAACAGCGCCGGCCAGTTCAGCCTGGGTGCCATCGCCATGCATGCGATGCAGGACAAGGAGGCCAGGGCGTCATCCGCCCTCTCCGGCAATCCATTGGCCCCGCGCCAGTCCCTGTTTCCCGCCAAGGCCAAGCGCGTGATCTACCTGCATATGTCCGGCGGACCACCGCATCTGGACCTCTTTGACTACAAGCCGGAACTGGTGAAGCACAGCGGCGAGGACTGCCCGGACTCGGTCTTGAAAGGCCGCACTTTTGCTTTCACCACCGGTGTGCCTAAGCTGATGGGCACGCCCCGGACCTTCGGCCGTTATGGCAAGGGCGGGCTGACTATGAGCGACGCCGTGCCTAATTTTCACGGCATCGCAGATGAGATGTGCCTGATCCGCTCGATGCACACGGACCAGTTCAATCACGCACCCGCCGAACTTCTGCTGTTCACCGGGCACGCGCGCCAGGGCCGTCCCTCGATGGGCTCCTGGGTTACGTATGGCCTGGGCACCGAGAACGAGGACCTGCCCGGCTTCGTGGTGCTCATCTCCAGCGGCGTACAGCCCAGCGGCGGCCAGGGCTGCTGGGGTAGCGGCTTCATTCCCAGCGTGTACCAGGGCGTTCAGTGCCGCTCCAAGGGCGACCCGGTGCTCTACGTTTCGGATCCGGCCGGCATGGACCGCGCCATGCGCCGCCGCACCCTTGATGCGCTGAAAGATCTCAACGAACTCCAGGTCAAAGAACTCGGCCATCCAGAAACCGTCACCCGCATCGCACAGTACGAGCTGGCCTACCGCATGCAGAGCAGCGTTCCGGAGATCATGGACATCGCCAAGGAGCCAGCCCATGTGCTCGAAGATTACGGGGCGAAGCCCGGCGAGGCCAGCTTCGCCAACAACTGCCTGCTCGCCCGCCGCCTGGTCGAGCAAGGTGTGCGCTTCGTTCACCTTTTCGACTGGGGCTGGGATTTCCACGGCACGGGAGCGGACACCGGCATCACCACCGGATTGACCAAGAAAATGGCAGCGACGGACAAGCCCGTGGCGGCGCTGATCAAGGACCTGCGCCAGCGCGGCTTGCTCGAAGACACCATCATCGTCTGGGGCGGAGAGTTTGGCCGCACCCCCTTCCGCGAGGGCCGCACCGCCAAAAGCCAGGTACTGGGGCGCGACCACTATCCCGACTGCTACAGCCTGTTCGCCGCCGGCGGCGGATTCAAGGGTGGCTATGAACATGGCAGCACCGACGAACTCGGCTTCAAGGTCGCCGAGGACGGCGTGCATGTGCATGACCTCCAGGCCACCATCATGCACCTGCTGGGCTTCGATCACGAGCGCCTGACCTACCGCTTCCAGGGCCGCGACTACCGTCTCACGGACGTCAGCGGCAAAGTGGTGAAGGGCCTGCTGGCGTAGTCCTCTTCTACACCGCCAGCCGGTAGTGCCGGATCGCATTGCCTGACCACAGCCTTCGCTGATCGGCAACCGGGCGCGTAGCGATGATCTGCTTCAGAGCCTCCACCCAACCGCGCACCGGGCTGCCCAGCAGGCACACCGGCCAGTCGCCGCCAAAGACGACGCGATGGGGGCCAAACGAGTCAAGACAGTGGTTCACCACCGGCGCCAGATCCTCCGCATCCCAATGCCCTGGCGGCACAGAAGCGACGATGCCGCTGATCTTGCAGATCACGTTCGGCCGCTGTGACAACGCATCAATGCCGCGTTTCCACCCTTCGGCGGTGCCATTGCGTTTCAAGCCGGGACCGAGCTTGGGATTGAACGTTTTGGGGTCGCCATTGCCGCAGTGGTCCAGGACGAAGTGCGTTTCAGGGCACTCCACCGTGAGCTTTACACCATCCATCAGTTCCATCGGGCGCATGGTCAGTTCAAAGTTCAGCTCATGCCTGCCCAGCGTCCGCACCCCGCGTACGAAAGCGGGCTGCAGGCAAAAGCCCCTCGGAATGGAGTCGCTGTGCAACACCTGCCGCAGCCCTTTGACGATGCAGTCGTCAGCATAGCGCTTCACATAAGTCTCAAAGTCCGCCGATGCCGGACGCCCGCCAATGGTGGCAGCAATGGTCGAGGTATGGCCGCCGCGGCACTGTGCCACGATCGTATCCGCCTCCTTCACATGATCCGCAGGTGCCACATCGACCTCCATGTAGATGGACTTCACCTTGTAACCGGCAAAGGCCGCCGCGTATTCCTTGGTCGTGTAGTTGTGGCGCAGGATTTCAGGCGCATCATCCAACCATGGAAGCTTCAACTGGCGGCGGTCCCAAAGGTGCTGATGAGTGTCGATGATCAAGGCATCGGGCACCGATGAATCAAGGAGGGCGCATGAGGAGGAGGCAGCGGCAAAGGCGGCGCTGCCTGTGGCTTGAAGAAAGTCCCGGCGGTTCATAAAGTGCGCAGAATGCGAAATTTGGAGCGTATTGTCCAGTCTTGCGAACCCGATGCCAGGAGAAAACGGCTCGCTTGCGTGCCAAAACGTGCTAGATTTTGCATTTACACCCTTATCGTGCCTACCCTACCTTCTTCCACGCCGCCATGCCGTTCAGGCAAGGACCTCATCAATGCGATCCGGCCCTTCACCCGCGAGTCGCGTGCCAAAAGCTGGTGGTGCATGCTCAGCACGTTGTGCCTGCTGGCAGTGGTCCTGTCCGTCGCTGCCCTGGCTCCCTGGTGGCCTGTGCAACTGGCTTTCTCATTGCTCGGCAGCCTGGTCATGGTTCGCGGTTTCGTGGTGTTTCATGACTACATGCACGGTGCCATCCTGCGTGACTCGTGGGCCGCCAAGCTCATTCTTTATGTCTATGGCATCCTGCTGCTCACCCCGGCCCGCACTTGGCGTGAGACGCACAACTATCATCACGCCCACGTAGGTCAGATCGGCGGCCCTACAATCGGCTCCTTCCCCGTACTGACCACTGAGCAGTGGAGCAAGACCGGATTCTGGGCGCGTCAGTGGTACCGCTTCAACCGCCATCCTATGACCATTCTGTTCGCCTATGTGACGGTGTTCCTGTTCACAATGTGCTTCGAGTCCTTTGCCAAAAACCCGCGCAAGCACTGGATGTCGCTGGTCACCCTGGTCTCCCACATCACCCTCCTGTGGGCGCTGTGGCATTTCATCGGCTTTTCGGCGATGTTCTTTGGCTGCCTGTTCCCCGCCTTCTTCTCCTCCGCCGTGGGCGCCTACCTCTTCTATGCGCAGCACAACTATCCCGGCACCCGCATCTACATGGGCGAGGACTGGGATTACTTCCAAGCGGCGCTGGAGACCTCCAGCTACTTCAAGTTCGGCCCCATCATGAACTGGTTCACCGGCAACATCGGCTACCATCACGTGCATCATCTTAGCGCTTCCGTCCCCTTCTACCGCCTGCCCGAAGCCATGGCCGCGATCCCCGAATTGCAGACCCCGGCCGTGACCACTCTGCATCCGCGCGACATCCTGGGCTGCTTCCGTTCCAATCTCTGGGACCCCATGAAGCAGGCCATGGTCAGTTATCGCGAGGCCGCCAAGATGGCGGACAAGGACGTGGATTCCGGCCTCATGGCATAGGCCAGGAGGAGGATTCCACCGCATCGGAAGGCATCTGCGCAGCATCGAGCGAACCCGCACGGGTATGCATGTCGGCGGCCACTGCTGCTGCGGCGGATTCACTCGGTCCACCCAGTATATCAAGCCCCTCCCCTCGCAGCAGCAGCAGCACAAGCTTCGCAACGAAGTGACTGGAGTCCTGTGCCGGCAGCAAGCTGCGTGAACCTAAAGTGGCAGCCTCGATCCCCCTTTTCTCATTCCTTTTAACTTTTCGCTTACCCCTTTTCACTTTCTTGCTTCCCTACCCCATGCCTCTCACTCTCCGTTCCGCTGCCGACTGCCGTTACGATCTGCTCGCCTTGGGCGAAGTCCTGCTGCGCATGGACCCCGGTGAATCGCGCATCCGTACCTCGCGCCGCTTCACGGCCTGGGAAGGCGGCGGGGAGTACAACGTGGCGCGCGGCCTGCGCCGCTGCTTCGGCCTGCGCTCCGGACTTCTCAGCTCGTTTGCCGACAACGAAATCGGCAGGCTGATCGAAGACCTGATCTTCCAGGGCGGGGTTGATGCCAGCCTGGTCAAATGGGTGCCCTATGACGGCATGGGCAAACGCGTGCGCAACCCCATCAACTTCACCGAGCGTGGCTACGGGCTGCGCGGGGCCAAAGGTTGCGTCGATCGCGGCCACAGCGCCGCCTCGCAAATGAAGCCGGGCGACTTCGATTGGGATGAAATCTTCGGGCGCCAGGGCGTGCGCTGGCTGCATACCGGCGGTATCCTTGCCGGCCTTTCGGAATCCACCACCGCCCTCGCCATCGAAGCTTGCACGGCCGCCAAAAAGCATGGTGTCATCGTCTCCTATGACCTGAACTACCGCCCTTCGCTCTGGCAGGAACGCGGCGGTTTCCCCGCCGCGCAGGCGGTGAACCGCGAGCTCGCCGCCCATGTCGATGTCATGTTCGGCGTCCTCACCGACGAGGAACCTGCCTCCATGCCCGCGAACAGCGATCCAAGCGACATCTTCGCCGATGAAGCCGCCGCCCTGCGTGCCGGCATGGAGCAGATGCGTACCCGCTTCCCCAACATCAAGGTCGTTGCTGCGACCCTGCGCCGGGTTCACACCGCCACCCGCAACGACTGGGGTGCCTGCGCCATGATCGAAGGTCAGTTCCTGCGCGCCCGCAACTATCCTCAGCTCGACATTCTCGACCGCATCGGCGGGGGCGATGGTTTCGTCTCCGGTCTGTTGTACGGTCTCTTCAGCGGCCAGCCGCCGCAACTGGCCCTGGACCTTGGAGCCGCGCACGGCGCCCTCTCCATGAGCACCCCCGGGGACAACAGCATGGCCACCCTGCCCGAAGTCCTGAAACTCGCCCAGGGCGGCGATGCAAAGGTGCAAAGGTAGGGCGTTCGCGGCTCAAGGTTCAGGGTTCCCGATTTTCCGTTCTCCATTCTCCGTTCTCCGTTGATCAGTTTGTCGGTTTATCGGTATTCCAATCCGCAATCCGCAATTCTCAAAGCCCCTTCCACACCCGCGTCGGGTCCACCAGCTTGGCCGCGCCATCAAATTCTACGCCTTCAGCCGCAAGCAGGCGCGCTTTGCGGCTTACCTCGGGGCCCTGAAGCTGGCTGCTGAAGCCGCCCAGCGACAGATCGCTGCGAATCACCCGGTGGCAGGGCACCTCTGGAGCGTACGGATTGCGGCTCAAGGCTTGGCCGATTGCCTGCGCAGACCGGCAGCCGATGACCCGGCCGATTACGGCATAGGTGCTCACAAAGCCCTTGGGGATCAGCCGCGTGGCGTCGTACACCCGCTCTTCAAAGGCAGTTGGTTCGCGTGTCAGCATGCCGCCGAATGGACCCTCGGAACGCGACGATGACAACCCAAAAATACTCAATTTCACCTAATCCTGGCTCACAGGATAAAAATCGGTCAATTGAAGATTGATTATGTCATTTATCCTGTGTTGAATCATGCAACTCATCCCCATGAAAACCTCCCTCACCCTTCTGGCTGGTATCTTACTAGTCTCCATCCAGCCTCTCTGTGGCGAGGATCTCGCCACCCTCGACGGCCAGCAGTACAAGAACATCAAAATCTCCGCCGAGAAGCCAGACAGCATCAAGGTCATGCACGATGGCGGCATCTCGATGATTCAGAAGAAAGTCCTGCCCGCGGATTTTGTCGCCCTGCACCAGCTTTCCGCTGCGACAGAGCCTGTGCTCCCTCCTGACGAGGCGGCAAAAAAGGCGCTGCTGGAGAAATTCATCGCCAGCACACCCAGCTTCACTTCAAAGGATGGCCGGGAGTTCAAGTCCAGCCAGATCAAGCACGTCGAACCCAACGGCTTGAGCATCCACACCGACAGTGGCCCGGTGCGGGTGAAGTTCACCGACCTGCCTGAAGCCATCCGCACCGCCTTTCACTATGACGCCAGCAAGGCGGCCGAGTATGAGAATGCAATGGAGGCCAGAAACAAGAGCGCCGCCGACATGGGCCAGCGCACGGCCAACGCCGCCAGCGTGGTAGACAAGCGCCCGGCGCACGCACGGTTGTCCTTTGTGCGCAACATTGGCACCGGCTGGATCTGCCACATGCAGTTTCTTCGTGAAGAGCAAAAGGAGGTGACCATCGCGCGCCAGGGCTCCCCCCTGCCCTTCGCCACCACAGCCGGACGCCAAACCGGTGGCCGGTCCGGCGGCGGCAAGCCCCCCGAGCAGCCAGCTCCCAGCATCGTTTACGAGACGAAGCATGTCGAGGAAACAGTCGTGATGAGCGACGAGGGCGAGGTCATGGTGTTTGGCCTGCCCGACTACGGCAAACTGAAGCCCAATCTGCAAGACCTGTGGCAGTGGTCGGGGAATATCTACTGGATCGGCCTCTTCGCAAAGGACGTGCCTGTCCCGAACGGTCCACCCCTCAAGGTGAACATCCAGGCCTACGTCGTTGACCGCGCCAAAGCAATCAAACCGGAATTATGTATTTGACATACCCATGGATTCGGCTAATATTCAGTCATGACACTCGCAGAAGCCAGCAAATTCGATGAAAACGGAGCCCGCGAATACCTCGAAGGCATCCGGTGGGCGAATGGCCGCACCTGTCCTCATTGCGGTTCCGTCCGTTCCTTCGCCTTGAAGGGCAAGAGCACCCGCGCCGGGCTCTACAAGTGCTCCGACTGCCGCAAGCCCTTCACTGTCACGGTGGGCACGATCTTCCAGGGCTCGCACATTGCTTTGCGTGAGTGGGCGATTGCCTTCCACTTGATCTGCGGTGCGAAAAAAGGCATCAGTGCCCTCCAGCTTCAAAGGCACCTCGGAATCAAGCAGTATAAGAGTGCGTGGCACATGGCGCACCGTATCCGTTATGCGATGACCGAAGGCACTTTCAATGCGGCTCCCTTGAGTGGCCCCGTGGAAGTCGATGAAACCTACGTGGGAGGCAAGCACAAGGGTGATGGACGTGGCTACAGGGCAAACAAGACGCCCGTGGTGTCACTGGTGGAGCGCGGCGGCAAGAAGTGTTCCGTGGTCATGCCGAATGTAACCGCCCTAAGTCTGCGGGCCGCCGTTGAGGCTAACGTCGCCGCTGGTGACAAGGTCCATACCGATGAACACGCCAGCTATAGAGGCCTCAAGAACGGCTTTGACCATGAATCCGTAAACCATAGCAAGAAGCAGTACAGCAAGAAGGGCAAGGACGGCGGCACGGTCACGACCAACACCGTTGAAAGCAGCTTTGCCCTGCTCAAGCGCGGCATCGTGGGTGCCTTCCATCATGTGAGCCGCAAACACCTGCACCGCTACTGCGCAGAGTTTGATTTTCGGTGGAACCACCGCAAGACCACCGATGGCGAGCGGACAGTCAGCGCGATAGCTGGCGCTGAGGGCAAGCGTTTAGCGTATGCCTGACTGCTGACAGGAACATCAGAACCACCATCCTCCCCAAAATGGTAAATATTTCCGAAACGAGAACCGAAGAACTGGCCCGCGAACTGTTGACGGTTCGCGGCTGGAATCCTGCGCAACCCCCAAAGGGGCACATGCTATGGAAAAATGAATATCGCAACTATCCACACCTGCTTGATGCGTTGAAGGGAAAGGGCAAGCAAGGTAGGGATGGCGATGGCTACCCAGACTTCATGGTTGTTACCGCCGATGGGATGCAACCCCTCATTGTCGGCGAAACAAAAGCAGACGAAAAACACATCCAAAAAGCGGCAGATGAATCATCAGCCATATACGGCGAGGCCTTTCACTCGCGCGGCATGTCGGTGCTGGCGGCAGGCATTGCCGGTAATGACAAGTCGAACATCGCCGTGGTTGTGCAGAAGCGCGGCAGGCAGGGATGGAAGCCAGTCGAGTACAGGCATCATCCGATACAATGGATTCCAACTCCCGATGAAACAGACCTTCTCCTTTCGGACACTCAGCTTTTTGAGCTTGAGCCCCGCGTTCCTTCCCAGGAGATTTTAGCCCGGCACGGTGAAGAGATTAACCGGATCTTCCGGCAATGCAAAATCAAGGATGAGTTCCGGCCTGCCATCATAGGCGCGTTCATGCTTGCCCTGTGGGAGTCGAAGGGGAACATCCGCATGGACTCCGGGCACATCCTGAAGGACATAAACAGCGCGTGCCGTAGCGCTTTCATCCGCGCCGGTAAAAGCAAACTTGCAGACAGCATTCTCGTTCCAGAGGCCAACGATAAGCTTGCTTCAGCGGGGGCGGCAGGCAGGATTGTCTATTTGCTCAGACTATTGAACATTACCACCCTGACGGCGGCGCATGATTATCTAGGGCAGCTTTACGAGAGCTTCTTTCGCTTCACCGGGGGCAATACCATCGGCCAATATTTCACGCCACGGCACATGACCTCGTTCATGACGAATTTAGTCAATGTGGGGAACTCTGACTTTGTTCTTGATCTGGCTTGCGGAACGGGCGGCTTTCTAGTTTCCTCCCTTTACAAGATGATCGGCAATCGAAGCATGACACATGCGCAGATTGCAAAGCATGTTTCCCAGCACCTGCGCGGCTTCGAGAGCGAGCCCATCACGGCGGCCCTATGTGTCGCCAATATGATTCTTCGGGGAGACGGAAACACCGGCATCATCAACGGCGACTGTTTTACGGATGATGCATTTCCAATCGGAGAGTGCACCATAGCCCTGGGCAATCCGCCCTTCCCCCACAAGCAGACAGATGACCCCTCAGAGAAGTTTGTTGATAGGGCTCTGGAGTCTTTACAGATACGCGGGCAGCTTGCCTTCATTGTTCCCGGTTCGCTGCTTGTGAAAGCCGATAAACAGCCATGGCGGGACAGAATTCTAGCGGCAAACACGCTCAAGGCCGTCATCACTCTGCCGGATGAGTTGTTTCAACCGTATGCCGCCGCCACAACTGCGGTGATCATTCTGGAAAAAGGCGTTCCTCACCGGGCGAATGTGAAGACCTTCTTCTGCCGGATCTCAAACGATGGATTCCGCATTCGTAAAAATGTGCGGGTAGAGCAGGATGGCGAGGAACTGTCTGCCGCTGTCCACGCCTACCATGAAGGCTTGTCGATACCCGGATTCTGTGGGCGCGAGCATTGCAGTGGTGATGAATGGTCGCCTGGGGCTTTCATCAAAGCGGCAATCCCAACGAAGAAGGAGCTTCGCTCCCAGATAGACCTGTTGTTTCGCAACCAGACAGCCTTCTGTTCATTGCACACACACGAACTCATCGACTTTAGGGGCACCCTTTCCGCCGGAAAGCTCAAGGCCACGCCCTACCCTGAACTCATGGGCCGAAAGCCCACGGTCACTACTGAGGCCAGCGGAAGCATCGGAGAGAGGTTTGATATTTTCTATGGCCAGAAATCCCTGCACAGCAAAGACGCCTTGGTGGAAGGCAAATCACTGATTATTTCGTCATCAGGTGCCGATAATGGTTGTTATGGGTTTTACTCGTACGAAGAACTTGTAGCCCCCCCCCTTCGTCACTGTGCAGAGTACCGGCAGTATCGGAGAGGCATTTGTTCAAACGTGGCCATGCGGAGTCACTGACGATTGCCTGATTTTGATTCCAAAGGAGGGCACGCCGGAAGAAGAACTTTACATAGCCGCCGCTATTCTACGTCTTGAGAAGTGGCGCTTTCACTACGGAAGGAAAATAACCCCCAAGCGGATAGCGCAATTTCCCCTCCCAAACGACAAGGTTTTACGTGCTTGGATCAGCGCCCGCACACATTCGACACGCCGCATTCAGGAGGAAATTTTGTCATCGTACGACACAGACTCTAATTTGGCCGGTTTTGAGAAGCTAGCAACACAATGGAAGGAGGGTCGCGCCCCATCGGCTACCGTCATGAGGATGGCGATGCATCCCGCCTATCAGCAGATAATCGGCATGGGCAAGAAGGCCACGCCTCTGATTCTCGCCGAATTGACGCGGGATGTGGATCATTGGTTTTGGGCGCTCAACGCTATCGAGGGCGTTGATCCGGTCCCCGCTGCCAGCAAGGGCAGGCTCAAGCAGATGGTGCAAGCGTGGTTTCAATGGGCTAGAGAGCGGGGGTATGAATGGTAATGAGATCAAAAGGACTATTCCCAAGACTGGATGAAAGCAATCACAAGGTCACCAGTGAACCCACTGTTGAGTACAACTGCATTGCGTGGGCGGCGAATGAGTCAGACAGGTGGTGGGATGTCGCCGATGGGTACTACTGGCCAGAAGGCGCAGAGAAGTCTTACGACACGTCAGCCTTGGTTAGCGCGTTCCTGGTTCAAGGCTTCCGTGAGTCCGCCAGTGCATCCGTTGTCCCTGGGGTGGAAAAGGTTGCCGTATATTCACAGGCTGGTGAATTCACCCACATTGCCCGGCAGTTGCCAGACGGTAGATGGGCAAGTAAACTCGGCGACCTGGAAGATATAGAACACCGAACCCTAGAAGCCCTCGAAGGCTCCCTGTATGGCAAAACGACCATGATCCTTGAAAGGCCACTGACATGAGCACCCCCAAGCCATCCCACAACCCGCGCAACACGAAGCCCATCATCCTTTACCCTTTCACGCCTGAGGAGGCTCTGCGCCGGGCCATGAATACGAAGCCACCAGAGAAGCCCGCTTCAAAGGCGGTCAAAAAGAAGGCGTGACGGGGGCCGGGATGGACGTTTTCAGCCGCCGGATAGGCGGGTACGCCAAATACATAATTCCGAATCAAACTGGTGGCCATGAATGGCGTGCAGCGGAAGTATAGGGAGAATGGCGAGCCTGAGCCTGAAATAGAGAACCCGCGCGTCAAGGTACGCCAGGCGCTCGATGCCGGTGAGTACGATCAGGCCGTCGAACTGCTCCAGGTAGCACAACTCCAGGACCGGCACGACCCCGCCCAGCTTCTCGAGTTCCGCAAGAACGTGGTGGCGCACGTGCAGGAAAAGACTGCCGCGCTGTCCCGGCACGGTGAGGACTGGGAGGTGGCCGTGGCTTACGCCGGGAAATTTCTCGAGCCCCGCTTCACTGATGTCGTGGGCGATCGCTATGATTCACTCCTGGCCACCCTGAAATCGGTACAGCGCGAGGTCGACAAGCAGCTCTACGACGAGATCCTCAAGACCAAGAGCAACGAAGCGCTGAACCGCTATTTCCTGAGGGCGCCCGTCAAGTCCATGATGCCCGAAGTCGCAAACTACCGCCGCTGGCTTCAGAGCCGCGAAGCCCCCCGCAGGCCCGTCTGCCGATTGGTCAAGATCGAGTGGAGTAACACGATGAAAAAAGATGCCTCCGGGGGCACCGCCATCAAACTGTATGTGGATGGCGAGGGTGAGCCGCGCAATGATCGCACCGAGGACAACAAGCGCACCACCACTAACGCCCAGTCCGGAGGAATTCGGGTCGTCAGGTTGAAGGATATCTCCCAGACGAAGAAGCTGGACGTGACGGTGCAGGTTTTCGACGTAAACGCTCGGGGGGCGTGGGAGCGCTTGAGCACGCTCTCGAAGCAGCTCTCGGCCGAAGAGCTTGCCCAGGAGACCGGAGTCACCGACGATGCGGGCAACAAGTTCAGCTTTGACGTCGATGGCATTATCAAGGAGCCCTTCCTGCCCACCGTCTGGCGCGTTTCGCAGTGACAAAGCAGGCGGTGGCAGTGAGCCGACGCAGCCCCTTCCTCCTTGCACAAGACCCTGCCCCGCGCTCCATTCGGCGCTCCCTTCCATGAGCGCCGAAACTACCCCGACCACGCCTGCCAAGTCCGATTTCATTCGCGATCTCATCGCCGCCGATGTGGCCGCGGGTCGAAATGACGGATGGGTCATCACCCGCTTCCCGCCGGAGCCCAACGGCTACCTGCACGTGGGCCACGCCAAGAGCATCTGCCTGAACTTCGGCCTCGCCCAGGAAAACGCCCCCAAGGCGCGCTGCCATCTGCGCTTCGACGACACCAACCCGGCCAAGGAAGAGACCGAGTACGTGGACAGCATCATGGAGGATGTGCGCTGGCTGGGCTTCGACTGGGGCGATCACCTGCACTACGCCAGCGATTACTTCGAGCAGCTCTACCTCTTTGCCGAACAGCTCATCACCAAGGGCCAGGCCTATGTCTGCGACCTCACGCCCGAGCAGATGCGCGAGTACCGCGGCACCCTCACCGAACCCGGCCGGCCCAGCCCCTGGCGCGACCGCTCCGTGGAAGAAAACCTCGATCTCTTCCGCCGCATGCGCGCCGGTGAATTCCCCGACGGCCTGCGCATCCTGCGCGCCAAAATCGACATGGCGAGCCCTAACATCAACATGCGCGACCCGGCGCTGTACCGCATCCTGCGCGCCCATCATCACCGTACCGGCGACGCCTGGTGCATCTACCCCATGTACGACTATGCGCATCCGCTCAGCGATGCGCTGGAGAGCATCACCCATTCCCTCTGCACCCTGGAGTTCGAGCATCACCGCCCGCTCTATGAGTGGCTCATCAACAACGTGGACGGCCTGCCTGGCCAGCCCATCCAGAGGGAGTTCGCCCGCCTCAACCTGACCTACACGGTGATGAGCAAGCGCAAGCTCCTGCTGCTTGTTAAAGATGGCCACGTCAGCGGCTGGGATGATCCGCGCATGCCCACCATCAGCGGCATGCGCCGGCGCGGCTATACCCCCGCCGCCATCCGCGACTTCTGCAAGACCATCGGCCTCACCAAATTCCAGTCGCTCAACGACTTCGCCCTGCTCGAACACAGCGTGCGCGAGGACTTGAACAAGACCGCCCTGCGCGCCTATGGCGTGATCAAGCCAATCAAGGTCGTCATCGAGAACTACCCCGAAGGCCAGGTCGAATACATCGAAGCTCACAACCTCCCCGACTCCCCCGAGGCCGGCACCCGCCAGGTGCCGCTCTGCCGCGAGATCTACATCGAGGAGGACGATTTCATGGAAACCCCCGCCCCCGGATTCCACCGCCTCGTCCCTGGTGGCGAAGTGCGCCTGAAATTCGCCTTCTGCATCATCTGCCAGGAGGTCATCAAGGACAGCGACGGCCACCTGGTCGAGCTGCGCTGCACTTATGATGACGCGACCCGCCACGGCAAGAAGCCTGAAGGCCGGGTGAAGCCCAAGGGCATCATCCACTGGGTCAGCGCCCCGCACGCCATCGAGGCTGAGGTGCGCCTCTATGAGCGCATGTTCACCGAAGAGCAGCCCGACGCCGGCGCTGCCGACTTCCTCCAGGTGATGAATCCCGCCTCGCTCACCGTCACCACCGCCAAACTCGAGCCCTCCCTTGAAAATGCCAGTCCCGGCACTCACTATCAGTTCGAGCGCGTCGGCTACTTCTTCACCGATCCGCTGGACTCCAAGCCCGGCGCCCCCGTGTTCAACCGCACCGTGGGATTGAAGGACGCCTTCGCTAAACAGATGGCGAAGCCATAGCGCGGCCTGCCCCACACTGATAAGTCCGTGGCATAGATTACAACTCTGGCGCGCCTTTCAAACTGTGGCCGCGTTGCTCCTCGTTGGCTATCGCCCATAAGCGGCCAAAGCTGCGCCGACCCATGGTGACATCATGGCCGGGGAGGTTTTGTGGCCCGATGTTCGGGCCGGCAGAGAAGGCAATCCGGCCGGAAGTTCCTCCTTCGAACCATCGTATGAAGACATCGATGAACCGTCGCACTTTTACCACTGCCGCTCTCTCCACCGCCGCGTTTGGCACCCTCCGCGCCGCGGACAAGGCCAACGACAAAGTTCGCATCGCCGTCTGTGGCCTGGGCCGCGGCATGGGTCATGTGAGCGCCTTGTTAAAGTGCCAGAACGTCGAACTCGCCTACCTGTGCGAACTCGATGAGTCGCGCCTCTCCAAGGCCATGCAGATGGTGCACGACCAGTCCGGCAAGGCGCCCAAGGGCGTGGAGGACTTCCGCAAAATCCTGGAGGACAAGGACGTGGATGCGATCACCTTCGCCCTGCCCAATCACTGGCACGCTCCGGCCACGATCCTCGCCTGTGCCGCTGGCAAGCACGTCTATGTGGAAAAGCCCGGCAGCCACAATCCGCATGAATCAGAGATGATGGTGCAGGCGGCGCGCAAGCATCAGCGCGTGGTGCAGATGGGCAACCAGCGCCGCAGCTACTCCATGGTGCGCGAGGCGATGCAGAAGCTGCGCGAAGGCGTCATCGGCAAGGTGACTTATGGTCGCAGCGCCTATACCAACACGCGCAAGGAGATCGGCCTCGGCGCGCTGAAGCCTGCCGCGCATATTGACCTGGACATGTGGCAGGGGCCCGCGCCGCTGCGTGAGGACGTGGCCAAATACGTGCACTATGACTGGCATTGGAAGTGGAACTGGGGCGGTGGCGAACTGGCCAACAACGGTCCGCACGGCCTCGATCTGGTGCGCTGGGGACTCGGTGTCGAGTACCCGCAGAAAGTGTCCTGCGTGGGCGGCCGCTACCACTTCAAGGACACCCAGGAAACACCGGACAGTTTTGTCGCTGCCTACGATTTCGGCCATTGCGGCGCGGCCTGGGACGACAGCAGTTGCAACCCGCGTGCGGTGGACAAGCCCGCCTTCGTGGAAATCTACGGAGACGGCGGCAGCCTCGTGATCACCGGAGGCAACGGCTATGTCGTGTATGACATGAAGGGCAAGGAAATTGAAAAGCAAAGTGGTCCCACCAGTGATGTGGCCCACTTCCAAAACTTCATCGACGCCATCCAGGGCAAGGCCAAGCCCAACTCCGAAATCGAAGAAGGCCAGAAGAGCACGCTGCTCTGCCACCTGGGCAACATCGCCTGGCGCACCGGCCGCACCATCCATTTCGATCCCGCCACCAAGAAAATCGTGGGCGATGACGAAGCCATCAAGCTCTACTGGAGCCGCAAGTATCGCGAGGGCTGGGAGCCGAAGGTATAGACAGACCTGCTCACCCAAACACACCATCCAGCACCCAGCGCGAACCTTCTTTCGCGAGCTGGTACAGCGCACCGTCGCTGGCGGCGATTTCCCAGATTTCGCGCTGCCAGGGTGCGTGATCCCACCAGTCACCAGAAAGCAGCCAGGGGCCCCTGGCTTGGGTGATGGTCAGGGTTTGGCCCCCGGTTTGCAAGGTCGCTGGCTGGCCGCGCCTGAGCAGCACAGTGACCTGCCGGGACGGGCGGAAGCAGCGCAGCGGCAGGCCATGCGCCGGTCTTTCCTCCGGCAGCAGCCCCGGGGCGGCGGGAGCCAGGAAGTTCACCAAGGTGAAGGCGTTGGGCCGGCGACTGGGCAGCAGCCTTGCCTTGCCCACATTGCCCTGGCCGACCAATGCCTCCAGTTGCGCCAGCGTTTCAGCGAAGCGGTTCGGATCGCGCAGCGTGCGCTCGAACAGCGCGGTTTGCTGTTGGGCGGGGCGGGTGGGAGTGAGTTCCAGCACCACGGCGAGAATGGGCGCAGTGGTGGTGAGGTTTTCCAGGTGCGTGTAAATCACGCGCAGCAGCAGCCCGACATCGCGCGTGGGCTCGGCCACGCGCAGCGTGCGCTGGTGACTGGTCTGGTCTTGAAACCTCAGCTCCAAGGCCAGCGCCGATGCCACCAGCCAGTCCCCGGCGAGCCGCTCACACAAGTTTTCCAACATCCGGCGCAACACAAACAGCAGCGGCTCCAGCGATTCCACCGCGTGCTCCAGTTCCATTTCCTCGCGATAGCCAGAGGCCGGGCGCACCCGGCGCAGGAGGCGGTCGCGGCCACCGGCAGCCATGTCCCACAGCAGCAGGCCTTCATTGCCCAGGCGGCGGGCCACTTCGGCACGCGGCAGCCGGGCAAACTGCCCCAGCGTACGCACGCCCCACAGCCGCAGCAGTTGCGCCAGCGGCGCGGTGGGACCAAGGGCGCTGATGGGTAGATCGCTCAGCAGTTGCGCCTCAGCACCAGCCTCCTCGCCCACGATCAGCACAGGCCGGGCGGCCTGGGCGGCCAGGCCGGCCAGCTCGGGATTGGAGGCAAAACCGATGCGCGCCTCCAGTTCGCGCCCGGCCAGCCATTCGTGCAGTTGCCGGCCACAGGCCTCACGCCGCTGCCACAAGCCGCGCACACGGGTGAACTCCAGCAGGCACAGGCCTGGTGCGGTGGATTCATAGTCCGGCGTCCACTGCAAGGCTGCCTGCAGCAGTTCCTGCTGGGCTCGCTCTTCCCCGGCCGCCACGCGGTGCAACACGCGCAGTTTCGGGCATCGCGCCTGCGCCTGCGACGGCGTCATGCCCGCACCAATGCCAAGACTCTCCGCAGTGACGCTCGCCTGCAGGATGCGCCCCTTGCGTTCCGCATCCAGGGCACTGGAAAAACTGCCGTCCAGCACCACCACTTCCGCCGTCATGGGCAATCCAAGCCCACGCAAGGCCACCTGCAGTTGAAAGCGCGGCAACCATACGGCAGCATAGAGCGGGGACATAAAGGCAAGGAGACAGAAGACTTGAAGACAAAAGACAGAAGACCTGAAATGAAACCGCAGGTGAAGTGAAGAAGGGCAAGGGTTGCGTGGGGAGCTTTCGAGTCTTCTGTCTTTTGTCTTCAAGTCTTCTGTCTCTTACGCCACCCTCCGGGTGGTGCGGACAGGCAGGCCTGCCAGCAGTTCCTGGCGAGGCATGTCCAGTGCCCCTAGCGCGAAGGGGCGTTCCATGAGCACCCGCGTGCGTGCGCAAGCCACTGCCTGACAAGGCGTGAACACGCACAGCGCCACGCCGCTCTTCTCCGCCAGCAGGCGCAGCCGGTGCCACACTTGCAGGGGCAGGCTGCGAACTGCCTGAGCATGGCAGAGTTGCAGGTCCACCAGCACCCGCACCAGATTGCCGTCGCGCAGCAGAAGATCCGTCGCCCGCGCCGCAATCATCGGTTCCCGGCAGCGCACCCACAGCAGCCGCTCCCTTGCCGCGGGCGACACGAACCCTGGGTCAAATCCATCGCCTCCATCCACCAGGGCCACCGGCAGCCGGATGGCCTCACCCGCCCCCTCCAGCAAGGAGTGGATGAGGAGTCCAGCCCCTGTGCTGCCAGCCACTGCCACCACCTCCGTAACACAGCCCGGCAGCAGCCCCAGTGAATCCACGCAAGCAAGGCCGGAACCTGCCGCCCGCTCCCGCGCAGGCCCCTGCGCCACATGCGCTTCCGGAAAGCGCTCACGGAGCAACTTGCGGAAGGCAATGATGTTGGCTGCGGCGCTCATACTGTTCTAATGAACAGTACTTGAATGCAAGGACCCCGCAAATGAAAAGAGGCAGTAAACAATGGGCTGACTTTGAAAAGGACGCAGCGAAAACCAAACCGTGTTTTACGCCATCACTTCGCCGCTGAGCATGTGATGGCAGGCTTGAGTATCTTCTTTACCCGTTGCCCTGCTTCCGTCTCTGGGAATGAAAAACACCTGATCCGATCTCCAACGAAGGCCTTGATTCCCCTGCATCAAAAGCATCTCCCGCCTTGCCTAAAGTGATAAAGAAGCTTAAATAGAGCGTTATTGATCCTGAGTGAGTGATGTTCCTGCCTTTGTTGGCAGATTCTGTGCTTCGCTTTGATCAGACATTTTTTTGCAGCATGACAGGGAATTATTCTACAGCTCAAGCTCCGGCCCACCGGAGTCTCGAAACGCTGTGCCCGTTAGCATGAGTGGCCCGATGCTCCATGCCTTGCCGCGCCTGAATTTGGGAAGCACGTATGCTTCCCAGTACGCAAACACACCGGAGGTGTCCTATTAGCAGCCCATCAAACAGTTATAACGGCGGTGGCAACACCCGCCCCTACAATCGCGGCGGACGTTACGTCGATCAGACCCGCGTTAATGACCGCATTCGAGCCCCCAAGGTACGCGTCGTGGATGGAACCACGGCCAAGCAGCTGGGCGTCATGCCCACCTCCCAGGCGATCCGCCTGGCCAAGGAGCAGGGCCTCGACCTTGTGGAGGTAGCGGGAACCGTCGATCCCCCGGTGTGTAAAATCGTGGACTACGGCAAGTACAAGTACTTGCAGGAAAAACACAAGAAGGAAGCCCACAAGGCCCACAAAACCAGCAAGCTGAAGGAGATGAAGTTCCGTGTCGGCATTGATCCGCACGACTACTCCATCAAGATCACGCATGCGGAAGACTTCCTGGCCGACGGCCACAAGGTGCGCATCCAGCTCCAGTTCCGCGGCCGCCAAATGGCCCACCAGGACATCGGTTTCAAGCTGATGCAGAGGGTGAAGGGCGATCTCGCCACCATGTGCCATGTGGACATGGAACCGCGCATGGCCGGGCGTAACATCAACATGCAGCTCTCGCCCCTGCCGGAGCGTCAGCGCGTGCGCAAGTTCCGTGTGGCTGGCAAGCTCGAAGACAGCGCCCACATCCCGCATGCCTCCACCGTCAATGTAAACATCAAGGAAGAGGCGCACGATGCCGAGCATGGTGTGCAAGAAGAGCCCGAAGATCGTGTAGACGGTCAGGTCCTTGATGGTGCCGAGCAGCCCACCGTTCAGGTCCTTGAAACTGCCGCAGAGCAGAACTAGACCCACGTGAGCAAGCCCCGGCTGCTTCTGTTTGATATCGACGGCACCCTGCTTGACACCCGAGGCTCCGGCGCGGGTGCCCTGCTGGATGCCGTCGAAGAAGTCTTCGGGGTGCCGCGCGATTCCCTGCCCCCGCTGGATCTGGCGGGCGCCACGGATGGCGGCGTGGTGCGCAAGCTGTTCAACGACGCGGGCCTGCCAATGACCCAGGAACGCGCCGACGCCTATCGCGAGAGCTACCTGGGCCACCTGAAGCGCCGGCTGCTTGCCGATGCCTTTGCTGGCCGCCTGCTGCCCGAAGTCGCCGGACTGCTGACCTCCCTCCGCCAGCATGAGCACGTACACATGGGTCTGCTCACCGGCAATTTGCGCATCGGTGCCGGCCTGAAGCTGACCCGGTTCGACATCCATCACCACTTCATCGACGGCGCTTTTGGCGACGATGCCGAAGAACGCAACCTGCTGGGCCCCATTGCGGTGGAACGCATGGAACGCGCCCGGGGGCAGCGGTTTCATTTGGACGAAGTCATCGTCATCGGCGACACGCCCAAGGACATTGCCTGCGCCAACGCGCTGGGTGCCCGCTGCCTTGCCGTCGCGACAGGAGCGTTCGGCGTGGACCAGCTGTCGCCGCACCAGCCCTGGCAGCTTCTCGCTGATTTCACGGATACGGACAGCGTGATTTCGATGCTCGTCGGGTAGAACGTCGTCCGGCCACGCCTGGAGACATCGCCATCCCCTTCCCTGTCACCAAGCAGGATTCTCCATGTCCTCGGATCGCAGGACGTGATAAACTATCCCGCATCCCCCGTAGAATTCATCACGTTATGTTCACTCTCACAGGCAAAGGCTCCACCCAGACCTGCGACGGGCTTTCCCGTCGCGACTTCTTGCAAGTCGGCACGCTCGGCGCGCTGGGGTTTGGCATGACGCAGTTCAACGCGCTGAAGGCGGCGAACGCGGTCAAGGCCGATGATGGCAAAGCCTGCATCCTCATTTTCAACCTCGGTGCGCCCAGTCAGATGGATACCTGGGACCCGAAGCCCGATGCCGCGCGCGAAATCCGCGGCCCCTTCAAGCCCATCAGCACCAAGGGCGACTTCCAGATCACCAGCATCTTTCCCAAGATGGCAAAGGTTGCGGACAAATTTTCCCTGGTTCGCAGCGTCTATCACACCGCCGCCGCCGTGCATGACACCGGCCATCAAATGATGCAGACGGGCCGCCTGTTCACTGGCGGCATCAACTCGCCGCACGTGGGCTGCACGGTGGAATACCTCAAGGGCCGCCGTGGCGACATGCCTGCCAACGTCATCCTGCCCGAGCCCATGGGACCCACTGGCGGCAACATGCCGCACGGCCAGGATGCCGGTTTCCTGGGCAAGACGTATGATCCATTCGTGCTCAACGCCGATCCCTCCGCCAAGGATTTCAAGGTACCCGACCTGCTGCCGCCAAAGGAAATTGGCGAGATCCGTCTGGAGCGCCGCAAGTCGCTGCGCCAGCTGGTGGATGGCGCGGTGAAGAACTTCGAGGCCAGCGAATCGGCGCAGCTCATGAACCAGAATTTCGCGGATGCCTACCGCCTCATGACCAGCGCGAACGCCCGCGAAGCCTTCGACCTTTCCCAGGAGCCCCTGAAGGTACGCGAGCGCTACGGCATGAACCGTTTCGGCCAGTGCTGCCTGCTTGCCCGCCGTCTGGTCGAGCGCGGCGTGCGCTTCGTCACCGTCAACAGCTTCATCACCGTCTTCGGCGAAATCACGTGGGACATCCATGGCAGCAAGCCCTTCACCAGCATCGAAGGCATGCGTGACCTCGTCGCCCCCATGTATGACCAAGCCTACAGCGCCCTGATTGAAGACCTCGACCAGCGCGGCATGCTGGGCAGCACCATGGTGGCCAATCTCGCCGAGTTCGGCCGCACCCCGAAGATCAACCCCGCTGGGGGCCGTGACCACTGGCCGCAGTGCTGGACAGTCGGCTTCGCCGGCGGCGGCGTGCAGGGCGGACGGGTCATTGGCAAGAGCGACGACATCGGCGGCTACCCCGCCGAACGACCGGTCAACCCCGGCAACATCGTCGCCACTATCTACCAGGCGATGGGAGTGGATTTGGAAACCGAGATTCCCGGTCCCCAGGGCCGCCCATTTCCCGTGGTGGATCGCGGCATTGAGCCTATCAAGGAGCTGTTTGCTTAACCTCAGTCATGCGTTTCGCTCTCCTTTTTCTCTTCGCTGCCAGCTCCCCGGTCTTTGCCGGCGAGGCACCAAGCTTTCGCAACCAGGTGCAGCCCGTGCTCGCGCGCTTTGGCTGCAGCACTGGTGCCTGCCATGGAGCCGCCGCCGGCCAGGGAGGCTTCAAACTCTCCCTTCTGGGTTACGACAATTACGGCGACCACCTCACCATCACCCACGCGGCCAACGGCCGCCGTGTGGTGTTCGAAGAACCCGCGCGCAGCCTCTTCCTCTTGAAGGCCACCAAGACCGTGCCCCATAAGGGCGGTGAAAAATTCAAAGCCGGTTCGGCGGAGTATGCTCTGCTGGCGGATTGGATTGCCGCCGGGGCACCGGGTCCGAAGGAGACTGATGCACGCATTCAACGCATCGAAATCATCCCCGGCCACGTCACCTTGAAACCTGGAGCGAAGCAGCCGTTGAAGGTCACAGCCTTCTTCGACGATGGCCGCCGCGAGGACGTCACCCGCTGGTGCAAGTACACCGCCGGCAACACCTCCGTGGCCACCATTGATGAGAACGGACTCGTCAAGGTCGGCGGCGAGGGTGAAGGCACCATCACCGCATGGTTCCTCAGCCGCTTGAGCGTGGCCACCATCACCGTGCCCTTTGAACAGCGGGTCAGGGCCGAAGCGTTCACGGCGTTTCAGCCGCACAACTTCATTGATGAGCGCGTGCTCGAAAAACTGCGCGAACTCAATGTGCCGCCCTCGCCGCGCTGCACCGATGACGAGTTCATCCGCCGCGCCTTTATTGACACCATCGGCGTGCTGCCCACGCCACAGGAGACGCGCACATTCCTCGCCGACGGCGGCAGCACCAAGCGCGATGCGCTGATCGAAGCCCTGCTCCAGCGGCCTGAGTTAGTCGACTTCTGGAGCTACAAGTGGAGCGACCTGCTGCTGGTCAACAGCAACAAGCTGCCGGTGACCCAGATGTGGAGCTACTATCAGTGGATCCGGCGGAATGTGGAGCAAAACACACCCTGGGATGTGATGGTGCGCGATCTGGTCACCGCCACCGGCAGCACGCTGGAAAACGGCGCGGGCAATTTCTTCACTTTGCACGAGGAGCCCACCAAGATCGCCGAAACCGTCAGCGTGGCCTTCCTGGGCATGAGCATCGCCTGTGCGAAGTGCCACAACCATCCCATGGAGAAATGGACCAATGATCAGTACTTTGCCTTCGCCAATTTGTTTGCCCGCGTGCGGTCCAAGAACGGCGGAGTCAAGGACGAGCAGGTCATCTTCAGCGCCACGGATGGCGACATCGTGCAGCCCCTTACCGGCAAGCCCCAGCCCCCCACCCCGCTCGATGGCAGGCCCGCCAGCATGACGTCCCCGCAGGACCGCCGCATCGCCATGGCCCAGTGGCTCACGGCGCCGGAGAATCCGTATTTTTCCCGCAGCATCACCAATCGTGTGTGGGCGAACTTTTTCGCCGTGGGCATTGTCGAAGCCGTCGATGACCTGCGCATGACCAACCCTGCCAGCAATGAAAATCTGCTCGGGGAAGCCGCCGCGCATCTCGCGAAAAACCACTTTGATTTGAAGAGCCTCATGCGCGTGATCCTGCAAAGCGAGACCTATCAGCGCAGCAGCGTCGCCCTGCCCGAAAACCGGGCGGACAAGCGCTTCTACTCGCGCTACTACCCACGCCGCATGATGGCGGAAGTCATGCTCGATGCCGTGAGCCAGGTTACCGCCGCGCCGACCTCGTTTGAAACCAACCGCCGCAACGCCAACAAGAAAAGCGGCGAGTCCTACCCCATGGGCTATCGGGCGGTTCAGCTCCCGGACAGCAACACCACGAGCTACTTCCTCAACACCTTCGGCCGTGCCGACCGCGAGCGCACCTGCGAATGCGAGCGTACCAATGAGCCCAGCATGGCGCAGGCCCTGCACCTCGCCAATGGCGACACGCTTAACAAGAAGCTGTCGCAGCCAGGCAACCGCCTCGACCAGCTCCTCACCAGCGGAAAATCCAATGATCAGATGGTCGAGGAAGCTTATCTCCTCGCCGTCTCGCGCTTCCCCAGCCCGCCGGAAAAAGCAGCCATGACCAAGATGCTCGCCGGCGCCAAACCCGAGGAAAAACGCCTGGCCCTGGAAGACATGTTCTGGAGCCTGATGAGCACGCGGAACTTTGTTTTCAATCATTGATTCCCATGCCTTTGCCAGCCCGACTCGCTTCCTTCTTTTGCATCGCCGTCCTCGGTCAGGCGTTTGCCGCGCCCGTGGACTATGCCAGCCAGATCGCTCCGCTTTTCGACGAGCATTGCGCGGACTGCCATGCGGCCTCGGATCCAGACGGCGAGTTCTCGCTCGACAGCTTCGATGCCCTCCTCAAAGGGGGCAAGACGGGCAAGGCCCTTGAAGCCGGCAAGGCTCAGGATTCCCTGCTGGTGAAATTTCTCGAAGGCCGCAGTGGCAAGACAGGCAAGAACCAGTTCATGCCGCCGGGCAGGAAGCCGCACCTCGCCACGGAGCAAATCGCCATGATCCGGCAATGGATTGACGAAGGAGCGCATGGCCCTTCCTCCGGCGCACCGTTTAATCCGCTGGCGAAGCTGCCCAAAATCGCTTCAAAGACCTCATTGAAACCCATCTACGCGGTCGAAGTCGCGCCCAAGGGCAAGGTCATTGCACTGGGACGGTTTGGCGCCGTCGAGCTATTGGATGGGGCGACCCGTCATTCCTTGCGCACGCTCACCGGCATCGCGGGCAAACCTTCGGCCATGGCCTTCAGCGCCGATGGCACCTCCTTGTTCATCGCTGCGGGCGATGCGGGGGTAAGCGGCATGGCCTATCAATTCTCCGTGGCAGATGGCAGGCTTGTCCGCACCTTTGCCGGCCATACCGATGCGCTGTATGCACTGGCCTTGTCGCCCGATGGCAGGCAGCTCGCCACCGGCGGCTATGATCAGAAAATCAAGCTCTGGGATCTCGCCACAGGCAAAGAGAAAAACACGCTCAAAGGCCACAACGGCAGCATCAATGGACTGAGCTACCGCCCCGATGGCAAGGTGCTCGCAAGCGCCAGCGCCGACCGCACCATCAAGCTTTGGGACCCGGCGACGGCTGCCCGGCTCGACACCTTCTCCCAGCCCCTGAAGGAACAATTTGCCGTGGCCTTCTCCACCGACGGCAAGACGCTTGTGGCTGGCGGGGCGGACAGCCGCATCCGCCAGTGGAGCGTAAGCGCCAAGGCCGTCGAAGGCAGCAATCCGATTCTGGAAACCAAGTTTGCACACGAAGGTGCGGTGCTGAAACTTGTCATGTCTGCGGATGGGAGGTCGCTCATTTCGTCGTCTTCCGATCGCACGCTGAAAATCTGGAACCCCGCGCATGTCACGCAGCGCCTGCAACTGGAGTTGCAGAGCGACTGGGCGTCCGCAGTGGCGTGGCTGGGTGCAGATCGCTTGATTGCCGCCCGTCAGGACGGCACCTCGGCAGTGTATGATACAGTGTCAGGAAAGTCCGAACTCCTTGTCGCCGCTCTTCCGGCGGCTGGTTCGAAGATGGTGGTGGCGAAGAAGATGCCCACCGTCAAGCCCGGCGCACCCACGGTCACGGGCCTTGAACCCCGGGGCTTCCAAAGTGGTGCCAGCACCGCCATCCATGCTACCGGCAAAGGGTTGCTGGGCATCACCCAGGTCAAGGTCAGCGATCCACGCATCAAGATCACCGCCGTGGCGGATCCCAAGGGCACGAGTGCCGAACTCACCGTCGTGTCGCCCAAAGACCTGCCGCGCGGCGCCTATGACGTCAGCCTCGTCACGTCCGGCGGTGAAACGGCAAAGGTCAAACTGCACGCGGACGATCTGCCTCAGTTCGCAGCCGGCGCACTGCCGTCAACTCCGCCCCTGCCACTCAATGTCTGGGGCACGCTGAGCGCCACCGGACAGCAGGACCGCCACACTTTCCAATGGAAGGCCGGCCAGACCATCGTGCTCGATCTTGCCGCCAAGCGCATCGAATCCAAGGCCGATGCCATCCAGCTCGAACTCTTTGATTCGAACCACAAGCGCCTGTTCATCAATCGCGGGCACGACAGCGGCACCGATCCCTTCATTGCCTTCACGGTACCGGCAGATGGCACGTACACGGCACAAGTCAGCGAGACCACCCTCGAAGGTTCTCCCGGTCATGCTTACCGCCTCACCGTCGGCCCCGTTCCTTATGTCGTGGGCTGGTGGCCCTTGTCCGTGCAGGCGAATGCTGAGACCGAGGTGTGGCTGGCCGGCTACAACCTGCCCGCCGGCAGCGTGAAGGTGAAGGCCGCGGCACCAGGCTCCGCAACCCTGCCACTGGATGCCCGGACCTACCGCGCACGCGCAGCCTTGAGTGTGATGGTGAGTGATATGGCCGAAGTGCTCGAACAGGAGCCCAACAACACCCCTGCCACCGCACAAAAAATCACCCCGCCAGTCTCGATCAATGGCCGCCTGTTCGTGCCCGGCAAAGCTGGCGACACAGACCTGGATCTGTATGCCTTCGACACCACGGCCGGCCAGGAGTGGATGATCGAGACCTTCGCGGCACAGGCAGGGGCCCCCACCGATACCCGGATTGAAGTCCTCCACACCGACGGCAGCCCCGTCGAGCGCATGAAACTTCAGGCGGTGCGCAGCTCGTCCAACAGCTTCCGCAGCGTCGATGCTGACAACCCTGACATCCGCCTCGACAACTACACGGAGACCGGTCTCGACGAATACGTCTATTTCAATGGCGACGTGATGAAGACTTTCCGAGTGCCTCGCGGACCTGATGGCGGCTTCCTGTTCTATAGCAGCGGCGGCAAGCGGCGCGCCTACTTCGACACTTCCGCAACCGCGCACCCGCTCGACGAGCCCTGCTACATCGTGGAACCCTTGAAACCCGGCCAGTCCGCCGTGGCCAATGGTCTTCCTGTCCTGTCCCTGCCGTTCTCCAACGATGACGACAGCCTGCGCAAGCTGGGCCGCGACTCACGACTCCACTTCACCGCGCCCGCCACCGCGAAGTATCTGGTGCGCGTAACCGACTCACGCGGCTGGAGCGGAGAGCGCTTCGCCTATCGCCTCATCATTCGCAAGCCGGCCCCTGATTTCGATGTGAAGCTCACCGGACTCAACATGAGCGTGGGTGCCGGCGGTGCCATGGGCTTCGCCTTGCGCGCGGATCGCAAGGATGACTTCGAAGCCCCAATCATCATCAAGGTCGCCGGGCTTCCGCAGGGCTGGTACGCCTCTTCGCCGATCGAGATTCAAGCGGGCCACACCCTCGGCAGCGGCTCGCTGCATGCAGATGCCAACGCCGCCAAGGACGCCGACTGGAGCAAGGTCACGATCACCGCGACTTCAGGCATGTTGACCCATACCGTCAACGGCTTCGGCAAAATCATGCTGGCACCCAAGCCCGCCTTTATCGCCAACCTGGAGATCAGCGTCAATGACCAGCCCCAGGCTCGCACCGGCCCGCAGCCCCAGGTCATCACCATTGTGCCGGGGCAGCTCGCCAGCGCCTTCATCCGCGTGGAACGCAACGGCAATGACGGCATCCTCAATTTCGATGTGCATGGCCTCCCGCACGGCGTCATTGTCGATGACATCGGCTTGAACGGCATCCAGGTACGCGAGAAGGAAAACGAGCGTGAGATCCGCTTCGCCTGCGCCAAATGGGTGCCGGAGCAGGAGCGCCTGATTCATGCCGCCGTCAGCTCCGCCCGCAATGACGCTGACAGCGCCGGCCTTGCCACCAGCTTCCCTGTGCTGCTGCGTGTGGTGAAAGAATCGAAAGTGGCGGAGAAGTAGCAGCGTCGCTGGCTGCTTGGGTGCCACTGTCAATTCCTCCTGTTGGCAGCTTCAATGGCAGCCAGCGCATCTTGTTGAATACCGGCATCACGAAGAATATCGAGCAGGAAGCCGGTCTTCCCGTCAATGTAACCGTCAATGTCGCTGCCAAAACGCTTGGCCAGCTGCTTTTTCAGTTCGCCATAGGAGGCGGCAACCTCGGGGTGGACTCGCAAATAATTGCGCACCGCCAAATGGTTCGCCAGCGCGGGGCTGTCCCTGGGGCACACATACAGATGATGCGCCGGCAAGCCGTCAGGACTATGAAACGCCTCTCGGCCCTCGATCCCCAGATCGCCGCGATGCACATACCCCACCGCCGCAAGCCGATCGACTGCCATGAAAACCTGGTCCGAGGAAGGTACGATCGCGCTGATGTCGATGATGGGCTTTGCGGCGAGCCCCGGAACAGCGGTGCTGCCCACATGCTCGATTGACACTGCCACGTCCCTGACAGCATTCCATGCCCTGGCTCGCAACTCCTCGAAAACGGCTGGCCAGACGGGGTCGTAGTCGATCACAACAATTGTTCGCATGGCAGACTGTTACTCGTTTCGGTTGATCGAACGAGAAAGTTCATCCGGTGATTTTTGAGCACCAGGCCCGTGCCGCCACACGACGGCTCCGTGAGGTGCAGAAAAGCCCAACCCACCCGGTCTCTTGTCGAATGGTCGGGCTGGCGAGATTCGAACTCACGACCTCTTGCACCCCATGCAAGCGTTCTACCAGGCTGAACTACAGCCCGCCGATCAACAAGACCGGCAGTTTGGCGAGTTGTGACTTTGGATCAAGCGGCAAGTTGGGAAAATTGACCGCTGGCACCTGCACAGTTGGCGGATGACCAGCCCAGCTGCTCACAGACAAAGAGCTGTCCCAAACCATCGTCAGCGTGGGCATGGCTCCTCTGCTGCACAGCCTGGCCGGACTTACACGTCGATTGCAATCCACGCCATATTGGGGAGTGTGGCCGCATGTCTCCGGCTGCCTCGCGCCTCGCCACCTTCGCCCTCATGCTGCTCCTGCAAATGAACGGCCTTTTATGGGCGGACCCAGCGGTGCCTGGCAACATTTTGGATCCCAAGAGCGCTGTGGAGGCCTGGAACGTGATCAGGCTGGCCACGGACAATGTGAACCGGCTCATCAAGGAAAAGCGGCTCACCGAAATCGCCGTGCAAATGTCCTTCTGCAGCCCCTCGCTGCGAGTACTGAAACGCTTCGGTGATTCCGCCGAGGTGCTGGCACAAATCGATGGCCTGACCAACAAGGCGCAAGCCTGGGTGGTCGAGACCGCGCGAGCCGGCGCTGACAACAATCTGGCCGCCACCACCGAGGCGTTCGACAAACTGCGCCAGTTCCTCCGCAAGATCGGCAGACACTTCGATGAGAAGATCATCCAGGCGGACATTTACTGCTGTCCCATGCACCCGGCTTTCGTCTCCCCCAAGGTGGATGCTCCGTGCGACCTCTGCGGCATGACCCTGGTGAAACGCCGCATCCCCTACAGTTTCATCTACATGAAGCCTGGCATGCCTTCGATCCATATGACCGCCACCACGAACGGCCCGGTGGAAGCCGACAAGAAGATGGAGGTCACGGTGCATCTTGCGCGCGGCGACAAGTCCCCTGTGCTGCGCGACGATCTGATGAACATGCACACTCAACCGATCCATCTGCTGATCGAAGACCCCAGCCTTGGCGACTACCATCATGAGCACCCCACGGCCACCGGCACTCCCGGCGAATACGCCTTTTCCTTCATCCCCAGGAAGACCTCGCCCTATCGCATCTGGGCCGATATCGTGCCGGTCATGACCGGAGTGCAGGAACTGCCCTTCGTAGATTTGCCCTCCTCAGGCATAGGCGGACGGGTCAAGGACAAGGCGGTTGCTTTTACCAGCACCGCCGGCGGGCTGACCTTCGTCCTTGCCCTCGCCAACGGCAACCACATCCCCCCACGCGCCGGACAGGCGTGCGGCATGAGCGTCTCCATCACGGGAGCCGATGGCAAACCTGTGACCAGCCTGGAGCCCGTCATGAATGCGTTCGCCCACCTGGTGGGCTTTTACGATGACTACCGTACCGTTGTTCACGTGCATCCGGGCGGGGGCGAGGTGCTAACCAGCGTGGCCCGCGGCGGTCCCGCCCTGAACTTCACTTTCTTCCCGCCGCAACCCGGATTCATCCGTTTCTACTGCCAGGTCATGGTGAACGGCGAAATGATCTTCGCACCATTTAACATGAACGTGCAGCCCTGACTTACCTCGCAATCACATCGTCGCCTGTCCACATCATCCGGTCCGGGCCCGCTGAACGGATCTGCATATCCCTGGCGGACATCTGGTGAAAAAAGAAAGGCGTGCCCCAGCGGTCGATGAGTTCGCCACTTGAATTGAGGCGGAGGCCGTCTGGCGGCCCCAATTGGGCGTGTCTGGGATTGCCGCCCATCACGGCTTTCATGATCTCGGCATTGGTTCCCACTGGATTGCCGCCCATCAAGGTGCGGTAATCTCGCAACATCAGGTTCACCTTTTCCAGGTCAATCGCAGCAGCATTCAGGGTGGCCTGATCATCCGCGCCGCGTGGCGGCGCGGCCCGGGGCTGCACCTTTGCCTGGGAGGCGGTGGGCGATGCCGTCGGCATGGTCTTGGGCGCAGCCCTGACTGTGAGCGCACTGCCGGCACTGCCGGCACTGCCCATCGGCGAAGCCACCAGGGGAGCTGAAGTGGACACAGGAGCCTGGCTCTGCGCAGAGATGGATGGTGAGGTAACCGCTGGCGCAGGCTGGGGGGCGGGAGCAGCCGTGGCTGGGCCCACGCGAGCGCTGGCGGGCGCTGGCGGCTTGTTGCGCCCCACTCCTCCTCCCAGCCAAAGCCCCGCGACAACCATCACAACGATGGCTGCCAATAACGCAATCCTTGGGTGTTTCATGATCACACTCTCTCCCGCCTTAGCCCATGAAGCCGAGATAGCCCCCGGAGTATGAACCCGCGAAGCGCGAGACGTTCGGAAACACCGTGGCGACATCACTGCTGCTTAGACCCATCCATTTGCCCAAGGTGGCCGCGTATTGATCCACCGAGGTCGTCGGAATCCATCGCCCCGTGTTGGTGTCGTCCGGACCGTTGACCAAAAGCGAGGGAAACGTTCCGTAGGTTTTCTGTCCGCTGACGGCTCCTCCCACGACCAAATGATGGCTGCCCCAGCCGTGGTCGCTTCCCAGACCATTGCTTGGGAAGGTGCGGCCGAAATCGCTGGCTGTGAAGCACGTCACTTGGTTCACGAACGGATTCGCAGTGCCATACGTGATGCCAATCTGCTTCATGGCTTTCTGGAAAGCGTATATGGACTGGCTGAGTTCGGCCAGCAGATTGGCCTGGGAACCAATGATCACAGCCGGGTTATTCGTCGTGGATCCCCCGGCGTTGTTGGTCTGGCCGGTATGCGTGTCATACCCGCCCACCGTGACAAAGAAGATCTGTCGCTTCATGCCCAGGCCACCGCTCACGCCTGCGGCGCGTTGTCCCGCCTCGATGATCTGGGCCACCATCTTGAGCTGTTGCATCAGGCTGGAGGTGAAGGTGGAACCGCCGTTCGGAGTCACTACTTGGTGCATTGTACCCGTTTTGCTCCAGTTGGCGGGCGTCGTCCAGTAGCTGGCCATCTGTGAATTCGACAGACCCGCGCTCAAACCTGACCCCGTAGAGATCGAGTTGTTCAATCCCTTGGCATAGCTGGAGGTGTAGTTGTTGGAATGTGCCATGTCGATGCCCAGAATGGCATTCATGGCAGCCTGCCGTGCGGTCGCCGCAGACGTGGGATTATTGGGATTTGAAAGCGACACCACGCCCCCTGTGCCCACCGAGTATTGCTGCACGCTGTTGCCCACCTCAAATGTATTCGAGCCCGCGATGGTGATGCAGGTGGAGAGCACATCCAGCGAACCATTTTGCGGGTTGCTGGAATGCATCAAGTCCGCCATGCGCCCGCCCCAGCCGCTGGCCGGCGGCACATCGGGGATGGAAGTCTGCCATTGCGTCACCTGATCCGCGTGGGAGAAAAGTTGCGGTGGTGTGGGTACCGAACTCGCATTGTACTGCGCCTTGGTGGTCGGATAGACCAGGTTGCCCGTGTTGAACACCGGGGCCACCCCCCCCAGGTCGCTATAACCGGACGGGTTCAGGTTAAACATCTGCGCCAGCTCATACATCGCCGGGTTCAGGCCGTAGCTGTGCCCGTCGTTGTTTGTCGGGCTTAATGCCAGCGACGTGGCCCCGGTGCCGTCCACATTCGGAATGGCCAGCACCGGTGTACGAACGGTGGCATAGTTGGCGTACTCGGTCGCGCTCGTGGGAATGATCATGTTGTTCGAATCATTGCCACCCGCGAGGAAAATGCAGACCAGCGCCTTGTAATCAGAGGGTGGGTTGAACGCCAGCGCCGAATTGACCAAATGCAGGTCGCGCAGGCAGTATTTGCCAGCCAAGCCCGCGCCAAGCACGCCCGGAGCAGCCCTGCGAAGAAAACTGCGCCGTGAAATGTAGAATGGATGCACCGTCTTCATAATGGGATTATTTTTGGACTGCGTATTCCGCGGAAGTGAGAATTAAATGGATGATGGCGCGCACACGATCGCGTTTCTGCTGATCCGTCCCAGTCGGCGTGTTCAACGGGAAGTAGGTGGTGCTCGACACAAAAGTCTGAATCGTCGATTTCGTGGAGGTTTCCAGCGTGGCGCCGACCAGCAGGTTGGCAAGGGTGTCAATCAACGTCGAAAGACCGGCGCTGCCAACCTGGGCGTCCGTCATGTAGGGGCTGATGTCCATCACCACGCTGCCTTGACCGTTGTTGAAGCTGCTGAGCCCGTTCAAGTTGCTGTTGCCGCCGCCGGTGCCGATGAACATGTTGGCGATGCTGTTGGTCAGGGTCGCAACGTTTGTATCCGTGGTGAGCTGGAACTCCGGAGAGTCGAGCCCGGAGTTCGCCAGCGCGCCGGGGTACTTGTAGTTGGGGAAGAAGAAATTGAACACTGTGGGTGAATTCAGCGGAGACTGCGTCAGCGTGGATTCAGTGGATCCCAGGCTGAAGGTGCTCGAGGCAATCTTCACCGAGCCCGAGCGCCCCACCGGCGGAGCGACGAGCGGCCATAATGTCGCCCCGTCGTTCGCTCCCGACGGCTTCGGATACGTGCCGCCATTGGTGTTGCCTGGCAGGTAGGAGGTTGTGAAGTGATCTTCGTCAATGATGGGGCTGTTAACGACGTACTCAGCATCCGTCAGCGGCGAGGTGACCACCGGTGCATCCACCCACACATGCGCACCTGGCGTCAGGTAATGGTTCACATTAGTGTTGAATTGAACCACCGTGTTGCTGCTCTGCGGTGTGTAACTGGAAGCGACCTTGGGGATCATTACATTGCCCGCCCGTGCCGTCGTCGGAGTGTCCGTGGTCGTGACAGTGAAAATGTTGCTGCCGTTAGTCTGCACATCATAGATGCCACTTGCAGGTATCCCCGCGCCGCCAACGCCGGTCTGGGTGAGGAATGCCAGGTACACACGGCTGTTGATGATGGTAGCGGTGCCAGGCACCGTCGCGCCGGTGGTTGGCCCGGCCGTATTCACCGTCAAGGTCGAACTGTTTGCCAGCTGCGTGTAAGTGACGTTGATGATGCCGGGGTCCACCACATCCAGCGTGCTCGTGCCCACGATCTGGGCGCTGGTGAATGAGGTCGCAGGAACGGTGCAATTCGAGGCGACGGTAAACGATGTGGCATCAACCGTGGTCACGGTATACGTGCTGTTGATTGAAGGGCTGAACGTGCCGCCAGAGATTCCAGCAATGGACACTGTGTTGCCTGTGGTCAAGCCATGCGGTTGGAGGGTGGTGATGCGGCAGGGGCTGCTCACTTCACGCCATGTCGAATAACTCGTGGGTGCGACGGTGCAATTGCTTGCCACGGTGAACGTGGTTGAAGTCGGCCCGCCTGCGGCCGTCACCGTGAACGTGCCGTTGATGGCCGTGCCAAAGGTGCCGCCCACCACCCCGTTGATCGTCACACTGTTGCCGGTGGTCAGGCCATGGGCCGCGGTGGTGGTGATGGTGCAGGGATTGCCGGTGGCGATGCTGGCGATCTGGAACGTCCGCGTGGTATTGATAGGGACGGTGAAGTTGTTGCCATCAATCACCGTGACCGTCAAATTAGTGGTGTCGAGCGTCGTGACGAAAGTTCCGCTTACCCCGCTGATGGACACGGTGTTACCAGTGCTCAGGCCGTGGGGCTGCACCGTGGTGATCGTGGTGGGGCTGCCGGGGGTAATGCTGGCGATGTCCGTCGAAGCGCTGATGATTTGCTGCGTGGCCGCCACATTGTAGGACGTGCTCGTGGGGTTGTTGCTGGGATTGGGCGGTGAGGTGGTGGTGTAGTTCCCGCTGAAATCCAGGCTCACCGAAAAACCCGAGTTGAAGCTGTTCGGTGCGGAAGTGGTGAGGCGCAGCTTGTTTGAATCAATGCCGGAGAGCTGGACGTAAGTGCCGGTGTAGGCAGTGGCAGGGAAGGCGCGTGCGGGACCGCTGAGACGCAGCAACGGCTCGCGCTGTTTGCCAAATGCCGGATTCGAATAAGACGTGCTGTAGCTGCGCGCTTCGCCATCGAGCAGGATTTGCTTGATCACAGCGACCATGTCGCCACGCACGCCGGAACCGTTGTCCTTGAACTTTTGCACCACCCGGTAGAGGTAGCCTGGGCTGGGGGTGCTGGTGACGAGGCGCTGGATGAGCTGGCGGCAGATGTAGGGCGGCACGTTGTCATTATTGACAATATTGGTGATCGCCGTGTCGAGCTCGTTCAGTCCGAACTGGTCATAGGGATGCGGCAGCGTGCTGCCCACACTGTCCGCCTGGGAGCCGGTGATCGCAGCGAGACCGCTGCTGCCGAGGAAAGTGGCGGAAGTGACGGTCGCACCGGTCACCGCAGCGTTCGTATAACCGATACCCGCAATACTGGTGCAGTTCACCGGCACGGTGAAGCTTCGGGCACCCGTCACCGTCGCCTGGAAGGCGGCATTGATCGTCGGGCTGAAGGTGCCGCTCGTGACGTTGCTGATCCAGATCGTGTCACCAGTCTGCAAGCTGTGGTCGGTGGTGGTGTTCACCGTGCAGGGATTGCCGACGGTGATGCTGGCGATGCTCACGCGCGGCGTGAGGCCAGTGGCCTGGGGCGTGACGACATTGTTGAGGAGCAGCTTGGCGCCGAGTTCATGCTGGCTGGGCACCAGCAGCATTGCATCCAGGTAATCAGTGGCAGGGTAGAAATTCGTCGGCAGGCGGCCGTTGGCCTGGAGCGACTGGGCGTAGGTCCAGCCCGTAAGCAGGGAGGACATGCCGAGGATGTTCGCCTGGGTATAGGTGGCGGGCAGACTCGCGTTGTCGTCCAGGATGAACTTGCCATCGTCCCACATGCGGTAGATGCCCAACGAGAAGAGCTGCATGATTTCCCGCGCGTAGTTCTCATTTGGGTGGCGGCCGATGGTGTTGTCGCCTTTCTGGTTGCCCTGCATGTTCAGATACAGCCCCATGGCCGGGGTGAGCGTAACCGCTTTCAACAAGCCCTTAAACGTGCCGCTGTTCGTCACACCCGTGGTCGGCAGCACATTGTTGACGAGCGTATCATAGTAGTTCGCCATGATCCGGCCATTGAATGCCAGCGGCCCCGAGTCATTATTCCACGACGCAACCATGATTTCACTGAGTGCAAACGCGAGGCGCTGGCGCAGCTGATCCGGGCCGGTGATGGAGTACTTCCACCAGGTGTTGGTGAACAGAGCGGAGGAATAGGGCTGGTTGATGTCCGCCGTGACCCCGGCGACCACATCGTTCGTGGTAGTGCTGGGGGGAAGGCTGAGCTGGTTGGTGATCCAGTTGGCAAAGCCGTTTGCCTTCACATAGACCATGTCTGCTGGGCTCGCGCCAAAGGTCGCCTGATTCAGGAAACGCGCCGCGCCCGCGTCAGTGCTTGCGACGTCCGTGGTGCCAGGATCGGGATACGCAGAAGCGACGGGCGGTGTCTGGGAGCCGGTGATCAGGCCCAGGTTTCCGCGTATCTCACCCGCCCCGTAGTTGACCGAGTGAACATTGAGATAAACTTTGCCCAGCTTGATGGCATCAAGAATCTGCGCCGCCGAACTGAAGTCGCCCACGGAGGCAAAATTCCATATATAGCCGCCATCGGCAGTCTTGAGTTCAGGATGGAAGGAATCCACCTGGTCGATGTCATAGATGATTTCGCCCAGCGAATGAGAGGTGCTGTCGGTGCCTGTAAAACCATCCACGTGCAGATGGTAGCCGGTGCGCGGAGATGACAACCCGCTGAAATTGAAGTGCAGGATGGCGGAGGCACCGCTGGGGTCCACTCGCAGATTGGCAGAGCCGCTGGCCTGGGTGACCACGGAGCCCTGGGGCCCAAGGTTGGCCGAATAGATCGTGCCGGAGACGGCAGCCACGACCGGATAATCGTATGGCTGGAAGAGGTAGCTCGGCGCGGTGCCGCTGTATGGGTAACCTTGCAGAGTGGTGCCGCTGCCGTTCGGAATCAAGGTGAGCGCCCCAGAGGCATTGGGTGCTCCGAACACGGCTGGCACCGTGCCGATGTCATCCTGGCACCAGCCCATCTCGACGTAGGTGTCCGTATCGCCACCCGTGTTGTGCAGGACTTCAAAATAATACTTTTGGCCCGCCACCAAGCTCAACCACTGGGACTGCTGGTTTGTCTGCGCGTTCCACACCCAATGGCCGGTGCTGGCCGTCACCGTGGCACGGCGCACTTTGTTCACATACTGCGAGTCGTTGGAAATCCACAGCTCTGCGGCGTTGTTGGCGGACAGCCAGAAATAGTAGTTGCCCGTTTTCGGTGGTACGATGTAGCCCCGCAGGCGCTCACCAGTGTTGGTTGCGTAAGCGGTCTCATCATCGACAGTTGGTATCGTGTCAGTCTGGGTGGCGGAGATGGGAATTACGATATCGGACACCTTGGAACCACCCGTCGAGAGGAATTCCCGGCTCACACTGCCAGTTGGGAAAATGGTGAGATTGAGGATCGAGCCGCCGGTGACCGTGCCGGCAGCCGTGTTCGTGGCATGCACGGCGATATTGTAAGTACCCGCAGTGCCGGTAGCCGGGGTGCCGCTAATCACCCCGGTACTGCTGTTCAATGTGAGGCCACTCGGCAGCTGGATGCTGTCAGAGGGGATCGAATAGGTGACCGTGCCACTGATGTTTGTCGCCGTCGCCGCAAAGGTGAAGGGCACGCTCACATATCCGGTCGCGGTGAGCGAGGATATGATCGGCGTGGCCTTGCTTGCCAAAGCAGGCGCCGGGAAAAGGCGAATTTGCGGAATGATCTGCTTCACCTGGCTTGGACTCCACCAATAAAGGTGCGCCTCCGCATTGCCGCTGATGTTCAAATATTCAATCTGAATGTCATACAAGACACCAGCCTGAAGAGTGATGGTATTGGCGTTCTCCGTCACGGACTGGGATTGCCATTTGTCGATCAGCAGCAAGCCGTTCACCCACACCTTGCCACCATCGTCGCTCTTAAAGTCGAAGCTGTAAGGTTCAGAAAACTGGGGCATCACCTGTCCCTTCCAGCGAATGGAGAATGCACCGGTCGTGGAGGGTGGCGACATCCCGGTGGGTCCCCCCAGGCCTTGCCCGGATCCCCAGCCATTCGCGTTGTTGTTGAAGTCGATCGTGGCATCCGTACGGGTCATGTTTGGACCCAGGCTAAAGACATTTGCCGTTTGGGTCGCGTAGTTGCTCGACGTTGTGTTCCAGTAATTGCCTGTGAGGCCCGTGCCGTTGGGTGTCGCGGCGGGATTGATCACCACGGAGGCACTGCTGGCACCTCCCCGGGAGTAGCCGAGACCGGACATCACCTTGACGATAGCGGTAGCATTCGACACCCGGGTCGGCGCGGCGCGGGGTATCACCGTCAGGGTAATCGAATTGACGTGGGGGGCAAACGTCACCGACGCTGGCAACGCCGAGTAGTCCGTGCCTTCAACCGCTGAGCCCGACTTCGCCAGATTCACCGTCACAGTGTTGAAATGCAGCGTCCCCGAACGGGTGACGGTGACAGTGGCGAGATCCGTGGCGGGGGTTCCCGCGTCTGGAGGCTGGGTCGCCGTGGCCTTGACCGGGACTACCGTCACAATGTTCTCGGCGGCCAGCGCGCTGGCGATGCCGCTGTGGTCGCCCACCCCGCCAACACTGGTGCCGCTGTTCGGATTATAGCCGATAGTACGCTCCGCCCAATCCGACACCCCGTCGCCATCGGAGTCCACGTCCTGCACCAAAATGCGGAAGAAGGCACGACCGCCGGTGTTCGGTGCAGCAAGGGTCTGCACCGTTCCATCACCAATGGACTGGACGGACGGGCTGAGAACCGACCAAATGGCGGAGGTCCCAAGGCTGGTGCTGGTCTCCACCACATACTGCTTCCCCTGCACGCTCGGGAAGGACATGTATACACTGTTCACGTCTGAAGTGATCGTGCTTATCTTGATCGCAGAGCCCGCGCTAAAAGGGTTGGTTCCGGCGGCCATTTCGGCCCCGTTGCTGACTCCGTCGCCGTCGTCGTCAGCAGCAAGCCACGTCGAGCTGTTAATCTGCGCGTCCGACACCCCGTACAACATCTTCCACACCGTCTGATTGATGCTCTGGTCAATCACCGCCCAGGACGGACCTGCCAAGCCAAGCAGAACGAATGCAGCCAATGCCAAGCGCGACAACAAGCAAGTGGGGAACGTAAACCGCTGAGTATGCATCGTGTGATCGGGGTGAACAGGTTTCAGGCGAAGGCGGAAAACCACGCGAATGGACTGGGCACGGTCAGATCGCTGGCGGAGAGGCTACTCAAAATGGCCTGCCGAAGTCAATACATAAAAAACGAGCTGGATTTCGAAATGGCGAAACTGCCTTTGCATCCGTAAGACGCTAGTGTTCTGTCAAAGGCCGCCGTCCTCGGCGATTACCCATGACCGCCCTTGCAACCCTTGTCGCAGCGCTTTGTTTCGCGTGGTCCGCCCATGCCGTGGCGCCAGGAGCGACCATTGGGAAAGCCGAACTCCTAGATGACACCGTCTCAAATCCGGTGGCTTGGCCTGAGGATGTTAAGAAAATCGCTGCGACTCAGGTTCTCGCTGCGTGCCGGCCCGAACGCCACTCATCGAGCCCGGTGCCGCCTTCCCTCACCCTGGTCAATCCACTGCCGATGCAGGTGATGCAGCGCCACTCCCAAAATGAAGGCATGGTGCAGGTCGCGGGTAGCGCCAGCGTAGCGGTGAAAGAACTGCGCTGCCGCGTCACCGGACAGCCACTGGAGGGCAAGCTCCCCGATGGGTGGCACCCCCTCCCCGTCGATGCCATCACGCATGGCTTCCATGGCGACATCCGCCTGCCTGCAGGTGGTTGGTATCGGCTGGAGGTCGAAGGCCTGGCCAATGGCCAGGTTCTCGCGCGCTCGGCTGTCGAACAATTCGGGGTTGGTGAAGTGTTCATTGTCGCGGGCCAGTCGAACGCCGGCAATTACGGCAGTGAGAAGCAGCGCACCAAGACCGGGCTGGTCGCGGAGTTCGACGGCGACCATTGGAACGTTGCCGACGACCCGCAGAAGGGCGCGGGCGGCGACGGCGGCAGTTTCATGCCCTCTTTTGGCGATGCGCTGGTCAAGCGCTTTGGGGTACCCATCGGCCTTGTGCCGGTCGCCGCAGGCGGCACCAGCGTGCGCGAGTGGCTGCCCAAGGGCATCCGCTTTAAGCAGAACACCACAACCAGCCATGGGGTGATCCCACAGGACGATGGCTTTGAGTCCAACGGCATCCTGTTCGACAAGCTCACCAAGCCGATGAAGGCGCTCGGTGTGCGCGGTTTCCGTGCCGTGCTCTGGCATCAGGGGGAGAGCGATGCAGGCCAGGCGCGCGGCGGATATCCTGCGGACAGGCAGATCAGCGGTGCCCAGTACATGGACTTCATGGAGAAACTCATCCTGCGCACGCGCAGCGCCGCCGCCTGGCCCGTGCCATGGTTCACCGCGGTCGCCACCTACCACAGCGAGACAGACGCAGGCGATGACGAATTCCGTAGCGCCATGCGGTTGCTCTGGAACAAAGGCATGTCACGGCCCGGACCGGACACGGACACGCTCAGGGGCGACCTGCGCGCCGGGGTTCACTTCAATGGCAAGGGTTTGCAGAAGCATGGCGAACTCTGGGCGGACAAGATTGGCCCTTGGCTGGAAACCATGGTTGAGGCGCCTTGAAACCCTTCGCGCCCCTCGACGCGCAGTTGTGGGAGCCCCCTGATTTTCTCCCCCTCATCGGAACCAGTGCGGCACAAAGCGGCTGGCGTTGGTCGTGATGCGCCGGCTTTCTTCTCGAATGCCAAGCCCGGCAGATTCGTTGTCCACCATCCAGAGACCGAGCACGGGATGCTGGCCGTCAAAGTCGCGGGCCGGAGCGATGGCCTGGTAGACAAAGCCCTCTTCACCATAGCTTCCCGCAGTCTGGTCCAGAATTCGGCCACAGGCCATCATCTGCACGTTAGCACCCTCACGGCCCAGCTTGGGTTTCTTGACGTAACAAGCCCCGAGTGGCACCGAAGTGTCATAACTCGGCAGGAGGTTTGGATGATCGGGAAACAGTTCCCACAAGATTGGCAGCAGCCCCTTGTTGCTCAGGAGCATTTTCCAGACGGGCTCGATGAAACGCTGGCAGCGCCCAGGCAGATACTGGCCAAACGACTCACGCCACAGCCACTCCCAAGGGTAGAGTTTGAACAAGGCCTCCATGGGGCGGTCCTGCATGTCCACGAAATTCCCCAGGGTGGAATCAAAGCCGATCTCCTCGATATCGATGGATTCCGTATCCCTGCCCGCCTGCTGGCAGGTGTCACGCATGTACAGGGCCGTCTGTGAATCTTCTTCCGAACCGGCCACGGCAGCAAAGCATACCTTCTCCGCCGGTTGTGTGCGCCAGGCTTCTATCAATCGCTCGTGGATGGAGTTGAACTGGTCATTCCCGGGGGCCGTTTCCTGCAGCCAACTCCACTGCACCACCGCTGCCTCAAGCAAGCTCGTGGGGGTGTCCGCATTGTACTCCAGCAGCTTGGGCGGCCCATTGCCGTCCCAGGCAAAATCGAAGCGACCGTACACGCTGAAATCATCGCGTTCCCAGGAGGCTTCGATCTCGGGTATGGCAGCCTGAGGAATGGCGAGACGGTCATACCAGCCACGCTCAATCACCGCCCCGGCCGCTTCCATGCAAAGCGCATGCACTCCGTTGGCGGCAGCCTCAAGGGTGTCCACTTCGGCAGGAGTGAATTCATAGCAGGCGCTCTCATCCCAGTAAGGGATGCCGTCGATCGTGTGAAAAGTAAGGCCCACTTCCTCCACCTTGGCCTGCCAGTTCTGGCGGGGAGTCATCGGCGTGCGCTTCATGATGCGGAACTGGAGCCGTGCGCGGTGGACCCGAAGCCACCACGGCTGATGGACGAGGCCCTTGCGGATGCGGAGGCCGCGCGCGCTTGCGCCACCGCCGCGGGCGTGGGCACCGACGTACTCACCGTCGTCACATTCGCCACAGGCCACCACGATCCTCCGTAATAGTAGCCGCGGGAGCCATCGAAGAAATTATACCTGAAGGGAAAAAACGCGTGGTAGGACGCATGGTAGTAGCCTGCTCCCGGCACATAATAGTTGTTGGGATAGCTCTGCCCGTTCGCCACCTGAGCCGAGGCACCCCAGTCATCATCGTCCTTCGGTGGGGGCGGGTGGGAAAGTGCCCAGGCGCCACCACCCACCACGGCGGCACCGACAAACGTGAGGACGATATCCGCCGGTTTTATCATATCCGCTTAGCCGACGATGGCCGCCGCCACGATGATGCAGACGCCGATGATGATGGCGGCGCCGATAATCCCCGCCGCGACGTTGCCCTTTTCGATGGACTCTCTTTGCAAATCGCCCGGCGTACAGAGATCGAAAAGCTTGAAGCCTGCAATCGCGATCAGAACGCCAGCCAAGGAGTATACACTGGTCATCAACAATGAATGCCAAAGCGAAGCATGTTGCACAGCATCAGGAAGCGAAGTGGGAGCCATGGCTAAATCGTGGCAAATACTTCCTTTTATTGCCAGCGGCATTTTCGCAAATAAAGCCATGTGCCTCCTGCCCGCCGCCCAACAAATAGCGTTGCCTTCCCCTGCCGCCGCTTCTACTAGACTGGCCCCCATTCCCATGAGCCTCTTCGACAAGTTCTTCGGCAAGAATCCCGAGCCCGTCGCGCCCGCGACACCGCCTGCCCCCTCTCCTGAACAACGCCCTGCTCCGGCCGCCTCCGCGGAGCCGGACAAGCCGCAGCTCATCAAGGTCTTCGACAACCTGGGCCGCGAGCACATGGTGCCACGCGACGAGTGGCGTGACAAAGTGCTCATGAGCAGCCTGAGGGAAGCCTGGAACGACGCCGACGAGCTGGGCCCCATGATCGTGCAGGCTCTGCGCGATGAGTTCTACAGCGAAGTCATCGACGCAGCGGAGCAAGTGGCGCGGATTGACCCCAACCCGGTGCGCGGTGCGGTCCTGCTGGGCCTTGTGTACCTCAAGAACGAGCGCTTCCAGGATGCCGGGGAGGTTCTCAATGCCTGCCTTGCGGAGCACGGTGATCACGGCGTGGTGCTGACCAACCTGGCGAAGGTCCAGGCCGCCCAGGGCGATGAGGCCAGGGCCGAGGAAACGCTTTGGCACGGCCTGCAATTGGATCCCAATCAAGACAATGGCGTGGCCCTGTATGAGCATCTGCACCGCCAGCGCGGCGGCGAAGCGGCAGGCCTGGAAGCGACCCGCCGGCTCGCAGCCCTGCCTGGAAGCTGGCGCGCGCAGCTGACACTTGCCCGGCTCGCCTTGAAGGCTGGAAACTTGGAGCAGGCCCAGGCCCTGCAACAGGAAAGCCTCGCCCGCTGCGGCAGGCCCGTGCCACCCGAGGTTCTCATGCAAATCAGTGGCGACCTCGGCCTGCAAGGACATTTGATCGAGCTGGTGCAAGTAACCGAACCCCTGTTCGAGCCTGCCATCCATGGACTGCAGGTGGGCAACAATCTTTTTCGCGCCTACCTCGACCTGGGCCTGACCGACCAGGCCCGTCACCTCATCAACCAGCTCTATGCCCAAAAGCGTCCAGACTGGAAGGAATCCCTTGCCGCATGGGAAACACAGCTCGCACAGACCGGGCTCGATGCCTCTCCGGTCGACAACTCGAAGGCCTTGCGCATCGCGATCCTCAACATCGACGGACCCGTGTGGCTGAACCCTGCCGCCCCCGGCGCTGAACTGTTCGAAGCCAAAGAGGACTATAGCCTGCGCATCGCCTTTCTAGGCAGCAGCGGCGAAACCGGGAACGCCGGCCCCGACCTCGATCGCCAGTTGACGGATGCCCCGGGACGCCTCAGCCGCATGATCCCTTTGTACCTGACCGAACAGGTGCATTTAGGAAGCGTGGAGCGGGCGCAGACCTTGATTCCCTGGATCGCCGAAACGGAGGGCGCAGGCTTTGTCTTCGCTGGTTCCCCCTGGAGCCCCGAAACGGCGGTGCAAATTGCCAACGCCAGCGAGCAGAGACCAGACTTCGTGGTGATCACCCACCTGCGGGCTCAGGAGGCGCTCTGGACCCTCGAGCTGAGCCTCATCCGCACCATAGATAGCGCACAGCTCGGCACTTGCGGCGTCAGCTTCGCGCCCGAATCCGTGGAGGAAGCACTGCCCAGGCTCAGCCGCCAGACCCTCGACCTGCTCGCCGAGCACGCCGAGGCAGAGTTGCAAGACTTTCCCGCCTCCTACCAGCCCCCCACCGGCCGGGCTCTGGCCTTCTATCTGCTTCGTCTGGAGCAGCTCCTGGCCACCCGCTGCGCCGCTACGGAGGGCACGCCCGCAGGATTCCTGAGCGGCGAGCGTGCGATCATTGACGGCGCCCTGCAGCTCTGCCTGGATGCTCCCGCAAGCCCGACCCTGCGCCTGCTTCTGGCGCAAACCTTGCTCAGCATGAAAAAGGTGCGGCAGGACGTCCTGCCGGAGTTCAAGGAAAAGGTGGCAGTGCTGCAAAGTGGAAATCCGCTCACACCTCCGGCCCATGGCGTGGTGCAGCGGATGATCGATGAGGCGCTCCGGTAGCAGGGATGGGCGCTGGCCGAACGACAGTGCCTGCAGCCTCCCGTCAAACCCCGGCGTTAAGGTCTTCGTTGTAGTACACCTTGATGAATTTCATCCCCTTGTCGTCGTCGAAACCGCGCTCGATGACGTTGGCGGTGGCGAAGGTGGATTTGACGTGAATCTCCACGCCGGTATCGAGCTTGAGCACCGCGCCAATTCGCTTTTTGGCCTTCTTGAGGTCCTTCGCGGAGATCTCAAAGGAGCTCTCCAGCGGCTGCCCCTGCTCTTCTTCAACGCGCGAACGGTGCTCGGCGAACCTGGCCACTGCATCAGGTGTCTTGAGCACCTTCTCCTCAAATTCCTGGAGATCGAAATGCTCGCGCTCGTCGAAGAAAGCGATCGCATCCTGGGCCGCCGTGCAGACATCCCAGGGCGGCGTGTCATCGTCGGCAGGCTGGGACTTTTCCACGAATGACACGGCCATGTCCGCGTAGGTGTTGGTGAGGAAAGCGGAATCGGGCACGGCCTGCAGGCCTAGAAACTCCTTCACCCAGAAACGTGATTCCGCGCCGGAGCGGTCGAAAGTCAGCACATAGAAGCCCTTCTTGGACCAGAAATCGAGGATCAGGCAGCCCTTGTCGATCTTCTCTGGATTAATTCCCTGCTCGGTGGACAGGCGCAGGTCGCCATCCTCCGTGGAAATGCTCAGGAACGGCACCACGCTCTCGGACTTCAGGATGCACAGGCCCTGGACCATCTCATTGTTGACCTCGATGTCGTCAATCAGTGCGATGCAGAGGTCGCCGGATTTGATGTTGGGATGGTTCGATTTTGAATAGAGGCGTTTGGCGATGTCACAGCCCTTTTCCAGCAGCCCGTTGGGCGAGGCGAAGATGGCCTTGGCACAATTATTGATCTCGTGCTGGTCCAGCGAGGAATGATGATGAAACCGGTGGGCTAGGAGGTTCTTGAAGGGTTTCAGGAACAGTGCCATGAGCGCCCCCCTGTCTTCCTCACTTACCTTGAAAACTTCACGTGAGGTCTGCAGCGGCTCATCGCGCTGGGGGTTGCCTACTTTGGCGAGAACGATGCCGGTGGCAGCGGCGGAATTGAAGCGAATCTTGACGGACATGGGGGCGCGGAAGCTAGGAAGCAAACGCGCCTTGGAAACCTCAAACCTTCGTCATTTTCTGTCGCAACATTCGCTGTCCCTGCCCAGCATCCCGTGGCAGGGACCGTTCATGCAAGTCGAACGACTCAAATACGTCATCTGGGCTGCGGACATGGGCCGCGCGGTAAACTTCTATGCCCAGGTGTTTGGCGGTACGGTGCTCAAGCAAAACGAGATTATCAGCGAGGTGTCCATCTGCGGCGGCATCATCGGCATTCATGGTGGTGGGGAAGGCACCCGCACCTGGACGGGACTCAGCTTCCAAGTCCCGGATGTGATCTCGGGAGCGGCGGAAATCGTCGCTGCAGGCGGCCAGCTCACGCGCGAGCCCCAGCCCGAGAACGGCGAACCTCCTCATCTGGCCATGTGCGTGGACACCGAAGGCAACGAAATCATGCTCACGCGCAAGCGCGGTTGAGCAGCCAGGCCTGGAAATCGGGGGCTCGGCAGGGGCCGCCCCTATGATTTTATGCTTGCAGCAAGCTGGCGTTTCATGCTCACGTATCCTCACCCCCATGAATACCTGCTTTCGCCCCCCCGCCCTGGCTTGCCTGCTTGCCGTGTCCTTCACTCAGGCCCATGCGGCGGCACCAGCTCCGGCTCCGGCACCGACTGCTGCGCCGGTGGCCGCTCCGGTCAAGGCCCCTGCCCCGGCACGCGCCGCGGCTCCCGCCTGCCTGCTCAAACCTGGCGACGTGGTGGCCATCGTGGGTGACTCGATCACCGAGCAGAAGATCTATTCCAAGTTCATCGAAACGTACCTGATCGGCAGTTCCGAAGTGAGCGACGTCACCTGCTATCAGCTGGGCTGGGGCGGCGAAACGGCGTTTGGGTTCCTCGGGCGCATGGACAACGATCTGATGCCTCTCAAGCCCACGGTCGTAACCCTGTGCTACGGCATGAATGACGGGCGTTATGTCGCCTTCGACGCAGCGATTGGCAAAGGCTATGGCGACCCTCTGACCAAGATCGTCACCAAGCTCAAGGCCGCCAAAGTGCGCGTGGTAGTGGGTTCCCCTGGCGTGGTGGATTTGAACACGTTTGGTCGCGTGGGTCCGATCGTTTACAACGATAATTTGAACCGCCTGGGCGGCATCGCCCACCAGATCGCCACTGCCAACGGCATGACCTTCACCAATGTTCACGAGACCATGATGACTGCAATGAAGGCTTCCAAGGCCGCCCTGGGCAAAATGTATGCCGTGGCAGGTCCGGATGGCGTGCATCCCGGCGAGGACGGTCACCTGCTCATGGCTCAGGCATTTCTGAATGGACTTGGCTGCGCCGGGAACATCGCCAAGATCGAAGTCGACATGAGTGGCAAAGCCACGGCCAGCCCGGGGCACGAGGTGCTCAGCGCCGACGCCGGCCATGTGAAGCTAAAAAGTACGCGCTACCCCTTCTGTTTCCACGGTGGGGAAAAGGACGCCAATGGCACCGTGTCTATCCTGCCCTACACACCCTTCAATCAGCAGTTGAACCGCTTTATGCTCGTCGTGAAGGGGCTCTCCACGCCCAAGGCCACCGTCCAGTGGGGCAAGACCAGCAAGACATTCACCAAGCAGCAGCTAGAAGCCGGGGTCAACCTCGCCGCCGAGTTCATCAACAACCCTTTCGTTCCGGCTTTCGACAAGCTCATGGCGGCTGTTGCCGCGAAGCAGAACTTTGAGACCCTCATGATCAAGAACACTCTCAACCCACTCAGCCGCCTGCCCGCCCAGATGCCAGGCGACCAGGAAGTCGCTGGTGCCGTGAAGACCATTGACAGCCGGCTCAAGGCCAAGGAGGCCGACCTGCAAAAGCTCGCCCACGCCGCCAAAGTGCCGGTGGAACATGAGGTGATCATCACAGCCGCCAAGTAAAACGCCCAGAGGTTGGTGGACGGTCGAAGGTGGGATAACTGCGTTTCTCCCGTCCGATTTCCTACAAAACTCGTCCGACAAAAACGCTCGCGTGAGCCGTTGGTTTGTGGCGCAATCCAAGCGTCCTTTCCCCTTCCATTCATGAGCGACAAGAAGTTCAACATTGCCGTCGTCGGCCTCGGTTTCGGTGCCGAGTTCATCCCCATCTGGCAGAAGCATCCGCACACCACCTGCCATGCCATCTGCCAGCGCAACCCTGACAAGCTCAAGGAAGTGGGCGACCACTGGGGGGTGAACGTGCGCTACAACGACTACGCCGATGTGCTCGCGGACCCCGATGTGGACGCCGTCCACATCAACAGCCCCATCCCCGACCATGGGTGGATGAGCATCGCCGCCCTCAAGGCCGGCAAGCATGTGGCCTGCACCGTGCCCATGGCCACCTCCATTGATGAGTGCCTGGAGATCATCCGGCTCACCCAGGAAACTGGATTGACGTACATGATGATGGAGACCGTGGTTTATGCCCGCGAGTATCTGTTTATGAAGCAGCTGCGCGACCAGGGCGAGCTGGGCAAGCTTCAGTTCATCCAGGCCAGCCATCAACAGGACATGGACGGCTGGCCCAATTACTGGCCCGGCCTGCCCCCCATGCACTATGCCACGCATTGCGTGGGCCCCGCACTCGGCCTTGCCGGCGGCGATGCCGAGTATGTGAGCTGCTTTGGCTCCGGGACCATCCGCGAGGAGCTCATCAAACATTACAACAGCCCCTTCGCGGTCGAAACCGCGCACGTCAAGGTGCGCAACTCCGACCTCAGCGTGCGCGTCATCCGCAGCCTGTTCGACACTGCGCGCCAGTACCGTGAAAGCATCGATGTGTATGGTGACAAGAAGAGCGTCGAGTGGCCGCTCATCGAGCACCAGCCCCTGACTCTGCACACCGCCAAGAGGCCCGAGCCGGAGATCCCCGAACCCATCCAGTGTCCCGACTTCGCCGAACGCCTTCCCGAATCCATCCAGCGTTACACCACCAAGGGTGTGTACGACACCGATGAGAACACGCACCTGAGCTTCACCCAGGGCGCGGGCCACGGCGGCAGCCACCCCCACCTCGCCCACGAGTTTGCCATGGCCCTCGTCGAGAAACGCGCCCCCTTCCCCAATGCCAAGCAGTCAGCGAACTGGACCTGCACCGGCATCCTTGCTCACGAGAGCGCGCTTGCTGGCGGGGCGTTGAAGTACTTGCCGAAGGAGACGCTGGGGTAGGCGGACGATATTTTCGGTCGTTGCGCGCTTCAACTCGAGCACTCCCAAGCCCGGGGACGAAACGGGGGAAGTCACAGTCCCTTCATCGTCACCACCAGCGAATCATAGCCGAGCATACGATCATAGGCGGCAGTGTGTTCGACGCGTTGCTTCTCCTCTATCACTGCAATGCTCTTCACCCGCGCGGAGCAACGGCTGAGCAGGGTGCGCAAAATGAGCCGGGCGTGCGGAGCGCCCATGCACAGGTGCGTACCGAAACCGAAAGACAGGTGCGGGTTGGGTTTGCGGTCCAGGCGCACCTCGTGCGGCGCATCGAAGACGGCTTCATCCATGTTGGCGGAGGCCCAGCCGAGCCCGATACGGTTCCCGGCTTTGACCGTGGCGCCATTCACTTGGGTTTCCGCAGGACAGACGCGCCCGATGTGCGTAAGCGGCATGAATACGCGGAAGAACTCTTCGCTTGCGAGCGTGATGCGCTTCGGGTCCTCGCGCAGAAACTCCAGCTGCCCGGGATGATTTGCGAGGTAACCCAGCACACAGGCAATGGTGTGGATGATGGTGTCGCGACCGCCGGCGAAGGCCAGGTTGGCAAAGCCCATCATCTCCTCACGAGTCAAGGAGCGGCCGCGATAGGAGGCTTTCGTGAGCGCACTGAAAAAATCATCGCCGGGATGAGCTTCCGCGCGGTCGAACTGCCCGTGCAGGTATGCCTCGAGCGGGAACACAGTATTGGTGCTGGCAGGGTCGTGAAACACATGTATGCCCCAGCCAATCCATATCTCTGCCTCAGTCTCCGGCACATTGAGCAGGTAAGTGAGCGCGCGTGACTGCACCGGCAGGGCGAAATCATGCACGATCTCGATGGACTTGCGAGCCAGCGCCCCGGTAAGCGTGGCGTCGATCAATCCTTCCACCTTGGCAATCATGGCGGGGTCTTTGGTGCGCTGGAAAAACGGCTCGGCGATGGCGCGGTACTCTGTGTGCTCGGGCGGATTGGTCTCGATGGGCAGCTGCCGCATCGTACGCAAATCCTCTTCCGATGGAATCGGGACCCGGAAAGGCGCATCGGAACTAAAGGTCTGCCAGTCCTTTGCCGCGCGGCGCACGTCCTCGTGCCGTAGAACCATCAAGACATCCTCACCTTTGTATGGGCAGGTGAGAACACCGGGATCTTTGCGGGCGTCGCGGAAGGGGTCGGAAAAAGCATCCATGTGAAGTGAGCGGGTGGTCCGTTGATGAACGAAGGAACATCGACAGATCAAACCGTCGAATTTGCGAATCACTGGTCCGTACTTGGCGGGCGGCGTGGAAAGGCTTCCTGGAGCGTGCCCCGGTTCAGCATTGTCATTGTATCGCGCTACCAGAGATCCACATGAAATATTTCCGCTGTTCTTTCTGCTTTCGCCTACGAAATGGCCGGCTCGCAACGTTATGCTCCGTCCATGAAAGCCATCTTCCCTCTCCTTCTTCTCTCCCTCACCGCCGCCGCGTCTGCCGAGATTCCCGCCAGCTATTACAACAAGGCGGTGTTCTCCGATGATTTTTCCAGCGAGGGCTTTGGCAAGCGCTGGAGCCATTACAAGAGCTCCAGCGTGGTCAAGGATGGCGTGCTCACCGGCATCACTGCGGAGACGTCGGACCATCCGGCGGTGGACGCGATAGTCATTGAGCCCGAGCGCGACCTCGAGGTGTCGGTGAAGTTCAAGTACGTCAGCGACAAGGCCAAGGGCTTCAACGTCTGGCTCGACGACAAGACTTACAAGGGGTCGCATGCCGGCCACATTTGCAGCATCGTGGTCAACCCGACAGCTGTCATCATCGCCGATGCCAAAACCGGCCGATTCATGAACGAGATTTACGAGAAGAGCAAGACGCCTGAAGGCCTAAGCGCCGAACAGAAGAAACTCCTCCTGACCAAGTCCAAGACCGTACCCGTAAAACTGACGCTGCAGGACTGGCACACCCTGGTCGTGCGCACCAAGGGCGATGAGGTCGAAGTCAGCATCGACAGCAAGCCGGTTGGCTCATTCCAGTCCGAAGGCATCAGCCATGATTCCAAGACGCTGGTCAGTCTGACCACGAACCGGGTGGATGTGCAGTATGATGACTTCAGCATCAAGGCCGCTGCAAAGCCCTGAGAGGTTCGAGGTTAGCCTCCAAAAAGAACGGTGTGCAGAGAAACCTCCGCACACCGTTGATAGATTCAAATTCGATACCTTCAGTCCTATTTGGCCGCAGGCTTGGCGGCAAGTTTAGGTGTCTTCGGATCGGTAATCATCGGGAAGGTGTCGCTGCGGAAGGGGGTCACCGGCAGCCATTCCTTGCTGTACAGGTTGCACACCGGATTGTCCGACCAGGCATAACGGACGGCGATAGGATTGGCGACGGTCTTGCTGCTCACTTCAACCTTGTCAGGCCCCACAATTTTGCCTTCAGCCCAAGCCCACTTCTTGTCCTCTCCGCAAACGGCAAAGCCGCGCGCTTCCGCAACGTCAAAGGCCTGAATGGAGCTGCCAAAGGTGTCGAGAGTGACGGTGGCTTTGTTGCCCGCGAAAGCGGCCGCTTTGAATTCGGGGCTGCGGTACGGCAGCTTGAATCCATAGTCCTTGGCCAGCGCCCAGCGGGCGAGGCGCTCGGCGACGTCGCGCTTGTTCTTGGGATGGATGTCCTTGCCTTCGCCTAGGTCGATGATGACGGCCTGGCCGCCATTCTTGATGCTGTTCTGAGTCTTGGTCTGTGACTCGCGAAGTTCCGCCCAGTCACTCTCACCCGGCTGTGCCTGCTCGGCTCTGAAGTCTGCGAGCTGAACCCAGTAAAACGGGAAGTCGCCGGACTTCCACTCATCGCGCCAGTGCTGGATCATGAGCGGGAAGAGATAGCCATGCTCAAAGGCACGGCTGGCGTTGGATTCTCCCTGATACCAGATGGCGCCCTTGATGCCGTAGCCGATGACGGGATGCAGGCAGCCCGAGTAGAGATTGCCAGGGCGGTGCTGGCCGGTGAGCGGGTTCTGCGGTGCGCGCGGAGCTGGCTCGGTGAAGAACTTTTTGGCTTTCCGGGCTTCAGCGGCGGCCTTGTTCCAGGCTTCCAACTTCACCTTGTGAGCCGCCTGCTCCTTGGCCAGAACTTCTGGCGTGAAGCTCGCTTCAGTATTCTTCCACTGTGCGATGAGATTCTTGAAGCGCGCGTCCTTTTCCAGCAGATCGCGGCGCACCCAGGCTTCGCAGGAGGAGCCGCCCCACGAATTGTCGATCAGGCCCACGGGCACGCCCAGCATTTCATGCAGCAGGCGGCCGTAAAAGAAGCCCACGGCGGAGAAGGTAGCGGCACTGGTGGGCGTGCACTCTTTCCATTCACCCTTGAAATCATCCTGCGGCTCCTGGACGCCCAGATTCGGCACTTTGACGAGGCGGATTTGCGGAATATTGCAGGCGAGCAGCTCGACGTCCGCATCGCGGGCCTGGTTGGTGGTGAAGCCCATGTTGGACTGGCCGGAGCACAGCCAGACTTCGCCCACGAGCACGTTTTTCACCTGCTTGGAGGTGGTGCCTGAAATGCTCAGCACGGCGGGCTTGTCATTGGCGGACACAGGATCAAGCTTGACGGTCCATCTGCCTTTGGCATCAGCCTGGGCGGACTTGGACTGGCCGGCAAACTTGACCGTGACCTGGGTGCCAGGGGTATCCCAACCCCAGATAGGATTGGTCTGCTTTTGCTGGAGCACCATGTTGTCGCCAATGATGGCGGGGAGCTTGAGTTCGGCATGCGCGGCAAGCGGCAGCAGGGCGGCGAGGAGAGATAGGGCGACGGGTTTCATCGGAGGGGAATGGATAAAGGATAAGAGATGAATCTGAAAGTAGTGGCGGAACAGTGGCAGGCACTGACTGACTGCCCGCTCGGAATAACTCACTGTTTGGGCTTCGTGGTCATCTCAAAGCTGTCCGAGCGAAACGGAGTCACCGGCAGCCATTCCTTGTTATAAAGGTTGCAGACGGGGTTGTTTGCCCAGGCATAGCGAACCGCCACAGGCGTGGCCACCTTGGGGCTGCTGGCGGTGATCTTGTTACCGGCGGTGATCTGGGCATCGGCCCAGACCCATTTCCGGTCCTCTCCACAAATCGCCACGCCACGGACTTCCGTGACGTCAAAAGTCTGCAAGGAACTGCCGAAGGTGTCGAGCGTGATCACGGCCTTGCTGCCCTGCACTTCCAGCGATTTGAACTCCGGGCTGCGATACACCAGTTTGATCCCGTAGTCCTTGGCCAGCGCCAAGCGCGCCAGACGTTCAGCCACGTCGCGCTTGTTCTTGGGGTGAATGTCCTTGCCTTCACCCAGGTCGATAATCACTGCCTGCCCGCCATTCTTGATCGCAAACTGCGTCTTGGTTTGCGACTCTCGCAACTCCGCCCAGGCGCTTTCACCGGGTTCCGGCGTTTCCGGCATGAAGTCCGCGAGCTGCACCCAGTAGAATGGGAAATCGCCCTGCTTCCACTCTGTGCGCCAATGCTGGATCATGAGCGGGAACAGGTAGCCATACTCGTAGGCGCGCCCGGCGTTGGATTCGCCCTGATACCAAATCGCACCTTTGATGCCGTAGCCAATGGTAGGCAGCAGCACGCCATTGAAGATGTTGCCCGGGCGGGCATTGCCAGTGAGCCAGGCTTCAGGATTGGCGGGGGGGCGGGGTGCCTGCTTGTGATCCTTCACAGCCTGATCAGCGACCTTTTTCCATGCGGCCAGATCAGCTTTGTATTTCGCCGCTGTGGCGGGCAGCGTGGCTGCGGCTTCCCGATCGACCGTGCTTTGCATCAAAGTTTTGAACCGTGGATCCTTCTCCAGCACATCGCGCCGCACCCAGGATTCGGCCGCCGAACCGCCCCATGAATCATTGATCAGGCCCACCGGCACCCCGACGATTTGATGGATGGAACGCCCAAAAAAGTATCCCACGGCTGAGAAGCCCCCCACCGTCTGAGGCGAGCACTCGGACCAAGCGCCTTTAAAGTCATCATGCGGCTCCTGCGTGCCCACGTTTGGCACGCTGATGAGACGTATTTTTGGATACTTCGCGGTGGCGATTTCAAGATCGGCATCAAGGCTGCTGCCCACGTTGAACTGCATGTTCGACTGACCCGAACACACCCAGACTTCGCCCACGAGGATGTTCTTCAATTCCTTGGTGGAAGTGCCTTTGATCGTCAAGGTTGCGGGAGTCGCGCTGGCGGGAACAGGGTCCAGTTTCAGGGTCCATTTGCCCTTGTCATCGGCCTTGGCGGACTTGGTTTGACCACCGAACTTCACCGTGACTTCCGTGCCGGGAGCATCCCAGCCCCAGATCGGATCGGACTGCTTCTGCTGCAGGACCATGTTGTCGCCGATAATGGCCGGAAGTTTCAGCTCGGCCCTCGCCACCAGGGGCAGAGAGGCGCAAAGCACGAGGAGGACAGTCTTCAGTGTGGTGTTCATGAATCGAATGGGCGGAACGAAACGCCTGCGGGGGGACCATGCTATCGCAAAAGTTGCCCTCGACCGCAATGGCGCGTGGCTGGAGCCAGCGGTTCGGACCATGAAATCGGGAACAGTGGCCGGCGAGCCCATTTATTTTTTCCTTCACGGAATAACTTTTTCCGCGCATGCTCTAATTTCGACCACACTGCCCAAACGGTCGTGGTCAAAAATGGCAAGTGCCAGCTTAAACATCAAATACCACAGTACCATGAGCAACAAGACAATCATCGCGGGTGCCGCTCTCGCCGGCCTTTTCGCCGGTTCCTATTCAGCCGTGGCCGCCAGCGCCAAGGCTCCTGCCGATGCCGGCACCGCAATCATCAAGATGGCGGACAAGGACAAGGACGCTCACACCTGCAAAGGCAAGAATGCCTGCAAGGGCAAAGGCGGCTGCAAATCCGGCGACAACGGATGCAAGGGCAAGAACTCCTGCAAAGGCAAAGGTGGCTGCGCCTCCAAGATGAAGTAATCCGCACCTCCTGGCCCGCAGCCAAGGCCTGGAGCCTTGGCTGCGGGAGACCTCCCCCGCTCCCCCATGCCCGCCAACAAGTTCAACAACTTCACCGAGTACGGCATTGGCGTGGGCCTGCGTGTGCCGCATTACCAGCACATCCTGGCCAAGAAGCCGGTTGTGGACTGGTTCGAGATCATTTCCGAGAACTTCATGGTCGATGGCGGCAGGCCGCTCAAGGTGCTGGACCAAATCCTCGAACAGTATCGGGTGGTGCAGCACGGGGTGGCCATCTACTTCGGCAGTGCAGAGCCGCTAAACCGCGATCATCTCAAAAAGCTGAAGCGACTGGTCAAGCGCACTCGCACCCCCTGGCTTTCGGATCATCTCTGCTGGGGCAGTGTTGACGGGCGTTACACCCACGACTTGCTGCCCATGCCCTACACCATGGCCGTGGCCAAACATACCGCTGAAAAAATCAAACAGGCGCAGGACTTCCTGGAGGTGCCCATCTGCGTGGAAAATGTCAGCAGCTATGCCGAGTTCCATCAGAGCAACATGACCGAGTGGGAGTTCCTCAGCGAAGTCGTGGAACGCGCCGACTGCGGCATGCTGCTGGACGTGAACAACATTTACGTGTCCTCGCAAAACCACAGTTTTGATCCTTTGGAATATGTGCGTGGCGTGCCGCATCATCGCATCGGCCAGATTCACATTGCCGGCCACACCCGCTACCCCACCTATCTGCTCGACACCCACGACCATCCGGTGCCTGATCCCGTGTGGGATCTTTACGCTGAAACCATCAGGCTGGGCGGTCGCGCCGCCACCCTGCTGGAGTGGGATGACAGCATTCCCTCCTTCGATGAGGTGCATGGCGAGGCACTGAAAGCCAACCGATTCCTCCATGAGCACACAGCGGTGTCCCAGTAGCATCGACAGTGTCGATGACCTTCGAAAGCTACAGAGCATGATGGGTGCGGCCGTGTTCCGTCCCCTCGCCAATGAGGACGAGGACATGCAGGCCACCTGGACCGATGGCCGCGCAATGACCGAGGTGGTCGCCGAGTTCATCAAGCCCAACGACCGGCTCACTTCGTTCGAGCGGCTGCAAATTTACAACCGCACTTACTGGTACCGTGTCTTTGATTGTCTCTACGATGACTTCCCCGGCCTGCGCTCGGTCCTGGGCGAAAAGAGATTTCACGCCCTCACCCGCGCCTACCTGGCCAAGCACCCCAGCACCTCGTGGACCCTGCGCAACCTGGGCAGCCGCTTGGTGCAGTTCATCGCGGAGGAACCCAATTGGACCGCGCCGCGCACCAAGATCGCCATCGACATCGCCCGCTTCGAATGGGCGCAGATACTCGCCTTCGATGAAGCCCGCCATGAACCGCTGCATGGTGACGACCTGCTCGGCAGCCATCCCGATGGATTGAAGCTAGGCTTGCAGCCCTACCTCGTGCTCTTGGAGCTGGACTATGCCGTGGACAACTATTTCATGGCCGTGCGCGATCAGGATGATGGCCTGCGCTCAGAGGCCAGCAATACCCCCGATCACGCGCCCCGGCGCGCGGCCGTCAAGCGCATCCCGCTGCCCAAAAAACACAAGCTCTGGCTCGCCGTGCATCGTTGCGACAACGATCTCTATTTTAAACACCTCAAGCCCGAAGCTTTCCTGCTCCTCACTGCGCTGCGGTCCGGCCACACCGTAAGCGCCGCGCTGGAAGCCGCCCTGCAAGATGCCGATCCCGGTGAAGACTGGGCCGCGCAGGTGAAGGACTGGTTCGAGAACTTCGCCGCCCTGGGCTGGTTCTGTGCGCCCTCAGCCTGAAGCCCGGCTCCCCTGCCCTTGCTCAAGTCAGAGCGCGCTTTGGATAAAGCGATGAATGTCGCGCAGGCCGCTCTTTGACTTGGAAGAGGTGACGAGCATCTCCGGCAGATCCTCGCAAAACTCGGACAGGCTTTGCTTGAACAGATCAATACTCTCCTGCAAGCGCGCGGCGCTCAGTTTGTCGGCCTTGGTGAAGACCACGATAAATGGCACGGCATTATCGACCATCCAGTTGATGAACTCCAAATCAATCGCCTGCGGCGGATGCCTCGAGTCGATCAAGACCAGGACGCAGGTCAGGTTGTCGCGGTTCGCCAGGTAGTCCGCCACCGATTCATTGAACTTGGTCATGGCCTCCCGGGCCACCTTCGCATACCCGTAGCCCGGCAGATCCACCAGCCGCCACTTCTTGTTGATCGTGAAGAAGTTGATCATCTGGGTTTTCCCAGGCGTCTCCGATACCCGCGCGAGTTCGGTTCTGCCCGTTATCATGTTGAGCAACGAGGACTTGCCCACGTTCGAGCGCCCTATCAGGGCAAATTCAGGCAACGTGGGTTCGGGACAGCCCGGCAGATCCAGGGAGCTCGTGTAGTATTCGGCGGTGGCAATTTTCATCAGGCGAAACAGGGACCGTGATCATGGCGCAAATCAGGGGCCGCCGATAGTGCTATCGCGGACCTTGTTGCCATTTTACGACGAAGCGCAACGGCTGAACAAGGGTTGACGCCGGGGAGGTGAACTCCCCGCGCTCCCTCGAAGCACTCCGTCGTGAGGCTTGCCGTAATCAAGAAAGGTGCCACGATCCCGTCATGCTCCCTTCCCTGATTCGTCCGGTTTCCCGCCCGTCAATGGCGATATTCGCGCTCGCGGCGGCCATCGGTTGGCCAGTAGCGTCTCAGAGTGCGGCAGCCGCACCGCCACCGAACGTGCTCTTCATCGTCGCCGACGACTTCCGAGCGGAACTCGCCAGCTACGGTTCGCCCGCGCACACGCCCAACCTTGACCGGCTTGCGAAGCGCTCGCTGCAATTTGATCGCGCCTATGCACAGCAGGCCGTGTGCAATCCATCGCGCTCGTCATTCCTCACAGGCCGCCGTCCGGACACCCTGAAAGTCTGGAGTAACGGCATGCACTTTCGTGAAGCCAACCCGGACGTGATGACGCTGCCGCTGTGGTTCAAGGACCATGGCTACGACACGCGTTGCGTCGGGAAAATTTTCCACAACTGGCACACCAAGGTACACGGCGATCCGCGCTCGTGGAGTGCCCCGGAATTCCTCCACTATGCGAACCATGGCGATGACGACGCGCAGGCGAAAGGCGAACTGCCACCGAACTTCGCGACGACCACCACAGGATTTGGTTACGCGAAGAACGGCATCTGCGAATGCCGCAACGTGCCCGACGAGGCCTACTTCGACGGGCGTGTGGCCGCCGAAGCCGGGCGCGTGCTTGGCAAGATCAAGGACAAACCGTTCTTCCTCGCCGTCGGATTTTGGAAACCGCATGCGCCGTTCAACGCTCCAAAAAAATACTGGGACTTGTACGACCGCGCGAGGCTCCCGCCGCTCGACGAACACAACGCAGGCCGTCCCGTGGGCGCACCAGACATCGCCTTTCACCAGAGCACCGAAGTCCTTGGCCCGGTCGAGACGCGCGCCACGCTCACGCCCGAGGCAGCAGCGGAGATGCGCCACGGCTACTTTGCCAATATCAGCTACATGGACGCGCAGCTCGGCAAGGTGCTCGACGCGCTCGATACGAGCGGCGTCGCGGAGCGCACCGTCGTGGTGTTCATCGCGGACCACGGCTACCACATCGGCGAGCACACGCTGTGGGGGAAGACATCGAACTTCGAGCTCGATGCGCGCGTGCCTTTTTTTATCAGCGTGCCGGGGATGAAAAGCGCAGGCGGGCGCACCGCTTCGCCCACGGAGCTGATCGATCTTTTTCCCACCCTTGCCGGGCTGTGCCACCTTCCCCAGCCCGATGGGCTCGACGGTATCAACCTCATGCCATTGCTCGGCGATCCCTCGCTGCGCCTGAAGCCAGCCTCCTTCACCCAGCACCCGCGCCCCGCCTACTATGACCGCGAACCCTCAGGCCTGCCGTCCGTGATGGGCGTTAGCGTCCGTACCGCAAGCGTGCGCTACACCGAATGGCGCGATTGGAAAACCGGCATGCCCGTGGCGCGCGAACTTTACGACGGAGTCAACGATCCGAACGAAATGCGCAACGCCGTGGACTCCCCCGCCCTCTCCGCCGCGCAGGCGGAGGCGGAGACGCTGCTGAGGAAGCAATTTTCCATCATCCCACATAGGCCAGGACCACACGGCGAACCTCCCGGCTCATCGGAGGAATGAAAGAGCTCGCACGACCACAGGATGCTCGTGAAAGCGGCCGACATTCAGCGCCTCCACACCGCCGTTGATGTGAAACAGTGGAAATTCAGCGGGCAGTTTGCGTTGCCAATCGGCAGGTTCTCTCACGGACTCGTTGCGACAATGACGATGAGCCGTAAGTGATGCGGACTGAATCTGTCAAGCAGGAGGTTCCGTCGGAAAAGCGCTCCGCCGTGTGGTTGATGCGCAACGTGCATGGGACACGCAACAAAAGAGGCAGGCCCTTCACGAGCCTGCCTCCTCTTCGTTGATTGAAAGCGGACGCCCGCGTTTACTTCGCTTGCAGCGGGGCGGTCACCGCACCAGCCGGCACCTTGTCGGCGGAGACGATCTTCCAGATGGCACCGGGGGCCTCCTGATAGGGGTCGGTCTTGCCGCCGTAACCAGCGGTGCCGTTGCACAGGTAAAGACTGCCATCCTCACCCTCACCGCCGCCGGTGGGGCGCAGGGGGGTGTCGAGATCGAGCAGCTCTTCCATCTGCCAGGCACCGGCCTTATCGCGTTGCAGGCCCCAGATTTTGCCGGAACCCCAGTCGGAGACAAAGCAGATGCCATCGAGCGAGGGATACTCCTTGCCGCGATACACGCCCACGCCCACGACGCAGTTGCCCTGGTCGACGTGGCTGTATTCAGCGACGGGAAGCTGGCCAACGTGCGGCCAGTTTTCGGGATCCTCGCTGGTTTCCTTGCCATCAGCGCCCTTCTTGAGCTTCTGTGGGAAAGGATGGCTGCCGCACATGAACTTCCAGCCGTAGTTGATGCCGCCTTTGGAGCCGGCAGGCTCGAAGTCGATTTCTTCCCAGTGGTTCTGGCCCACGTCAAAGATGAAGAGATCACCGGTCTTGCGGTCGAAGGACATGGTCCAGGGATTGCGAATGCCGTAGGCCCAGATTTCGGGCTTGGCCTTGGGAGCGATCTTGCTGAAGGCTTCTTCGCTGACACCAAAGAGCGTCATCTGCTGCAGCGGGGTGATGAACGGGTTGTCCTTGGGGATGCCGTAGCCCTTCTCAGGGGTGTGGGTGTTGACGTCGATGCGCAAGACCTTGCCCAGCGTGGTGCTGAGGTCCTGGCCGGCGTTCAGCACGTCGCCTTCCCAGCCGCCGTCGCCGCTGCCGATGTAGAGATAGCCGTCAGGCCCAAACGTGATCTCGCCACCGTTGTGATTGCAGTAGGGACGCTCCAACTGCATGACGACGCGCGCGCTGTCAGGATCTGCCTCGTCGGGCTTGCCTTTCTTCACCTTGTATTCGACGATCATGCCGTTGCCGTTGAACCACATGTCCGAGTAGTGGATGTAGAACAGGCCGTTCTCCTTATAGTTGGGATGGAAGGCGATGTCATACAAGCCCTGTTCCAAGAAGGAGCTCACAGTCATCTGGCGAATGTCGAGGAAGGGCTTCTTCAAGAGCTTGCCGTTCTTGATCACGCGCACAAGACCGGGGCGCTCGCACACGAAAATGCGGCCGCTGCCATCCTTGGGGGCATCGACATGGGTGGGCTCGACAAGTCCATCCGCCACTTTCACCAGGACGATTTTGGGGTTGCCGGGCAGTTTGCCGCCAGGTTGCGCGGGTTTGATCTCTGCAGCGACGACGCTAATCCCGGCGCCGAGTGCCAGGGCCAGGATGAGCTTGTTCACGGATGCGATACCTCGTTTCATGCGGTGTTCGATTGGGTTGGATATTGTTGAGGGAATATGAGCTTATGAAAATCCAGCGGCTGGCAGCAAGAGGGAATTTGGCCTTGGCGCTGATTCATCGGCTGAAGTTCTTGAGCAAGACGAGAGCGCCGAATTGGGCTAAGTCTTTCACGATGGATACCACCACGATCACTTGCCGCGTCTCCCCCAACGCCCGCCGCTCCGAGTTTTCGGGCTGGACCATGGACGAAAAAGGCCGGCCTGTGCTGCTGATCAAACTTCATGCCGCACCAGTCGAAGGGGCCGCCAACAAGGAGTTCTTGCGCTTTCTCACAGAGGTCTTGGACTGCCCCAAAAGCCAGGTGACACTGTTGCGTGGCGAGACCAGCCGCCTGAAGGTGGTGGAATTCCCCGCCACGGCGGCGGGAAGACTGCCCAAGCGCGAGTGACGGACCGCCAGACGACGGGAGTGCGCGTGAATTGCGCAAATTGTGGCGAATGTTGAAAAGGGGTTGTGTTGCGACCCGTTCTCAATAAAACTCTTTTCACCTCACTCATTCCATGGTCGCCCCCCTCAAATTGTCTGAACTGCCTGCGGGTCAGAGCGGTGTGATTTCCCATATCCCTACCGGGCGGTCCGCCCTTACCCGGCTGCGTGAAATGGGATTGGTGCCGGGTACGAGGGTCACTATCATACGCCGTGCGCCCCTTGGCGAACCCATTGAAATCAGTGTCCATGGCTCGCGCCTTGCCATGCGCAATCACGAAGCTGCCTTCATCGAGCTGGCGGCGGCACCATGAGCAAACGCCAGGCGAGCAGCAGTGCGGTGGCACAGGGCTTTTCATCGGAGCCGCTGTTCGCGCTCATTGGCAATCCGAACTCCGGCAAGACAACCATTTTCAACGCTCTCACCGGATTGCGCCAGAAGGTGGCGAACTACCCCGGTGTCACCGTGGAAAAGAAGATTGGCGAATGCATTTCCCAGCACGGCAAACGCCTCCAAATCATCGACCTGCCAGGTGCCTACAGCTTGAATGCGCGGTCACCAGATGAAGCCGTGCTGCGCGATGTGCTGCTGGGCCGGCGCGCTGATACTCCCCGCCCCGACCGGGTGATCTGCATCGTCGATGCCGCGAACCTGGAGCGCAATTTGTACCTGATGACACAGGTTCTCGAACTGGGCCTGCCAACGATCCTGGTGCTGAACATGATGGATGTGGCGGAGGACAAGCACTGGCGCATCAATGTGGAAAAATTGTCCGGCATCCTGGGCATCCCCGTAATCCCCATGCAGGCGAACAGCGGCAGGGGCTTGATCGAGCTGAAAGTGGCCATGAGCCGCACCGATGTGCCGGTGCCGCAGTGGCAGTCACCACCCGTGCCCGAGGCGATCAGGGCGGAGCTTTCACGCAGCCGCGACGCGCTAGCGCAGGTCGGGGCGGTGAGCGCCGATGCGAAGCTGATGGAACCGCTCTATCTCATCAGCGATCACGATCCTTCGCACTACGGCATCGCGAGCAGCCATCTGGACCGCATTTTCGAGTGCCGGAAGGGTCTGGAGCGGGCTTTCCCCGGCTGGGAAGATGAGCTGGTGAACGCGCGCTATGCGGCCGTCTCCTCGTTGTGCAAGGAAGTGCTGCATCGCCCGCAGGAGGATGGCCGCACGCTGACGGACCGGCTTGACGGCATCTTCCTGCATCCGGTATGGGGCATCATCAGCCTGTTCATGGTGCTGGGCCTGCTTTTTTACCTAATGTTCAGCGTGGCGGAGGGCCCGATGAAAATGATCGAAGCGCTGTTTGGCGGCCTGGGCGGCTGGCTGCAAGGGCACATGGGAGAGGGCGACCTGCGCGATCTCCTGGTCAAAGGGGTGATCAAAGGGGTGGGCGGCGTCGTGATCTTCCTGCCGCAGATCATGATCCTGTTTTTCTTCATCGGCATGATGGAGGACACCGGTTACATGGCGCGCATCGCCTTCATCATGGACCGGTTGATGAGCACGGTGGGCCTCAATGGCAAATCTTTCCTGCCAATCCTCAGCTCGCACTCCTGCGCCGTGCCCGCCATCATGGCCACGCGTACGATTGAAAGCCCGAAAGACCGCTTGATCACCATTCTAGTGTCGCCGCTGGCGGTATGCTCGGCGCGTGTGCCGGTGTACATCCTCCTGATTGCAGCAACGGTCTCGGTCACCGCCGTGCCGACCCTGACGAAGGTGGGTTTCATGCTCGGGCTCTATTTTTTGGGCCTCTCAGGCGTGTTCTTTTTCGCCTGGCTGTTCAACAAGTGCGTGATGCGCGGAGTGAACTCGCCGATGATCCTTGAGATGCCGTCCTACAAGCGGCCCGCGCTGAAGTCCATCCTGCTGCATATGTGGGAGCGGGTGACGCTGTTCCTGAAACGGGCGGGCACAGTCATCCTGGGTCTGAGCATCCTGATTTGGTTTGCATCCACCTACCCGAAGACACCCGGCGCCACACCGGACCAGCAACTGGCGAACAGCTTTGCCGGCCAGGCCGGGCATTTCATTGAGCCGGCCATAAAGCCGCTGGGCTATGACTGGAAAATAGGCATCGGCCTGATCAGCAGCTTCGCCGCGCGCGAGGTATTCGTCGGCACGATGGGCATCGTTTACGCAGTGGATGAGAGCGAGGACGAGAAGAATATCCAGCCCATCCGCGAGCGCCTGCGCGATGAGCGCTGGCCCGACGGACGACGGGTGTACACCCCTCTGGTGTGCCTGAGCCTGATGGTTTTCTATGCATTCGCGATGCAGTGCATGAGTACGTTGGCGGTGGTGCGGCGCGAGACGAACTCGTGGAAGTGGCCGCTGTTTCAACTGGGCTACATGACCAGCACAGCCTACCTGCTTGCGCTGCTCGTATATCAGGTGGGCACCTTGCTCGGATTCTAACTTCTCATGAACACCCACGACTGGCAAACCTGGACGGCTCTCGGCGTCGTCGCCGTCACTTTCATCACCTTCGTCTTCCGAAGTCTGCGCCGGAAAAAAGCTGGCAGCTGTGGCCACGGGTGCGGCTGTGACGCGACCAAGAAACCAAAATTGCCCGTGGTCAATCGTTGAATCCCAAGTGTGGCTCGCTACTAATCTGGCTTGGACTTTCCCGCCTTCATCCACGAATACGGCTATGCGGCGGTGCTGATTGGCGGCCTGTTTGAGGGCGAGGCAATCACCCTGCTGGCAGGCTTCGCCTCACGGCAGCATCTGCTGAGCCTGCCGTGGGTGATGTTTTGGGCGCAAACTGGGGCGTTGATCAGCGATCAGTTCTGTTTTTATTGCGGGCGCCTGTTCGGCAACCGGCTGCTGGTCCGGTGGCCACGGCTCGCCTCCCGGGTGGCGCGCTTCCGTGCGAAACTGGAGCGGCATCAAACGAAACTCATTCTCACCTTTCAGTTCATGCCCGGGACCTGCACGGTGCTGCCCTTCGCTCTGGGGATGGGCAGCATCCGCCCCTGGAGGTTCCTGTGGCTCGACATCATCGGATCCACCGTCTGGGCTGTCTCGCTGTCCTTGCTGGGGTGGTTCTTCGGCGCGGCCGCCGAGCCTCTTCTAGCACGGCTGCAAGGCTATGCGATGGTGATCGCCGCCGTCGTCGCGGTGGTGCTGGTGGGATTGACACAGCGACGCTTGAGCAAGGTGATGAATGATGATGACTATGGGTGATGGCCGGGAGGCCGCGCTCAAAACCTCGCCTTGAAACCGAGGGACAAGAACGGCGCGGTTGGCAGGCTCACCGTACGATTCTGCTGTTGATAGAAATCCATGGTCCGGTCCAACGCCCAGCCTCCCTGCAGAATGGTGCTCCACCCCGGAGCGAATTCATGCTCCCATTTGAGACCCGTCCTGGTCTGATAGTATTCGACCTTCACATGCTGGCCCGAATCGTCCACTTGAAATCCGGTGCCCAGAACATCCGCGAACGCGCTGACAGTGTCTGCCTTCGTCACCGTCCACGCCAGCGCGCTGTCGGGAAACAGCAAATCGAGTTCCAGCTGGTCGCTGATCTTCCAGATCACGCCGCCCACGGGCAGAACGGGATAGCGCGTGAGCCTCGAGTAATATACCCCGAAGGCAACCTCCACGTCCTTCACAATGGAGTATCCTGACGCCAGAGTCACCGGCATGTCAAAGGCTCCTGTGTCAAGATTGCCTCCCCCGTGCCACCCGGGCTGCAGTTGCAGCATGAAGACCGGCTCATCATCCACCCGGTACTCGAGGCCGAGGTGCGCACCGATGGTCTGCAACGTATCAGGCAGTGCGGGCAAGCCTCGACCGAAATCAAAGCGCTCGTAGTCGGCGCCCCAGACAAAATGCCAGTGCTCAGTGATGGTCTGGTCCATCAATGCCGAAAACGTTGAGCGCACCTCCACCTCCGAGGGGACCGGGAGCGTGTAGCTCAGAGATGATTCGACATTGAAGTCCGCACCCTGAAGCGTGGGTGCGACCAGCAGAAATGCGAAAAGGACAGGACGACGCATGGCTCAGAATCTGTCAGGCATGAAGAGCCCCAGGACAAGTGATTCCGCGTCCCACCAGATCATCCCGCGATTCAGCAGGAATCCCCTGCCAGATGGTCGCCTCAGGCAGGCTTTCTCCCTTCATGACCAGCGACAGCGGGGCCAGCACGCTCCGGGGTTCCATCTGCGTGTCATAAAGCATCACTGCGCGCTGGCCAATCACAGCTGCTTCGCCGACCCGAACATGGGACAGCTTCATGATGCGGTCCTCAAACAGATGGGTTTGGAGGGTGATATTTTCCGCTAGCTGCGCGTCATCCGCAACGTGGATCAGGTCGAACTCAGTCACATAGGTGGTGTCGCAATACACCCGCTTGCCGATGTGCATGCCGAAGAGCCGCAGGAAGCCATTGAAAATGGGCGAACCGGTGAACCAGTTAAGCAGCATGGGCAGGGCAATGTTCTCAAAAATGCTGGTGGCCATCTCGCTGGCCCACACAAAGGGCGACCAGAGCGGGGCCATGCGCGGCTTGTATCGGCGCACGAGAAGCCACTTCATCAGTGCGGCGAAGAGGGTCATGGCGATGCCGACGACAAAGAAGCAGGAGGGAGCAAGACACAGGGCGACAAGCATCGAATGCTCATGAGCCAGGGCCTGCTGGGCATTCACGGTCACCACGAATCCCAGCGAAATGACGATCTGGGGAATGATGATGCGGAAGAACTCCACTGTGTAGCGCAACCAGACGATGTGCAGCGGCGGAGTATACAGCACGCTTTCATCGTAAGCCTGCACCACTTCGCGGCGCTGCAGATGCAGCGCGGGAGAGCCCAGCCAGGAACTTCCAGCCTTCAGGGGAGCATCGTGCTTGTGCGACAATACCCCCAGCAACGAACCCTGTTCCATATGACAGCCGAGCGAGAGATGCGCGCAGTTGCCCACAAACGCACGTGCCTCCACCACCGTGCGCTTGACGTTGAACCAGCCGTTGTGGAAGACGGCGGCCCCCAGCGTGGCCTGATCGGCCACAAAGCTGTAATCACCCAGAGTCAGCAGATTGGGGTCGAAGAAATTTACCGTGCTGATCTCCGAACCCCGTCCAGCCTTGACCCCAAGCATGCGCAGCCAGTACTTGGTGTAGATGGTGGCATAGACGCTGTAGATGACGTCGAGACTGGTGCTCACCAACTTGTCGCAGAACCACTTGCGCCAGCCGATGACCGAATGGACCGCGTACACGCCCTCCGTCATGCGGGGCAGGATGAGGCGCTTTGCAAGGGCGATCATGCCGCAGGAAAACAGAACGTTCGCCACGCCGCCGGGAATCATCCAGGCAGCGGCAAGCCACCAGTCGTGATGCCTGACAGGCTCCTCCAGCAAGGCGATGCAGGGTGCCTGGGAGGCAAACATCATCAGGTACAGCGCGACGGCTCCCACCAGGTAGGCAAGCGTGGGTCCCAGCGTAAGCGGCACCGGTTTGCCGTCCCCACGATTCACCAGTTCACGCAAGGCCGGAGGCATCTCGGCCGGCCGGGCGGGCGAGCCCTGCCAGTACTCGCCTGCGGGAATGGTCGCGTGCCGGGGCACAAGGGACTGCTCGCCAATCATCGCCTTCACGCCGATCGTGCTGCCAAGAAACACCAGCGAGTTCGTGCCAATGTACGCCCCCGCTCCGATGTTCACCGGCTCCATGATAAGCCAGCCATCGCGAATCTCATGCGCCAGCACGTCGACATTGTAACCAATGTGTGCGCCGGCTCCCACAGTCACGAGATCAGGCAGGAGCAGGTTTTTCGAGCCTATGTAGCAGCCGCTGCCGATCTTCGCCCCAAGCAGCCGCAGGTATACCCGCATCACCGGAGTGCCCGCCAGATAATCCATCGGCACAAAGCGCAGTGCCGTGCGCACCGTCCACCAACGCAAAAAATATACCCCCCACAAGGGATAGCGGCCCGCTTTGAAACGGCCGATGACCAGCCATTTGATGGCGATGGGCAGCAGCAGCCACACCACGACCGTCATCACAACGTAGGAGCACGCGATCGACGCCCAATTGCCAAGATCATCCACGTGCAAGGCTTCCGTGAGGGTCTCCGAGAAAAAGATCAACAGCACGTACACCGCGAAAAACTGCACGCAGCCGGCGAGCCACACCTGCCAGTTCGAGACGCGACGGATGTCCCGCGGCACGGACGAGACCGGCTCAGGAACCTGCGCTTCCAGATGTGTGGCGAGTTCCCGGATCGTCGGGTGCTTGTAGATGTCGCTCATCGACACGCCGACAAAACGCGGTTCCTTGCGCAGCGCCGAGATGACCAGGGCGACAAGCAATGAGTCCCCGCCAAGATCAAAGAAAAAGTGCGCCGTGGCCGAGATGTCGCTGATTTTGAAAGCATTGGCCCAGGCGCAGGCGAGCGCACGCTCCACAGGCCCGTGCGGGGGCTCCGCTTCGGCACCGGTGGACATCAATCGGGACGTAGCCGGTGGCGGCAATTTACTCCGATCCGCCTTGCCGCTGACCAAGGTGGGAAAGGCTGACAGGATCTCAAGGTGCGCCGGCACCATATAACTGGGCAGGTGCGTGACCAGTTCGGTGTGCATGGCGCTACGCCAGTCCTCGCCAGGCGTGAAGCCGGATTGCAACCGCAGGTAGGCCACCAGCATGGTCACTCCATCCGCGCCGGTGAATGGATGCACCAAGGCTCCGGTGACGTGCGGCTGCACCGCCAGGATGCTTTCGATTTCACCCAGCTCGATGCGATAACCGCGAATCTTTACCTGGGTATCAATGCGGCCGAGGAACTCGATTTCGCCATCGGGCGATTCGCGGCCAAGATCCCCTGTTCGGTAAAGCCGCCCGCCTAGGCTGAAGGGATCAGCGACAAACTTCTCCGCCGTGAGTTCCGGCCGGTTGACATATCCCCATGCGACACCCGGACCTCCGATGCAGATCTCGCCGCTGGTGCCTGGGGGCACGGGCTTGAGAGACTCGTCCAGCACATGGATGCGGTAGGTGGGCAGGGCCTTGCCAATAGTCACCGGCCGCTCCGGCGCAAGCACGGCCATGGAAGCCGTGATGGTGGCCTCGGTAGGGCCGTATGTGTTCAAAATGCGCCTCCCCACCCTGCTCCAGCGCACCATCAATTCATGCGGGCAAGCCTCGCCACCCACGTTGATGGTGTGCAAATCCAGCAAATCGTCGCGTATAGTGGCGAGCAAAGTGGGCACCGCATACATGACGGTGACGCGCTGCTGCTTGAGAAAGGCGTGCAGTTCGTCCCCGACGAGGCGCAGGTCCCCAGGAGGAGGCACCAGGGCCGCGCCTGCAACCCAGGTGGGCCACACCTCTTCAAGCGAGAAGTCAAAAGACGGCGTCATCCCCTGATAGACCCGATCATTGGATCCAACCCCATAGAGTGCGGGCACCACATTGAGGAAGTTGACGATGTTGGCGTGGGTGACGCCAACGCCCTTGGGCCGGCCCGTGGTGCCGGAGGTATAGATAATGTAGGCCAAGTCATCGCCCCCGGCTGCCATAAGAGGAGGTGTGAATGTCGCCTCCGGCCAGCCCGCTCGATCTGCGGAGAGGGTTAGTTCGCTGCAACCGGCATCGACGCGCCGCTCACCGATAAGAAGTTTCACCTCCGAATCTTCGCAGACGAATGCCACACGCTCCGGCGGCAACGATGGATCAATGGGCACATAGGTGGCGCCGCTCTTCAATACCGCGAGAATTGCGATGTAAGCGTCCACTCATGGCTTGAGCATGATGGCCACCCGCTGGCTGGGCCGGATGGCCCGATGGTCGATCAGATGATGTGCCAGCCGGTTCGCCTCAGCATTCAAATCCGCATAGCTCCACTCGCGCTCCGGCGCCACCACGCATAGCGCATGAGGCACGCGTTCAGCCGTGGCCTCAAAGAAATGTTGGAGGCGGTTGATGGGCGTCATGCCGCACGCCCCGCAGGAGCGGACGTCATCTTATGACAGGTGCAATTGCCCCAGCGATAAAGATGCATCTTGTGCAGCAGAGCCTTGATCTCCGCCCCGCCACCGCCGATCACGACCTCAGGCAAAGTCAGGCCAAAGACCGCCAGACTGATGGAGGGCTCCATCGCCACCACGCCATGCCAGGTGTGTTTCGGAACGAACAGCGCATCGCCGGGCTCGACCCTGGCATAAAGGCCGGAGGCCTTGGCGAAGTCTTCGCGCTCGCGCGGCTGCTCATCGAGCTTGGAGATGTTGATGTCGCTAAGCGTCGCGCCCCAATCGAACTTGCGTGACGTGTGCATGTGCGGGCTGTTTTCTGGCGGAAACAGCAGGAACTCCTTGGTGCCAGCGACCTGGCAGAACCAATTGTTGGGAAAGTCGTAGTGCAACCCGGTGACGGTGTTCGCCGGCCCCATGAAGACGTACTCCCAGGTCCAGCGCCAGCCGGGCCAGACGCTCCTGATGTCAAAATCCTTCTTCAGTTCCGGGAACTCATTGAGGATGTCCCACTGGGCCAGGTAAACTCGGTTCGGCGTAAACGTTTTGAGATGCTCCCAGTTCAGATGGAAGCGCTCGCCGGGTTGCAATTGCTTCCACAGCTTGTCAGGGCACAGCCCGGAGTCTTCGCTCCAATGTGCGCGAGTCGTACGCGCAGCTTCACTAAGTTCGCGCAGGTAGGGCGCCACAGGCAGGTCGAGAGGCTCCTTCGTCACCCCCTGCTCCACAAGTCCATTTTGGAAACTTGTGACCACCTCGGAGCCGTCCTTGTGCTTCAAGTCGGCCAGTTTGTCGAACGACCACTTTTCCCATGCCGGCCACTGCTTCACCGCCCCCTTCACCAGCAACGGCCGTACCCGCGGTCGGAAACCGCCTTTACGCGCCAGTTCCTCGGCCGTGATCGTGTCCACCAGTTGAAAGCGGGGCCCTTGATAAAAACTCATTGCTCCAAAATGAAGCGCCGCAGCCTGTTCGCGAGCCCGAATTGCCCTCACTTGATGACTTTTTGTTCATCGCAGGTTAAATGTTTTCCAGGCGCAGGAACGCCGCCTTCGTCACCCTTCAGCAGGCTGATCAGCCCCGACAACAAAAAAGGGCGGGCACGTAGCACAGGATCATCTGATCCCCTGCTCCATGCCCGCCCGGTCAAGCGGTCCAATTCAAATCAGAATTTGAACTGCACTGCCACGGTCACGCGGTCAGCAAAGTCACCGTAGGGCTTGGCCACCGATTTCTGATAAGCGATACCCAGATCAATGGTGTCGGTGATCTTCGAGCGGAAGCCGGCGCCCACCACGACCTGGGTCACTCCCTGCGAGAGGGAGGAACCAAAATTCTCGGTGTCGACCCCTTCGGAGTTGATCGGAATGTGATTGCCTGCATTCACCACCGTGTAGGCCACGCCGGAAATAAAGGGAATGAAGTAGCGGCAGCAGAAATAGTCCGCCTGCATGCCATAGTGCGCGATGGTCGAATTCGCCTGCATGTCATTGGGCTGACGCAGCCCCACTCGGGCCATCACGTGGAAATCACCGAAACCCTTTTCCGCAGTAGTGTAAAAATTCCACTCGCCATTGCCGTTGCCGAACAGGATGTCGTGCGATCCATCGGCCAGCGCGTAGCTGAGGCCAGGAGTGAGGACGAACTGGTCCTCATCATCATCCACGAGCATGTATTTCATGCCAAAACCGGTGTCCGCCCAGCCCTTCTTTTCCGCGCCGGTACCGAAGTGAATGTCCATGCAGCCACCACTGTTGATGTACACGCCCAGCCGTGGGGTCACCGCGTACTGCACTCTTGCCCCGTAAATGTCAGAATGGCCGCCATGCGTGAGAGGAAAAGAGGAGTCAATGTCATGATACATGAAGACCGGTGTGATTTCCGTACGCACAATCGGATCTTCGAAGAAGACGATGTCCGCCACCGGCGAAATCGTCTTGTCTTTCCAGCTCGCCGGTATCACCGGCCCATCGGCAGGTGACTTAGAACTGACGGCGTCGGCAGGGGTGCCTGCCAGCACGGAAGCCAGTGAGAATGTGCATCCGGCAAGGATGGAAGGGAGGAGGCGCGTTTGTTTCATGAGAGAGCTATGAATATTCTAGTACGTGCAATGTATATCTTCATATTTAGCTGCCGGTCAAACTTTAGCCCCATTTATTTTCCGTGAGCACCAAACATTCATTTAGTTCGATGCATGTTATTTTTCGCCCTGAAGCGAGCCTTCCGGCATAGGCTACATGCCTAGATGCACGATCAAGCTTGATGACACAAGGCAATGCGAATCATTCCCGAGAAAGGGCTTGTCCCCTCCACCAGAGGATTTTTAGTATCTGAAACCACGGCAGCAGCGACCTGTGTCCACCCGCACGAGAGCCCCTGGCCGCCGCGTTTGCCCAATTACGTCTGTGGAAAGCTTTACTCTAGACTGTGCGTTTGCCATGGCTCACTCTGACACCCTCATGAATCGACGCCTTCTTCTAGCCTCTCTCGCCGGCCTTGCTGCCTGCACGACTTTTGTCACCGCCGCCGACGCGGTGAAACCCCTGCGCGTACTGATCGTCTCTGGCGGCTGCTGCCATGACTATGCCAAGCAGCACCTCATCCTCGCCGAAGGCCTCAGCGCCCGTGCCAATGTCGAGGTCACCCAGGCCTTCAATCCCGACAAGACGACCAAGTGCGCCTTCGACCTCTACAAGAACAAGGATTGGGCCAAGGATTTCGACGTCATCATCCATGACGAATGCTCCTCCGATGTCACTGACCCTGAGTATGTGGGCAACATCATTGCCGCCCACCGCAATGGCACCCCGGGTGTAAACCTGCACTGCGCCATGCACTGCTATCGGTGGGGCAATTATCGCGAGCCCGTCCCCGCCGGTGCGGACAACTCCCATTGGTACGAAATGCTCGGCCTGCAATCCACCGGCCACGGCCCACAGTCTCCCATTACCATTTCATATGTGGACACGCAAAGCCCCATCGTGAAGGGCTTTACCGGCTGGACCACCGTCAACGAAGAGTTGTACAACAACATCAGCTTCCTTGGCGCCCACGCCCTCGCCAAGGGCCATCAGACCCAGGTGGACAAGAAGACGGGCGTTTCCAAGGAGGCCGAAACCGTCGTCGCCTGGACCAATGAGTTTGGCCCCCATAAGACCCGCATCTTCAGCACCACCATCGGCCATAACAACGACACCGTCGGCGATGCCCGCTACCTCGACATGGTCACCCGCGGCCTGCTTTGGGCCACTGGCAAGCTGACTGAAGACGGCAAGCCCGCAGCCGGTTACGAAGCGAAGCAGAAGTGACGGCCCCATTTCGGATGGCGGATGGCGGCTTTGAAAGCCGCGTCCGCTCTCCTTCCTCCGATCCGAACTCCGCAATTCCCATGAAGTCCCTTCTCGCCCTCTCGCTCCTGTTCCTCACTGCCTCCCTCCAGGCTGCCACCCCGGCGCTGAAGGTCCTCATGGTCACCGGCGGCTGCTGCCATGACTATGAGCACCAGAAGCTCATCCTCGCCGCAGGCATCAGCTCCCGCGCCAACGTCGAATTTACCATCGTTCATGAAGAGGGCCCGAAGGGCAAGGCGGACAAGGAGCACAAGATCAGCATCTACGAAAACCCAGCCTGGGCCAAGGGCTACGACGTGGTGCTGCACAATGAATGCTTCGGCGGCGTCACCGACGTGCCGTTTATTGAGCGCATCGCCAAGCCGCATTTCGACGGCCTGCCCGCCGTCGTGCTGCATTGCTCCGCCCACAGCTATCGCATGGCAGACACCGATGTGTGGCGCCACGTCATCGGCCAAAAGAGCATGAGCCACGAGAAGAACCGTGACCTGCACGTGAAGAACATCGCCCCCGAGCATCCCATCATGAAGGGCTTCCCCATGGAGTGGCTCGACAAGGCCGACGAACTCTACAAGAACGAAATTCTTTACCCCGGCTTTGTCCCGCTGGCCAAAGCTTATGGCGAAGACACCAAGCAGGACCACAATCTGGTCTGGGTGAACACCAACGGCCAGGGCCGCGTCTTTGGCACCACCATGGGCCATGGCAACGACACCATGAGCGACCCCGTCTATCTCGACCTCGTGACCCGCGGCCTGCTCTGGGCTTGCGGCAAGCTCGACGAAAATGGCAAACCGCTGCCAGGGTACGAAGCGAAGCAGAAATAGAGCCCCTTCTGGGCAAGGTGACAAAACCAGAATGGCGAACGATGAATTGGGATTTTGATCGTCCCTTGCCATTTTGGTTCTGGTCTTTATGCGGCGTTCGATGAACGCGGCCACCTGAAAAATTATCGCACCCGTATGAAGCTGGGTGGCATTGCCCGGGCTCCGCTTGCGTTTCTGAACAATCGCGTCCGATGAGAAGCGGATTGTCAGCGCATCGTTTTCTGATCACATCTTCAACCTCGGTTCCCCAATGCCGAGATCCGTCAGGATCTTCCGGGCTTCGTCAAACTGTTCCGGCATTGCGAAGAGCATGGCGTACGAGTTGCCGCTGCGGGCGATGAAGGCCGGCTGCAGGCCTTCGCCCATCTCCTCGTTCGCCTTCGCCTCCATCTCGTTCTGCCCGTAGTCGATCCACCAGGAGAAGCCGTCCAGCATCAGCTTGTCCGTGCAAGCCCCGCACCACTTGCCCATTCCATGGTGATACTCGAAGTAAATGAGCTGCTATTTCTGCTCGCGCCTTGTCTCGTTGAGTTTCGTGAGTTCCGCTTCGATCATCCACGGCGTCGCGCTTTTCTCCCGCAGCCGGCCCTTCGCCCCATCCACTTTGGAAACCAGAACCACCCGAACCCCGTCCGCCGCCTGGAGTTGAGGAGCACCCGCGAGGACCAGACTGGCGACAGATAACGCAATCAGACTCATAATTTCATTACATGACTCCTGTCTACCAGAGGTGTCGAAGTGTTGTCCCGCAGAAATTTGGGAAGCGAAGGGACCGGAATTGATCTGAGCCGCGAAACGCCCTATCAATGACATATGGCCACACCCAAGATTCTCGCTTTCGCCGGCAGCACTCGTACCGGCTCCTACAACAAGAAGCTGATCCACCTCGCCGCCGAAGCCGCGCGCTCCGCTGGGGCTGAGGTGACGCTGATTGACCTGCGCGACTACCCGCTGCCGCTGTTCGACGAAGACCTTGAGGCTTCGGAGGGTTTGCCTGAGAATGCCAAAAAACTGAAGTTACTCATGCGCGAGCACCAGGGTTTCATGATCTCGTCGCCGGAGTATAACAGTTCCATCTCGGGAGTGCTGAAGAACAGCATCGACTGGGCTTCACGGGCTGAGACCGACGATGAACCCCCGCTTGTCGCGTTCCGAGGCAAGACCGCCGCCCTCATGAGCGCCTCACCCGGCGCGCTGGGCGGCCTGCGTGGCCTGGTCACGTTGCGTTCCGTGCTCGGCAACATAGGTATCATCGTACTCCCTGAACAGGTGGCCATCTCCAAAGCGTACGAGGCGTTCGACGACAACGGCAAGCTCAAGGACGAACGCAGCGCCGGGCAGGTAGGTGGCCTCGCCAAGGGGTTGGTGGCCTTTCTCAAGAAACTCCAAGGCTGAAAGGGTTTCCGGCTCAGGCTTTCCGGTTTTCCTCCCATTTTCGCTTCGCAACTGCGGAGTGCTAACTCCCTTTTTATTTCCCCATGCACAAACTCCTCACTCTCCCCATGATTGCTCTCGCCCTTGGAACAGCCCATGCGGGTTCGCTCGACGCCATTCCTCTCAAGGACATTGATGGCAGGCAAACCTCCCTGAAAGCCTATGCCGGCAAGGCCCTGCTCATCGTCAACGTGGCCAGCCAGTGCGGCTTCACACCGCAGTATGCGGGACTGGAGGCGCTGTATCATAAATACAAAAACCAAGGCCTGATGGTGCTGGGCTTTCCGTGCAATGACTTCGGCGGACAAGAACCGGGCAGCAATGACGAAATCAAGACGTTCTGCACCAGCAACTACAGCGTGACCTTTCCAATCTTCGACAAGGTGTCGATCAAAGGCTCCAGCCCCCATCCGCTTTATGCGGCGCTCACCGCCAAGGATTCACCAGGGGCAGGCGAGGTGGGTTGGAACTTCACCAAGTTCCTGGTGGGCCGGGATGGCAAGATAATCGCCAAATTCGATTCGGATGTGGAGCCCGATGCCGCCAACCTCACTGCCGCCATCGAGAAGGCCCTTGCGGCCAAGTAAGTGAGCATCAACAGCGGTTCCCCGCCGCCTCTTTTCACTTTCCCCCGGGCTTTCCTGCCTGAGTGATGCCGTCCTCGGGGCGAACGAACCAGCAGTGGCTCTCCACGCTCTCAATCCAGCTCTGTTTGTCACCTTTGATGTCTTCCGGGAATTTCAAGCGCAGCGTGACAGGGAACGGACCGAAGTGTTCGCGCAGCAGCGCCCCCATTTCCTTGCCGGCAGCACCATTGCGCTCGACGTAAGCGAAGCAGGGTGCAGAGGCGGAATCCTGGGGGCCGGTTAATTTCACCGACAGGAACTGCTGGGAATCGGCAAACTTGCCCGTGTACCAGTCGCCGGCTTCCGCCATGACTCGGAACATGACAGCTGTGGTTGGCCGGGAGGCCAGAAACTGGTCCCAGCCCATGTCTGACAAGCCCACAAAACTCGGCCAATCAACCCCTGGATGCCCATCCGCGGTGAACAGTACTGTAGTCAGCACCCGGCGACCGGTGCTAAGAGTTACCAGCATAGGCACTTCGCCGGGAGCGACCGACGAATCAGGCAGGCGCTGGATGTCGGCGTAATGCGTAGGCGTCAGCGCATGCGCCTGATAATAGGCACGCAGGGCTGCTTCGATCCGGCTGCCATTGGCCACCGTCTGTAGCAACGCATCCACCGTATCAGCTCTGAGAAAAGCGACGATGACCTCTTTGGCCTGGGCAAGTTTTTCCTCAGAAGGCCCCCGCCCGATCCCAGCAAACCCATCGATGGGCTTACCTCCTCGAGTGACGAAGGCAAGCTTGCCATGCGAATCGATCTCGTGGGCATCCCCCGGTGATACGCTGCCTGGCAGGGCAATGCTATTGGGCAGCAGATCTTGCTCAGCAGGGGTGACCGTCTCACTGCTCCTTCCCCCGGCCAAGGATTCCTGTCGTTGAGCCACCTCGCCGGCAGGAGGCCTTCCTCCCACATAATGCCAGACCAAGGAGAGGGCCATCAGAACGGCCACCATAACCGCGCCAATGGCAAGACGCTGCCGCATCGCCCGAATTTCGGGATCCCATTTCATGCGTTCAAACACCTCTCCGTCCAGGGGTTGGGGTTCGTACGCAGGCATGCCAGGATTCGGCCTGTCTGTTTCAGGCAGAAGCTGCTGTTCATTGGCGGCCCTGACCAGCAATGCGCGCCGGGTCTTTTTTTTCTCCGTGCCTGCGACCTGCAGCAGCACACTGAGGCCACAATGTGGACATGCCCGAGAGCGGGTGACCGAGGCCACCTGCACTTCAGCATGCTTTTCACAGTGGGGGCAAACGAACTGAATGCTGGGCATGAATGGTGTGGAGAGCAGATTGCTCGCCCAATTAATGTCTATTCGCAACCCGCGACGCCATGGATTGCAAAAACGTTTGTGGGCGCACGCTTCCAGGCCACCATGCATGCATCATGGCACCCCGCATCGCACTTTTCGGTGGCAGCTTCAATCCTCCCGGCCTGCATCATCGACGCATCGCGCAGGCCTTGCACCAGCACTTCGACCTGGTGCTGGTGGTGCCGTGCGGCCCTCGTGGAGACAAGAACACGACCAACATTCTGCCACCGGTTTACCGCGCGGCGCTGGCCGACATGGCTTTTGAAGGGCTGCCCAAGGTAGAGGTGGATCTCTTCGACCTCGAACAAGACCGCTTCACGCGCTCCCACGAACTCGACCGGCGCTATGCTCCACGCGGCGAGGTCTGGCATGTCGTCGGTGTGGACCTGACCAAAGGCGGTGCCCGGGGCGAAGCGGAAATCCAGCGCTTCTGGGAACATGGGGAGCGCCTATGGAACACGGCTCGTTTCGTGGTGCTCTCCCGTCCTGGCCACGCCTTCGATCCGGCAGATCTGCCGCCCCACCATGAACTCCTGGAACTGGATATCCCCGGCTCCAGCAGCGCCATTCGCGAGCTACTCGCCCGCGGTGACAGCGTGGAAGGGCTGGTCGCCCCGCGCCCACTCGCCTATATCCAGCGCTACGGCCTGTTCCGCGCACCTAACCCCAGTTCTTGGGCGCGTGGCACCCTCGCGCATGCCAGCTACCGCCTCCAGGCGGACATGGACAACCCAAAGGTCGCCGCCTGGGCGCACCACTTCAGCCCGGCAACAGCCGGCGACGATGCGCAGTTCATTGCCACCCTCGGGGGTGACGGCACCATGCTGCGCTGCATTCGCGAACATTGGCGTGAGCGACTGCCGTTTTTTGGCGTCAACGCCGGGCATCTGGGCTTTCTCATGAATGGAGCGCAAGCCGTGTTCGCGACGGAGTTTCCGCCTCTTGACGTGATCTTCCGCCAACTGCCAATGCTATACCTGGAATTCGATGACGAGCATGGCCGCTGCCAGACGGCCTATGGCTTCAACGATGCGTGGGTGGAACGTGTGACCAGCCAGTCCGCATGGCTCAAGGTCAGCGTCAACGGTGTCATCCGCCTGCCCAAGCTCGTCGCCGACGGTGCGCTGGTGGCCACGGCTGCCGGCTCCACTGCCTATGCACGCTCGATGGGTGCGTCGCCGCTGTTGGCGGATACACCGGCGTGGCTGCTCGTAGGGTCAAACGTCATGGAGCCCGTGGATTGGAAAAGCGCGCTGCTGTCCACCGACACCGTGGTGGAAATTACGTGCCTCGATCCCGCGAACCGCCCCATCCGCGCCTATGTCGATGGTCTCGACCAGGGCATCGTCCACACCCTGCGCGCCCGCATCTCCCGCGCCGCCGCGGCGGAACTCGTCTTCAACGCGCACCACGACATGGCGGAGAAGATCGCCACCATCCAGTTTCGTGGCACGGGACTGTAGAGGAGAGGAGAGCAGGCAGTGTGGTGTTGAGCCCAAATAGCGCGCTGTCGGATGGTCCCACAAAAATGCCCGGCCATCACTGGCCGGGCATTCAGATCAGGTCTTGTATCTTCTATCTTGAAGTCTTGCGTCTCAAGGAAGCACCTTCACGAAGATGTCCTTGTAATGCGTGATGCTCTTCGGGTCGTGGCCTTGCAGAGCAAACGTGCCTTCGCCAAGCTTGCGGCCGGGCATGCCTTTGAGGGACTTGGAGGGATCCCAGTCATCGGGCTGCGTCCAGTCGGACGTGACCTTGCCGTTGATCGACAGGACGACATGGTTGCCTTGCACCTTGATGTCGTAATCGAACCACTCTTCGTCCTTGGCGGGCGAGACGTTGAGCACGTCCTTCACCGCATACAGGCCGCCGGTCTTCTTGATGTCCGTGTGGGTTTCATTCACCTGGCACTCAAATCCCTTGGAGGGCCAGTTGTTGGACTCAAATGCAGTGTGAAAGTAGATGCCGGAATTCGCGCCGGGCTGGGTCTTCACCTTGGCCTTGAGCTCAAAATTCTTGAACACGGCGTTATTGACCGGCCCCACGTAGAACAGGTGGCAGCGGCCGCCGTTGACCTTGATCTCGCCATTCTCGACGCTGAATACTTCCGCCTTCATGGCGTTTTTTTCGTCGGTTTCCCAGTTGGACTTCCAGCCGATGAGGTCTTTGCCGTTGAACAGTGAAACCCACCCGTCCTCAGCCTTCAGCGCGGAAGCCGCGAGGAGACTGGAGAGGGCCAGCAGAGTGCAGATAGCCTTTTTCATGAGGCGGGCCTTGTACATGACGGGCCGGAGCTTGTCCAGCCAGGGGTTTGCCCTATTGCGCAAGCTGTACAGGCAAACGCAGCGCCCCGTTCGCATCGTAACGCAGACCAGCGAAATCGTCATTGGCCACGTATAGATGACCGTCCAGATCAATCCAGTCCACGCAGCCTGCGAGTTGCGCGGCAGCGGTGGTGCCGAGGCTGCTCTCGATCATGCAGCCCAGCAGCACCTGCATGCTGTGCGCCCTGGCAGTTTCGATCATGCGCAGCGCTCCGGCGATGCCGGCACATTTAAGCAGTTTCACATTCACGCCATCGACGAATGGGACGAGCTGCGGAACATCTTCCGCGGTCTGTGCGCTTTCGTCGGCGATGAGGAGCATGGGCTGCCGGGTGATGAGTGATTGCAGTTCACGCCACGGCTCCAGACCTTGGGTGTGGTTCACCGGCTGCTCCACCAGAGTGAGTTCATGCCGCGCCAGCCGTGGCAGCAGGCGTGCGGCATCCTGCGGTGACCAGCCGCCGTTGGCATCCGCCAGCAGCGTGGCATGCGGAGCGGCTTCACGGGCGATGGCGGCGATGGCCTCATCGAACTCGGTATTGCCGCTTCCCAGCTTGAGCTTGAGCACGCGGAACTGGCGCGCCGTTTCACCCACGCGCTCTCTGAACACCGACAGATCCAGAGGGATGCTGAACGAGCGACAGCCCGGTTTGCCATTGGGATCGGGCAACTTCAAGTGCTGCCACAAAGGCACGCCATGCGCCTTCGCCGCCAGATCATGGCGCAGCAGGTCCAGCGCCAGCCGGGCTGTGCGCGGGGCTTCCGGTGGCAGTTCATCGGCAGGCGAGCCCAGCGACAGCAATGCCGCCAGCGTCGCTTCGGGCACGTCGCCGTAATACGGCACGAAGGGGGCCTCGCCGATGCCCACCCCATGAGTCACGCGCACCACCAGGCGCTCGTTCGATGTGCCGTGCGCAATGCGGAACGGCTCGTTGAGGATCAGTCGGTGGAGTTCGGCGTGAAGCATCGTGAAGAGCCCGGACCCTACTCGGTAAAGTCCGTGTCGGGCTTCTGGATGACAAGTTCCTTGATCCAGGCGTTACGGTAGCGCACGTCGTGACCTTCGCATTGCAGTTTCAACCCACCGGGCGTCTCGGTGATGCCTTTACCACCGTCGTTGCCGCCATCAATGCCCGAGCCCGGTCCGCCCCATACCTGGTTGATCGACACATTGCTGTGCACCTTCTTGCCGTTGAAATACATGCTGACCATCGCCTTCTCCACCAGCTTGCCATCCTTGAACCGCGCCGCGCGGAAGTTAATGTCATAGGCGTTCCATTTGCCGATGCCCAGGTAGCTGTCATACGGTGATTCGGATTGATTGATTACCGCGCCCATGCCGTGCGAAGTCTTGTCGCCGTCGAAGATCTGGATTTCGTAGCGGTTCTGCAAATACACGCCGCTGTTGCCGCGCGGGTTCATGACGATGAACTCAATGTGCAGGCGGCAATCCTGATAGGCCTTTTTGGTTACGATGTCCGCATGGCCAAATTTGCCGCCGTCAGCCGCGCGATCATCCGTCATCACCACCGTGCCCTTGTCCACCGGATCATCGACGATCTTCCACTTGATGGGCATGGCGGACTTGAAGGCCGGGCCTTCCCAGTAGATCCACTTGTCATCCAGCATCGCCCGTGAACCATCCAGGATCACCTCGGCTCCGGGTATGGGGGCCGCACCCACGCCTACCCCGGCGCTGGCGGTGGAACAGGCGGCGGCAAGGACAAGGGCGAGGAGAGGGAGAACCTTCATGTGCATTTCGTACGCCGCCCACGATATCATTCATGCAAAAGCTGCCTGCCACTCCGCTTCTTTGAAGCCCAGCAGGAAAATGCCCGCTTCGGGGTCGAGGGCAAACGGTCGCTTGACGAGGTTGCCGTGCCCGGAGGGCAGCTTCAGGGCCTCTGCCTCGGTCATGGTGGGGAGCTTGTCCTTCAGATTCATGGCGCGGTAATCCATGCCGGAGCTGTTGAAAAGCCGGCGCAAGTCACCATCCCGGGCGGCCAGCATTGCCGTGAGTTCGGGAATGGAAGGCGGCGTTTCGCGGATCGGAACCTCCTGGAAACCGACAGACCGGGCATTGAGCCATTTGATGGCGTCGCGGCAGGTGGAGCACCCTTGATAGACAAAAAGTTTGAGCATGGCCTGATGATGGTGAAAGACAACCGGCCGGCAACTAAAGAAGATTCGAGAACCCAAAGATTGGGCTTGATCCCCCCTGCCATCCCGCAGTCTAGTCCACGCTCTATGAAAAAATGGGTATGGGTCGGTATTGCAGGTGTCGTGTTGCTCTGGTTGCTGGGAGCTGGGCTGCTGTTGCCCGCGATCCAGACAAAGCTCGAAAGAGCGGCCCGAGCCGAACTGGCAAAACCCGAATACACGAATGCCTTCGACGATGTGCAGGTGTCCTTCTCGGGCCAGGAGGCCACGCTCACCGGCAGGGTCAGTTCGCAGCGCGAGCATGATCAGGCGGGCGCGGCCATCAGTGAAAAGGTGCGGGTCGCGGACAGCGCGGGCTCCTCATTGAATCCCGTCACCAACGTCGTCAATCGCGTGGGTGTGGACTACAGCCTCACTCGTCAGCGCCCCAAGCCCTGGCTCCTGATCGCACGCTATGGCAACCAGGCCACCATCGCTGGCATCGTGCCCGTGGAATGGAAGGACCAAGCCACCAAAGTGCTAAGTGCCAAGCTTGCCGGAAGCACCATCAGCAACCAGCTCAATGCCAAACTCAGCGCTGACGCCAAGCCTCGCCCGGCAGTCGATGCAAACGGCACGCTGGACCCCAAAGCCGTGCCAGCCCTCGCCGACGGCGACATCGCGGTCTCGCCCGTGGATGGCCATTGGGTGTCATTGAAAGCCACCGCCAAGGATACCGAGGTGAGCGAAGCTTTGACCTTCGCCGATGCGGAATTCAGCAATGTTGTCGATGCCCTAGCCCCATTGCGTGCCTGGCAGGCCGCCGAAAAGGAGAAGGTGCGCCAGGCCGGGCTTCCGCTCGCCTATGCAGGCGTAGCCGCCTTGCCAGACTCACTGCATGTGTATGGCCTCGTGGGTGATGATGACAGCCAGCGCCGCCTTCTCGTGGCACTCGGAGCCGCGTATCCCAAGCGTAAAATACTCACCAGCGCCTTGAAGTTGTCCGCCGATATCCGCTCCGGATCAGACTGGAATCCCTCCGTCAGCGCCCTGCCGAAAACTGACGGTGCAGCCTTCATCGCGGCGCTCAAAGCAGGTGGCAAGCCCTTCATTTGGGACGGCAAAGGTGACCAGGCCGCCATGCAAAAAGCTCTCTCGCCCGAGCTGCCCAAGACCTTCGCCTTTGCCGATCTCTGGGAAACGTATGGCAACTGGGAGAAGGCCAAGAACGCGCCGCCACCCGCGAAGATCGCTCCGCCTGGAACACCGAAATTTACATCGGCCCTTCCATCCAGTGGAAACCCATCCCCCACCTCGCCGTCAATTTCGCCCCGCTCCTGGGCGTGACCAAGGACGCCGGCACCATGCAAATGTACCTGAACCTGGGTTGGCAATTCTAATGCCGCCATAGACTGGCGTGACAACGCAAGGCTCTAAAGCCGCCGATCCGGAGCGCCGCGAGGAAACAAATGGCAACTCTCGCTAGAAT